>JAEEGL013219210.1_pt1 | contig 30345 bp, 18 predicted proteins | sample 9134231 | NCBI WGS metagenome assembly JAEEGL01 (sample SAMN16246548, study PRJNA631951) | gut metagenome | biome: gut microbiome; feature: rumen; material: fiber-attached | host: Bos | place: Iran: Karaj | collected 2018-10 | reverse complement strand
ATCAAAATTCAATAAATATTAAATGTATTTGTATGATGGGTTCATATTAATTGAAATTACACTTAATTTTACAATTTATTTGCTTAAGAATTTAAATCAATATATTAGCATCTTGATGAAATTAGAGTAAACACAAATAAAATTTTATAAAAATATAAACTTATAAAAGAGACACGGGTGATTCAATGAAAAATCTTTTCAATATTTAGAAAGAATTTAATATTAAAAAAATAATATTAGCATTCCATTATTTAATAGAATTTAAACGTCATCATTCAAAATATTGATGAAAGGAGAAACGTTAAAAATGAAGCATTAAAAAGAATTAAAAAATGAAATTAAGAATACTTCAAATAATATAATTCTTTCGATGATTGAAGAATTAAAAGTAATAAAAAAATAACATTATAATAATACCATAAAATAATATTGGAAGTTATTTATTACATTCAGAATCAAAAGGAAATGAGAAAGGAAATTATATAATTAATTATTCATTTGATATAGATGAATGATTAATAATATTTAATTTTTCTTTGAATTCAATTTCTAAAGGTAATTTTAACAGTGAAATTTATTATATTAATGAACATTTAAAAGATATTATAGTTTTCGGTGAATTTGTTTAAATATAAATTTTTTTTAATTAAATAATATACATAATTCCGAAGCAAAATTTCTAATTCAAAAAAAATAATTAAATAATAATATCTATTTTTCCAGAAAAATTGTAAAAAAATATGTCAGAGCCCAAAACAACAATAGGGATAGATTTAGGAACAACATATTCATGTGTAGCAGTATGGAAAAACAACAAAGTAGAAGTGATACCAAATGATTTAGGTGAGCGTTTAACTCCTTCAGTAGTATCATTTTCAAAAGAAGAAAGACTAATAGGACAAGCAGCTAAAAATATAATATCAAAAAATTATAAAAACACAATATATGATGCAAAAAGATTAATAGGTCGTTCCTTCAATGAAGAAACAGTGCAAAAAGACATGAAACTTTGGCCATTTAAAATAACAAAAGATGTAAATAGTGAACGTCCAGTAATTAATGTAGAATATATGAATGAGGAAAAACAATTTTTAGCAGAGGAAATATCATCAATGGTATTAGAGAAATTAAAACAGTGTGCAGAAGAATATTTAGGAAAAAAAATAGAAGATGCAGTAATAACAGTTCCAGCTTATTTTAATGATAGTCAAAGACAAGCAACAAAAGATGCAGGAAGAATTGCAGGATTAAATGTAAAAAGAATTATTAATGAACCTACTGCTGCTGCAATTGCTTATGGTTTTCAAAATAAAAAAGAAGGTCATATTCTCATTTTCGATTTAGGAGGAGGCACTTTTGATGTTTCAATTTTAGAATTACAAAATTCCATTTATGAAGTTAAAAGTACAAGAGGTGATACTCATTTAGGTGGTGAAGATTTTGATAATATTTTAGTTAAATATTGTATAGATGAATTTAAGAAGATAACAGAAATTGATATTAATGGAAATCAAAAAGCATTAAGAAGACTTAAAGTAGCATGTGAGAAAGCAAAAAGAGATTTATCATCAGCAATGCAAACATCACTTGATATTGATGCTTTAGCAGAGGGAGAAGATTTTAATATAACAATAACAAGACCTCAATTTGAGGAATTATGTGATGAGTCGTTTAATAGATGTAAAAAGCCATTAGAAGAAGCAATTAAAGATGCAGGATTAACTAAAAATGATATAGATGACATAGTATTAGTAGGTGGATCAACTAGAATACCAAAAATACAAGAAATTGTGAAACATTTTTTTGATAATAAAGAATTAAATAAAACTATTAATCCTGATGAAGCTGTTGCAATTGGAGCTGCAATTCAAGGTGCAATTTTTGATGGAGTAGAAAATGATGATTTAGAGAAATTAGTATTATTGGATGTTGCTCCTTTAAGTTTAGGTATTGAAACTATTGGTAATAAAATGTCTGTTGTTATTAATAGAAATCGTAAAATTCCTTATAAAACAACTAAATTATATCAAACTGCTTATGAAAATCAAACTATTATCAATTTCCCTGTTTATCAAGGAGAAAATGAATTTTGTAAAGATAATCATTTTTTAGGAAAATTTTCACTTGAAAATATTAGAAAAGCTCCTAAAGGAGAAGTTAAAGTTGAAGTTACTTTTGAATTAGATGTTGATTCTATTTTAAAAGTTTCTGGGGAAGAAAAAGGAGGAAATAATGATAAAGGAGAAATTATTATTAAATGTGAAAATGATAGATTAAGTGAAGATGAAATTCAAAAATTGATGAAAAATGCTGATAAATATAGAGAAAAAGATATTATAATTAATAAAAGAATTAAAGCCAAAACTCAATTAGAAAAGTTCGTTTATACATTAAAAAAAAAAGGAAATGAATTAAGTGGAAATAAAAGAAATAAAGTTTTAGAAAAATGTGATGAAGTTTTAAATTGGGTTAAAAATAATAATGATGCTGATTCTTCATTGTATGAAAATAAATTAAAAGAAATGGAATTGTTTAATTCTAATTTATTATAAAAATATTTAAAACAATACAATAATTATATAAACAAAAATCTGAAAATTTAAAGAATAAAAATAAAAAAAATTAAACTAATTTTAATTTATTTATGTTATTTAATTCCATTTAATAATCAATTCAATCAAAAATATATATTTTTAACATGATAAAAATATTAAAAAAAATAAATCAATTAAAATAGAAAAATATACAAAAAAACAAAAAATAAATAAATAAATAAAATCATATTAAACCCCTTAAAAATCAAATAAAAAAAAATGAATGCTTTTAAAACAATATGTTATTATTTTGGATTAGTATATATTTTAAAAAAGTTAATACTACTATTATATTGGATATATAAAACATTTTTACTTCCTTCTCAAAATCTTTTAAAAAAATATGGTTCAGGATTTTGTATAATAACAGGAGGAAGTGTAGGAATAGGATATTCTTTTGCAAAACAATTTATGAACCAAGGTTTTAAAATACTATTAATATCATCAAAAGAAGAAAAACTTAAAAAAGCAAAACAAGATTTATTAAAAGAAAATCCAAATGCAACAATAGAAATATTACAATATGATTTAAGTCAATCATTTACAAATGAAATAATAAAAGATTTTGATGAAAAAATATCTTCAATAACAAAAGGAGAAGAAATATCAATATTAATGAATAATGCAGGAGTAATAACAAGAAAATTTTTATGTGATTTAACAGATGATCAAATAAGAAATATGTTAAATGTAAATACAATATCATTAGTATTTATAACAAAAATAATAATAGAAAAAATGTTAAAAAGAAATAAAAAATCTTTAATTATTGGTTCAGGAAGTGTTATGGGAAGAATGAGATTACCTACAAGATCAATTTATGCTTCTACTAAATGTTTTTTACAAAGTTTTTATGAAATTTTACAAAGAGAATATGGAAAAAAAATCGATTTTACTGCTTTAGAAATTGGACCTGTTGAAACTGAGTTAAATCAATTAAATATGCCTTTTAAAATTAAATCTGATATTTTTGCCAAAAATTCTATTAATTTTCTTGGAAGATATAATTTTACTACTGGATGTTTAAAACATGAAATGATGAATATATTCTTTTGGAAAATTCCTTTTTTTAAGGAATATACATATAATTTTGGAATGAGTAAATATACTTAAATATTTATTTAAAAAAAAATAATTTTGTTTTTAATTTTTTTAAGAACCTTCAAATTGAATTAAATCTTGAATTAATTTAACATATTCTTCTTTAGAAATAATGTACCATCACAATTTAAAAAATGTTAAACTTCATTGTCTTTTCTATTCAATTTCTCCTAATTTAATAGGTAATTTATGTATTATTTCTATTAATTCATTTCTTTCTATAAATCCACTTCCATCTGTTTCTTTAAAAGATTCTTCAAGATTTATGAAAACATTCTTCCTTGATGAATGTTTGACTTTTTCAATTTTTTATTTATATTACAGAAATATAATATTTATATTATTTATTTTTTATTTTTGTGTTTTTTTTCTTTTGTTTTATAAAAAAAAATTATTTCTTTTATAATTAATATTATTTTTATTTATATTTGAGAATTATATTTCACTTTTTACATTTTTTAAATATTATTTTTCTTATATCTGTTCGAGATAATTGTTCTTCAAAATCAAATAATTCATTTTTATAATAAATATGATTAAAGTTATTTTTTCTTTCTTTAAATTTTAATTTTTGAACATTACTACTATTAGAAATTTCAGAAAATAAATTTCTAGTTGAATTAAAATTAAAAAAATTATCATATTTTCTATTTAAATCATTATTAATAATTCCAATAGAATTAGATATATTATTTTTTCTATTTTTCATAATTTCTCTTTTATTTATTTTTCTATTAAAATCAATTCTTCTTCCATCAACAGGACTAACATAATTTAAATCTTTATTAGATAAATATATTTTTAATTCTTTTATTTTTTTATCATATAAATTATATTTCTTAAAATAATCTAAACTATTTTTTTCTTTTATCATTTCCTTTAGTTTTTTTATTTTATATTGAGAATTATTACTTGTTAATTGCTTTTTATATTTTTCTTTAAATATATTAAATTTCATATTTTCTATTTCTTTTAAATTTTCTTCTTTTTTAGTTTGAATTCCTATTTCTTTTGTTTCTGAAAAATTATTTATATTATCTTTTATTTCTTCTAATTTTTTTTCTAAATATTCTTCATTTGTTTTTTTATTATTTAAAAGCTTTATTGACTTATATTTTTTAGATTGTTTTTCTATTAAATTTAATAAATTATTAACATCTATGTTATTATTATCATTATTATTATTTGAAGAAATATCAATTTTATTTACTGTATATATAGTAGGGTGATTATCCTTATTTTCTTCATAAGAATTTTTAAATTCTTTCTCTTTATTATTATTTTTGTTTTTTACTTTTTCCAATTTAATTTTTTGATTAGACTGTTTATCTCCCATTATTCAAAAAAATTATTAAAAAAAATATAAATAAATAAAAAATGAGGAAAAAAGATTTATTTTTTTTTAACTTCATATGAAATATTTACAAGAAAAGGGATTTGTCCATTACATATACTTTTATCTAATTGAATTTTTAAAGAAATAGGTTTAACAATATTATAATAATCACCATCAACATTTAAATAAATTCTATCTTTTTTATCATTTAATGGAGTAATATCTTTAAATTTAATTAAAACAGGACCACAACCATGATATAATTTATTAGCCATTCCTCCAATAATTTTGTCAATTCCACTTTCAAATCCATTATCATAAGTAAAAAATTCTAATTTTTTATCATCGATTTTTTGTTTTGCTTTAATCATTTTTTTCACTTTATTTAAATAATTTTCTTTCTTATTTTTATCACTTTCAATTACATCAAAAGCTAATTTATTATTTGAACTATTCCATATATTATTTACACCTTCAATATAATAATTTATATTTTGACATATTAAAGTTATTGGTTCTCCTTTTAAAATGTAACATTTTTCTTCATTTTCTAAATTCGTTAATTCATTCTTTGGTTTAAATTTAAATTTTATTTTTAAATTGTCTTCACTTTCCATATTTGAAATAAAAGTTTTTTCAATAAAAGATTGATCTTCATCTTCATAAACTGAAAAAGATTCTATAAATCCATTTATTTTTAAACTTTTTCTACAACAATTTTTCTTTATTCCTTCCCAACAATATATTATTTTATTGCAAAATGAATTTGAAGTTCTTTTTTTATCATAATTAAAACCAATTCTAGCATCATAACCAAGAGATAAATAATTAATGAAAGTTTTATTAAAACAATTCATTTTATTTACTTTTTTCCCTTCTTTTAAATTTTCAATTATTTCACCTTCATTTTCATCTAATTTTAATTCCATTTTCCAAACATCAACTTTTGCAGACATAGCTTTATGATACTTTAATAATATTTTATAAAGAGAATTAACATTATTAGATAATTTAATATGATCATTAAAACCTAAAGTTTTAGATAAATTATTTTCTTTTCCTAAAGGAATATGACCAAATATACATTTATCTGTATTTATATTATTATTTTGTAATGTCCTTATTATTGATATTACACTTCCATTTCCACCTCCAATTAAAATTTTTACTAATTCACCTTTTGTTATTGAATTAATATATTCTTTTATACAATTTATTCCCTTATTTAAATCTTCTTCATTTGTTAAGTCAAAAAAAATACAAGTAAAAAATTCATATTTATTTTCTAAAATATTTTTATTAATTTTTGAAAAATCGATTAATTTGTAATTTTTTTTTGTTTTATAATTTGATGTTATTTTTAAAATAAGTTCACCTTGTTTATTCCCTGAGAATGGATTAATAAAAATAACTAAAGCTGCATTTAAATCATTTTTAATTTGTAAATGTTCATTATTCTCATCTATTAAATAAGGAGTAATTTCATTAGAATCAACTTTTCTTTCTGATATACTACTTAAATCTCCTATTACTTCAAAAGGAATATCATCATTCATATTTTTTATAATTTAAATTTTAATTAATTTTTATAATTATTTGTTTTAATATGAAATCATTATCTCAAAGAAATATTAGAAATAAACTTAATGAAGGAAGAATAATTGATATTTCATCTCAAACTTTTTTTAATATTAAAAAACCAATTCCAATATTATCAAGATATAAAATTAAAGGAATTAATGATAAAGTAATTTTACCTAAAATAAAAATAATACCTAAAAAAACATATAATTTTCTTTCTATTAAAAATCATTTTATTAAAAATAAAGTTAGATTTATTCCAGAAATAAATTTAGATTGTTTATTTAAAGATAATAATAATCATAAAACCAAATTAAAAAAAAATTTAAGTGATTTTACTTCTTCTATTTCTACTTTAAGTACTTTACCTTTATCTTCAAGACCTTTTTATTTTAAAAAAAATTTATCTAATATTAATATTACAAATAATAATATAATTGAGAAGAAAAAAATATTATTTAATAAAAAAAATTTTGATAATAAATATCAATTACAAAAATATTTTCTTGAAAAACGTTTAGAAAGAGAAAATAAAATTGTTAAAACTGCTTTTTGTGATGTTATTAATACTGATAATTTAATTAAAGGTGAATTTGATCAATTAAAAGAAAATATTAATAAACAAATTTTTCATTATGATGTAGATTTGTGAAATAAATGTTTTTATAATTTCTAAAAATATATTTTAATAAACTCTTTTTTTAAAAATAATTAAATTTAATTAAATAGTTTTTTATTATTTTTAGTTAAATTTTTTAATTTGTTTAAATGCTTTTTTTTGATAATTTTTGATTATTTATATTTTAATATGTAAATATCAATTAATATATATTTTAATTTATTTAATTCGTTTTATATTTCCAAGACAAAAAAATAATGATATTACTTCTCTTCTCATTTATATTCCAAATAATATATGCAATAAATTTAAAAAAGTTTAAACCTAAAAAAATAGGTGAACCATTTGATAATAATACATTAACAGAGAAAATGAGTGATTTAGCTTTAAAAAAATTATATTATAATTTACCTTCATTTAACGAAACTTCATGTAGAATAACAGCAAAATTTATATTAATGTCAATAGGAGGAATAGAAAATGATGAAGAAATGAAGAAATTAAATTTATCAAATAATAATCTTACTTTAAATTTATATAATATTAAAGTATTACTTAATAAAAATTATATAGTTCAAATTGAAATAAGAAGAAATCATCATTTTATTATATTTAGAAAAAATTCAAAAGAATTATATTTACTTCAATCTTTTCAAGATTTATATACTTTAAAAGATTGGATGTCAAATAAAAAAATAATGAAACCTTATTTAACAATAGATGATTTTTTTGAGAAAATGAAAATAATATATAATCCTAATTCTTCAAAAGAAATAATTGATAAAAATATTATTGATTTATTTATGCCTAATTTTTTCATTGATGATCAAGAAAAAATAAATAAATTAATTCATTGGTTTCATGTTACAAAAAATAAATTAGTTAATGTTTATTATACTCCTTTTAATTTTGAACAAAATCAAAAATCAAAGAAATTTAAAAAATATTTTAAAATTGTTAATAAAAATTATGATATTAAAACTGATCATTATTTTAATAATAATTTTTATGCTCATCAGCTTTTAAAAATTTTTAAAAAAAAATAATGAATTTTTGTTTGTATTTGAAAAATTTTAATTTTATTTATTTATTTTTTAATTTTCCTTTTTCTATTTTATTATTTTTTATAAAATAACATGATTGTTTTAATATAATAAAATCATCATTAAATGAATTATCAATATTTATTTGAATCATTATTTCAAATGAAATTGGATTTTCATTGAAATTATAAATAAAAATATATGAATCTGTTTTAAATATAAATTTTTGAATTTCAAAATTATATGTTATTTTTTTTATTTTATAATTAAAATCTAAAATTTGAGAAATATCATTTGTTATTACATTAAATAATATCATTTTATTATTATCATAAAAAATACTTAAGCAATTTTTATTTATTTTTTTCACAATTAAATTATTAAATTTAATAATTTTATTAAAAATAAAATGTGATTTTTCTTCATATTTATATTGATCAAATAACTCTATTTTTAATTTTTTATCTTCAGAAGAAAAAAAAGCAAAAATTGAAAAATGAATTCTTAAACAATTTAATATATTTATTTTAGTTAATGTTACTTTTAAAGTAATATTATTATAGCAAATTCCAGAAAATATTAAAACTTGATTATTTGAATAACAAAGAGCAATTTTTTCAGAATTTATTTTCTCAATATTTATACATTTTTCAATATTATTATAAGAAAAATTTTTATCTGATATAATTTTATATTTACTTTGATTTTCTGTTAATGAAATGAATAAAATTTTATTATCTAAAGTTAAAATAAATTTATTTGGGAAATATTGAAAAATTTGAGAAAATTTTTTATCATTTTCTGATTTAAAAGAAGATATAATAGTTAAATTTAAATTAAAAACAACAAAAAAATATTGAAAACTATGATTAACATTAATTGAAGCAATTGAACCTAAACAATTATCAGAAATTAAAAATAAAGAATAAATATTTAACTTATTTAAATTCTGAGAAATATTTTCATTAATTTCTAACAATAATTCTTGATTATTATTATCAATTTTATTTTCAATTTTAATTTCATTTTTTATATTTATTTTTTCCTTTGTTAATTCAACAATATCAAAATGATTAATTGGAAATTTTTTTAAACAATCTTCAATAAAAGAAGAAATTTCATCTTGTTTAATTTTCTTAAAATAATTTTGAACATACTCAATATAATCCCTATTATAATAAGTAATTAATGATAATTCAATATAATTTTTTATTAATCCTTTGAATGTTTCTTTTTTAAAATTAACACTATCACATAATAATTTTAAAGATAAAAGAAGTATATATTTAAATTGACAATATTTATTTTTATTAAAATATATATCACATAATTTAATTGCTGATTGAATAAAAAATTCTGATTTTAATTTTGTTATTTTTTGATATTTAATAATTAATTCATATATTAATTCTGGATTTTCACTTTTATCTGCATTATTATATATTTCTTTTATTTCATCTTCAGTTAATTCTCTTTCTATAATTTCCTTTTCTTCTTCAATATTATTATTTTCTTTTAAATCATTTTCTCTTTTCTTACCTAACATAAAATATTAATTTGGTAAAAAATTGAAGACAAATTATTAAATAATATTTTAAGAAAAAAATTAAAAAAAAATATTAAAAATTATAAATGAATAATATAAGTTTTCAAGAAAGTATAACAAAAATATCAGATATATCAAAATCAAATGATATTTTTAATTATGAAGAAAATGAAGATAAAAATAATATAAATGAATCACAAATACTGAATTATCAAGAAGAAATATTACAAAGTAAATCAATGGTAAATATATATTTAACGGAAAAAAATTCTCTTTTGAAAAGAATAGCAAAATATAAAGAAGAAATAAATGAAAAAAATAAAATAATATCTAATTTAAATTCTAATTTAGAAATTTTTAAATTTAAATGTAATAAATTAGAAATTCAATATAATGATAAAATTAATGAATTAAATTCTTTAACCAAAAAAACTTTTAAAGAATGTGGAAATCAAATTGAAAAAATTTCTCAATTAAATTATAATTTACAATTATTTCAAGAGAAAGAAAAAAATTTAAATGAAAATAATAATCAATTAAAAACAATTAATGAAGAATTAAATGAAAAATTATTAAATGAAGAAGAAACAAATAATAGATTAAATCATAAAATAAATAATTTAGAAGATGAGATTTTCAAATTAAAAAATAAAAATAATAGTTTTATAGAGTTAATTAAAGAAATGAAAGAAAAGTTAATTCAATTTAATAATGATAAAAATAATTTAATGAATCAAAATATAAAAAATTCAAATTTAGAAAATGAAAAAATTTCTATTCAAAAAGAAAATGAAAAATTAATTAAATTTTATAATGATATTGAAGTTAAAAATGAAATTTTTTTAAAAGAAAATTCTTCATTAAAAAATGAAGTAATTACTTTAAAATTAAATATAAAAAATTATATTGAAGAAATTAAAAAAATTAAAGAAAATTATAGTGAAGAAATCAATAAATTAAATGAAAAGAATTCTGAAATAACTAAAATTTTAACAAAGAAAAACAATGAATTGATTAAATTACAAAAAGAAAATATATTATATTATTCTAAAAATGAAAAATTAAATGAATTAATTAAAAAATCAAATAGTGATATAAATACAATAAATTTAAAACAAGATGAAAATTTATTAAATTTAAATAGTAAAGTCAAAGAATTAAGAAATTTAAATATAAAATATTCAAAAGAAAAAGAAGATTTAAATGAAAATTTATTTAAAGTTCATAAAAATTATAAATTAATAATCGAAGAATTAAATAAACAAATAAATGAATTAAGGAAAAAATCAGAAGATGAAAATAATAAAAACATACAATTAATAAATAATTTAAAAAATGAAAATAATACTTTAAAAGAAAAAAATAATGAATTCTCAAATAAATTAAATTTAATAGAAAATAATAAAAATAATTTAGAGTTTAACAACAAAAACTTAGAATTTGATTTAAAAAAAATAAAACAAGAAAATTCTTTTATTCAAAATCAATTTTCAAAAAATAAAGAAGAATTATTTAAATATAAAGATTATTATGAAAAAAATAAATCAGAAATAAAAGAATTAAAAGAAGAAAATGAAAAAATAAAAGAAGAATTGCAAATAAAAACACAAAAGTTAAATGAATTAAATATAAAAGTAATTGAAAATGAAAGTGTCATCAGTAAAAATGAAATAAGAATAAAAAAAACTTTATCAGAAAATGAGATTTTATTAAATGAAAACAAAGAAAAAGAAATAATAAGAAGAAAATTAATAAAAGAAAAAGATAATTTAATAAAAATAAAAGATAATGAAATTAAAACATTAAGAGAACAAATAGATAAAATATCAGAAGAAAAAAACAAAGAAATATTTTTAGAAAATAATGAAAAAAATAATGCATTTAAAAAGATAATTGATTTAACACAAAAATTAAATGAACAAAATGAAAATATAATAAAAATAATGGATGAAAATTCAGAAATAACAAAACAATTAAAAGATAATAATTTATATTTGAATAAAAAAGAAAATGAAATTAATAAATTAAAAGAAGAATATAATAAAAAAATAAAAGAAGTAAATAATTCTATTTCTTTAAATAAAAATAAATTAAAAGAAAAAGATAAAAATATTATAAATTTAAATAATAATATTAAAAAATATCAAAATCAAATTAAAGAATTAGAATTATTAAATAAAACAATAATACAAGAAAAAGAAGAAAATGAAAAAAACAATAATATTAATAATGAAAACAATGAAAAGATTATAGAAAATAAAAATAAAGAAATAAATAATATTAAACAAGAATATGAAGAAAAAATAAAAAAATTAAATATTAATTTAACAAAAATAGAAAAAGAATTAGAAAAAGAAAAAATAGAAAAAAAAAATTTAAGTGAAATATCAGTAAAAAAAATATTTGATTTATCATGTAAAATAAATGAAGAAAAAATAGATTTTAATTATTTAAATAATGAAATATCAAATTTAAAAAAAGAAAACGAAGATTTAAAAATTAGAATAAATAATAAAGAAAATAAATTAAAAGAAAAAGAAAATTTAATTGAAGAAAATAAAAAAAAATATTTAGAAATAATAAATAATTTAAATATTGATTTAACAAATAAAAATAATCAAATTAAAAGTTTTGAAGAAATTGGAGAATTAGGGAAAATAGAAGAATTAAATAATCAAATATTAGAACAGAAACAAATTATAAATGAAAAGGAAAAAGAAATTAAAGAATTAAAAAAAGAAAAAAATAATAATTTACTTGAAAATGAATTAATTATTAATCAAATGAAAAAAGAATTAGAAATCAAAGAACAAAATTATATTTCAAAATGTTTAGAAATTGAAGAATTAAAAAAACAAGATTTTAAAATTGGAAAACATATTAGAAATGAAACACAAACTACTTTAACAAGTTTAGAAAATGAATAAATAAAAAATATTATAATGTAAATAATTTTTTTTGGGATTTTAAAATATATATTTTAATAAAAATATAAATAAAAAAATATTGGGAAAATCAAAAAAAAAATAAACAAAAAAAAAATTGTTTTTTCCAAAAAAAAAAAATGCTTAAATTACCTTTTATTAATTATAAATAAAATTTTAATTTTTATTTCAACTAATTAAAAATTTATAGAATATTGCATTTAGAACTACTTTGTCCATCATCAATATTATTAGTAGGATTTTCAGACATATTATTAATACCTTCCATAGCAACACTATCGAAAATTTTAATTAAAGTTTCTATATCATTTAAATCAACTTCACTATAATGGAAGAAAATTCTTTGTGCATCAAGATAGCTTTCTAATTTTTTTTCATTAAGATTAGATTGAATATTACTTTTATCTTTATAAACACCATAAATAAAAATTTTGAAATCAGGATCAATTTTATTTCTTATGAAATCAATAATAGATTCTAAATTATAAAAAGATTTATCATATTCTAAATCAATGAAAAACATAAAAGTTTGTGCTTTTCCACATAAAGTAACAAATTGTTTTTGATCAACTTCATCATCAACTAAAAGTTCTAAACATAAAAATTTAATATGAATATTCATAAAATGAATTTCTCTTTCATATTCTACCAACGGCTTATTTAAAGGAACGTTTTGAATGTTTAATGCTGATAAATAATTTGATATTATATTTTGAGGACTTAAACCTTCATGATTTGTTGAAAATGATATTATTTTTACTAATTTTCTTGGAAATTTATCTTTGTTTTTTGATTCTTGAGACATTTAAAAAATTAAGTTTTTATTAATAATATAATATAAATATTTATATATTTATTATTTTATTTTTTCTAAATTCTTTTTTTGTTTATTGTTTGATTCTTTATTTAATTTACTTATCATCTTATTTATTTACTAGTTTTTTGTTTGCTTTTTTCGGTTAGGTTATATTATTTTTTAGGCAAAAAAAATAAAAATAAATATTTGGAATAATACAAGGAAAATCTGTGAACTTAATTAAAAAAAAATTAAAGGTAAATAAATATAAATAATTAAATTAATCTTTTATAAAAATATTTATATATATAAGATCAAAAAAATGAAACTATTTTTATTAAATAAAAAATATAGAATAACCAAATTCTTAAAGAAATTAGTCTTTATTTATAAAAAATAAACAAATAATATAAAAATTAAAAGTTATATAAAATATCATAAAACAATATGATGTTTAATTCAGCAAAATATACAAAAAATAAAACACCTATAGTTTTTAAAGAAAAAAATATGCAAACAGCAAATTTAATTTAAAAAAACTAATGATTTTTAATATGTACAAGAGCTTCGAATTGTGCTTGATCTCTCATTTTATTTTTTGATTTTTGATAATCTTTAATTAATAAGATATATTCCTTATATTTTTCTTTTTCTTCATCAGGTAAAATTTTATTAATACAATTATTAAATTGTTCTAAAAGTATTAAAATATTCATTTTTTCATTATGACATAAATCATCAAGTTTATCATGATGAAGTAATTTTTGTCTCATTGATTTAAAAATATGATGACAACCATGATTACACATAAATTTTTTATTATATATATTATTATTCACTTCCATTTCTTTTTCTTTTATATTCTTTGTTTCAATTTTACTATCTATTTCAATTCTAATATCATTATCTGATATATTTTTCTCTGGAATCATTTTTTAATTTTTTTGATACTATTTATTCTATATTCAATAACTTAATATTTATAAGGAAAAATTAAATGTTTTTTATATCAATAAAATTAAATTTTTAAATTGCAAAAAACGTTTTTGAAGAGAATTTTTTATTTATTAATTGAATATTTTTTATTTTGTTTTTTAGATATGAAAAGTTAAATAAATTTTTTTCTATAAAAAAATAAATTAAAAAATATTTTTTAATCTTTTAAAAAGAAATATATTAAATTAAGTGTTTTTTAAATGATATATTGTTGAAATAAACTAAAGTCCTTTTTTAAATTGTTGATAAGTTTAAAACATTTTTAAAAAATGTTATTAAATTTCAAATTTTGTAATTATTTATTCCATAAATATAATATTTAGAGAAATTTATTTTTTTTAACTAAATCAAATAAAAAAAGAATATTTGAATAAAATTATTAATTATTTTTAATGGGTAATTTTTTAGGTTCAGAAAGTATAATTCCAAGTTCAATAATAAATGAATATGTAGAAAACAATAATCCAAATTTAGAAAGTTATTATATGTATTCAAGAAATTCAGATGGAAATATTTCATTTAGATATTTTTGGGATGAAATTATCAGAACTGATGATAGGAATTTAGCTGGAAAAATTTTTGACTATTTTTCTGATAATTCTAAAATGTCTTTTTCTGATTTAAAATTTTTTTATACTTTATTTAAAATTAATGATAATAATTCAAATGAATATAAATTAGGTTTTATTTCTCAATTATTATTTGATTCAAATAATGAAATAAAATTAATATTATATATACAAAATGTTCAATTATATTTTCCACTAATCCATAAAAATGATAAAACAAAAACATTTACAGAATATTTTACAAATAAATTATTTCAGAAAATAAAAAAAGAAAGAAATGAAAAAAAAGAAATAGATATAATTTTAAAAGAAGAATTTGAAAATATGGGGAAAAAAATAATAAAAGAATTTGATTATTTTTCAGTTAAAGAATCATTGCCTTCTTCAGAATATAAAGAATTTAATAAGAAATATAATAGTTATTGTGATTGTGTTAAATTGAAACAAAATATAAATTTAGTTAAAGATATTATTAAAGATATTTATTTAGTTAATTTAAAAAATAAATGTAAAAGTGAATATTCTTATGAAGAAATTGAAAAAATTTTTCAAGAAGTTGAAATTGATGATATCTTCATAAAAGTATTAATCAATTATTTGAAAAAAAAGACTTTAAAAAACAAAATTGATATTTATAGTCTTATTCATTTATTATATAAAATTTGCTTAGCTCAAAAAGAAGATGAAAAAGGAGAATTATCATTTGAATTATTATCATTCCCAAATAAAGAAATAAATAAATTAAATGAAATTCTTTTAGATAATTCAATTCAAACAAATTCATTATCTAAAGAACAATATTTAAATCTTTTTAAAAACTCAAAACAAACAAATTCATTAACTGAATTTATTCGTAAAATACCATTTTATTTTGAAAACATAAATTTAATTCCTTTTATTGTTTTCGAACAAAAACCTTATGAATCTCAAATAATAAAAAAAGTAATTAAATTTTTTTTAAAAGACAATAAAAATTTCGATGAATTTTGTAAAGAACAATTAAAAACAGAAAGTAGATTTTATGCAATAAATTATGAATTTGAATTACAATTAATGCAGTATTTAGAGAATAATAATATAAATGAAAAAAAACCAAAAATGAATTTAAATTTAATATCAAATCCAAATATTAAAGGAAGATTAAAACCAAATTTAATATACAATCAAGATTTTTTTGTTTTACCAAATTCATTATATCAACTTTTTAAAAGATGGTTTTTATCAAGTGGAAATGATATAATATTAGAAAAAATAGAATATAGAGAAGAAGATATTGAATATGATAATGAACATATTTATCATCCAGGAGGAAAAAGTTTAATTAATATAGTTGAAGATAAATATTTAGAAGTTGAATTTTATCCTATTCATACTTTAATTTTTACTGCTAGTGAAATTTATTATTATTTGAAAAAAACTCAAAAATATAAATTTGTTACTCTTCCAGATATTATTGATTTACTTAAAGAGTATTATGAAAATACAACTGATTCTAAAAGATCTCGTTATTATTCTAGAAAAAAAATTATTAATACTGTTTTAAATGATGTTCAAGGACCAATTAAAAATTTAAAAGAACCTCAAGTTGTTTATTTCGATGGAGAAAAATTTGATACTAATTATACAAATAAATCTTTTGAATTTAAAAAAATAAAAAATGTCTGTATTTTGATTATTAATAGTAAATTTAATAAAGATGTGACTTTTTTAGAACAAATGAAAGAAAGAGAAAATGAAGAATATATAAAAAATCATCAAGAAGAAGAAAAAGAAGAAGAAATAAAAAAAGAAGAAGAAATAAAAAAAGAAGAAGAAAAAAAAGAAGAAGAAGAAGAAAAAAAAAGAGAAATAGATAAAAAAGAAGAAAAAGTATTTAAATCATCACCAATAGGATTATCAAATATAGGAAATACATGTTATTTAAATTCAGTATTACAATGTTTAATAAATCTTCCAATATTAAAAGATTTAATATTAAATGAAAAAATAATATTTTTCATAAATAGAAAAAATAAAAATAGTAATAAAGGAGAATTTATAGATATTTTTTCAGAAATAATAAAACATAGATGGTTAAAAGCAAAAGATGAAACAAATAATATTATAAATCCAAAAAATGTAAAAAATATATTAGGTAAAATAAGAAAAGACTTTAATTCTTTTGAGCAACAAGATGCAAATGAATTTTTAAATTTTGTTTTAGATGAATTACATGAAGAATTAAATTTAAAAAATGAAAAAATTTATATTCCAAATCCAGAAGATAATATTTCTCAAATAAATTCAAGTGAAGATTTAAGTAATATTTATTGGAGTAATTCTATTAGAAGAGGAACAAGTTTTATTAATTCTATTTTTTCTTTTCAATTAAAATCTATTTTAACTTGTCAACAATGCAAAAAAGAAAAAATTTCTTTTGAAACTAATACTAATTTATATTTACCTATTCCTTTAAGTAAATATATTGATATTGAAGTTGTTTTAATTAGATTACCTTTTTGTTATAAACTTTATTATGATGAAGTGAATGAAGATTTTCAATTATTTAATAATGAAAATAAGGATAAATCAAAAATTGAAAATTTAAAAACTTTTGCTTTAAATAAATTAACTAATGATTTGTTTAAAGAAAAACAAAATAATGAAGATTATGAATTTTTTCCCAAAAATGATTTTAAAAAAGAAAAATTTCGTTCTGTTTTTGTAGGAAATGTAATTAAAAATAATACAAATAAAGAACAAGAAAAAGAATTAGAAAAAATTAGAAGAAAAGAAGAAGAAAAACAAAAAAAAATTGAAATGCAATATTATAATATTTATAATTTCATTCCTGCAAAAGTTAAAATTACTTTAAATAAAAATGATAAAGTTATTACTTTAATTAATAAATTGAGAAAAATTAAAAGTTTAGAATTAGAATATGATAAAAATGAAAATGTTGATAATATTAATTTAAAGAATAATGATATTAAGAAAGTAAATATTAAAAATTATACTAGTTTTATTATTTGTAATGTTCAAAGAAGTTTTAAATTAACAATAAATCCAATTAGCCAAGATTTAATTGTTGATGATTGTTTACAAGAAAATTCAAGAATTTATGTTTATGAAGTTTTAAATTCAAATGGAATTAATGAATTAAAGAAAAATTTATTTAATTATCATAAAGTGAATGGGAATGATAAATCAATAAAAATTAATCCAGAATATAATTTAGTCAATTATACAATTAATCAAGAGCCTAAAGTTTTTAATGAAATATATAATGAAGATAAAAATAATATTAAAGAAAAAAATGAGATATTATCATTAGATAATAAAATGTTATATTATCAAAATGAAAAATATAATTCAATTAAAAGTATTAATTTAAAAATAGAATATCTTTTAGAAATCCGTCATTATTATTCTTCTTTATATCAACCTTATTTATTTGATAAATTTAAAATATTTAAATTAGATTTTTACACAGATTTCATTTTATTAAATAATACAGATAATAATTTAACTTCTCAAAATTTATATGATTACATTTGGGAAAAATATAGAAAATTTTTATCTATATCAAATAAATCTGATGATGAAATATGGTGGAGATCAAAAAATGAAAATACTAAAATATGTTATCCTTTTTTTATCAGAATAACTATTCAATTAAATAACAAAGAAAAAACAAAATGTGCTTTTTGTCCTTGGTATAAATTTTGTCCTGGATGTATTTTAGAACCGAATAATTTACCTTTAGATTTAGATTTAAATAATATTATTCATGTTGAATGGTGTAAAAATTTAAAAGATAATGAATTAATGGAAAAAAATTTAAAAAATTTATATGATATTAAAATAGAAGAAGAAGATGATTTAAATGATAAATTAGAAAAAAATTCTCAAATAGAAAATAATTTATATGATTGTTTTAAATTATTTTTAAGTAAAGAAAAATTAGAAGATAAATTATCATGTCCTTATTGTAAATTAAAGCAAGAATTTACAAAAAATTATTTATTTGATAAATTACCTCAAGTATTAATAATATCATTAAAGAGATTTAAATATGCAACAATGTATAGAAATAAAATAAATACCTTTATAAAATATCCTCTTGAAAATTTAGAAATAAATAATGAAAAATTTAATTTATATGCAGTAATAAATCATTTTGGAAATTTAAATTCAGGTCATTATACTTCTTATGTTAAAATTGATAATCAATGGTTTGATTTTGATGATTCTATTTTTAATTCTTGTCATAAAGATAAAATAATTAATAAAAATGCATATATATTATTTTATATTAATCAATGCAAACCTGAAGATAAAATGTATTTTAAATTATTACAATCTATTTTAAAACAATTAAATTATAATGAAGATAAAAAATTTTTAAATAAAAATATTAAAGAAAATAAAATTATTTATCCTGATTTATTATTCGGAGAACCTATTAATTATAATGATCAAAAAGGTTATTTTGTTGGAACTATTAATACTAATTTAATAAATGTTAAATTTCCTAAAAGTTTAGAATCAATTGACAAGCAAAAAATTAGTCAAGATGTTAAATTAATTTTAGGGAAATCAGATATTGGAAATGAAGAAAATATAAATAAAATTGAAACTGATAATTCTTCTACGGTTGCTGAAATTCAAAAAACTTTTTCAGGAGAAACAATATTTAATGACCAATTTGATTATGATGAAGAAGATATAATTAATACTAAAAAAGTTCCTAATGTTCTTCATCTTAATCAAGATTATTTGTTTACTAAAAAATATAATGAAAAAAAGGTTATTGATAAAAATGAAACCATCAAAGATAATAATTTTTTTTCTAATAATAAATCTTATAGTACTATACTTAATTTCAATGATAAAAAAAATAATAATATAAATAATAAAAATAAGGAGAATAAAAATAATAATATAAATAATAAAAATAAGGATAATAAAAGTAATCAAGAACAGGAATGTTCAATTTTTTAAATTAAAAAAAACTTTGTTAAATTATTTATTTTAATTATATATATATTTAAATATAATTTATTTTTTTAATTTAAATAAAAAAACCATAATTTTTTAAATTCCAAAAATCATATCTTTAAAAGCATTTTTAAAACCTTTATAATAAGGATTTTTTCTAAAAATTATAATACTTTGTAAAGTAAAATTATAAAAAGAATTTAATTCATTTTCTTCAAGAGAATCAAGATCAAATTCAGGTTCACAAAAACAAATATGTTTATATTTTTTAATTTCCTCAGCACTTAATTCTTTTATTTCAAGTTTAAATTTTTTTTTTTCTGAAATATTTTTAAGAGTATCTTTAATTAAATTTAAATATCTAATAGTTTTAACTTGTTTATTTCTTTCACTATTAGTAAAATTTAGTCTAATTAAATTTAAATGAAAACATATAAACGCAAAAAGTGTAATAGAAATAACAATAAGCATAATATTAGTAGCAATAAAAGCATAAAAATTACTTAATAAATATTGAAAAATAATTTTAAAACTAGAATTAACTTCTTCATTTGTAATTGGATTATAAAAATGAGCTTTAAATAATTTTTTTTCAATAGTATAATTATATATTAAATAAAAACCTAAAGAAGAAGAATAAGTAGTTAATATAAAATGAAGAAATAGAAATAATAAAAAAAATCTATAATTTTTAGCTCCTATACACTGATTAACCCAAATACAATGATGGTCAAATTTTTCAATACATAAATTACATATTATACAATGTTTACTTCTTGGAATTTTTGGAATTCCACATTTTTTACATTCAAATTTATCTTCTCCATATAATGTTGGAATGTTATATTTTAATTTTAATACTTTATAATTTTTCTTATTTATTATTCCTGGTCCTTTTTTACAACTTAGATAAAAGGAATATAATGATAATATTACTAATATATATATTATATATATTGTATAATATGGGACTTTTTTATTAGGGTAAAATACTAATATTCCAAATTTGTAATAAAATATAAATATTCCTGCTACTAATATTAAATATAATATTTGAACTATTGGATTTGGTTTGTTTGCTATGTAATCATATAAAGAATATAATATGCTTTGTAATGATTTTGGTAATTTAGAATATAATTTTTCTATTATATTAGTTAAAAAAACTTTTATTATTCCTAAAAAAGAATCTTTAGAATTGGGAACACATAAACAAAGATAAATAAGAAAAAAGAAAACAAAAAAGAAAATTAAAGCAAACATAATTTAAATAAAAATTAATAAAACCAAAAAAAAAATAAAAAAAAATGAGTATAAAAGTAGATTTATGGACAGATATAGCATGTCCATGGTGTTATGTGGGACATAAATCATTTAAAAATTCAATAATAAACTTTAAAAAGAAAAATCCATTATGTAAAATAGAATTAACAATTCATCCATATATGATAGATCCAAACACAAAGAAAGAAGGAGAAGAATATTTAGAATATAATAAAAGAAGATGGGGAAGTGATTCATGGACAATTGATTTAAGAGAAAAAGGAAAAATAATTGGATGTAATTTTTCTAATTGGAAAGTTTGGCCTAATACTTTATTAAGTCATAAATTAATTTTATGTGGGAAACAAAAAAATTTAAGTGAAGAAATATTAGAGTTTTTATTTGATTCTACTTATGAAAAAGGAGAAAATGTTAGTTTAGAAAGTTATTTAAATGTTGTAGCTAATAAATTTAATTTAAATGATTGGAATAATTATTCTTTTGAAAAAGATGTTATAGATGAAGATATTAAAGCTAAAGATGTTTATGGAATTGGAGGTGTTCCTTTTTTTAAATTTAGTGATGGAAGCTTAATTGAAGGTGCTCAAAGTGAAAAATTATTTGATAAGATTTTGGAAAAGTGTATTAAAAAATAAAATTTGTTAAAATCTTTTTTTTAAAATGTTTGAATTTATTTATATTAATAATGATGAGTGATAAATTTAATTTTTTATTTTCAAATTTTTTTATTTTTTTTTTGTTTTTTTATTATTTATTTATTTAGTTAATTACTTAATGGAAATACAGAAAAATTATTTTTTACCTTATATGATGGATCTTCCTGTTAAAGTTGCTGATCATTATAAATTTAGTGTAATTTTCTTTTTATTAGGTTTTATTTTAACTTGTTGGTTTTCATTATATATTGTAACATATAAAAGAAATGATAGAAAAATTGGAAGAGAAATTTTATTAAGTTTATTTGCTTCTATTTATTTAGGATTAGGTTCCTTCTTTTTAATGCTTTCTTTAGGAGTTAATGTTTAAAAAATTTAATATTTAATAAATTAAATTTCTTTTATTTAAGAAGAAAAAAAATACTTTTTATTTAAAAAGTCTAACATTTATTTATTAATTTTTTATTTTTTTTATTTTTAAAATATTAAAAAACAAACTAATTTAGTTAAAAAATGTCTCAAATTGATAATTTATTAAATTCTTTTTTTGAAATAAAGGGAAATTCTCCTCAATTATGGATTACAATAAATGATATGTTAATTAATAAAAAAGAGCAATCAGTCTTTTTTTGTTCTTATTTGAAAAATAAATTAAATGATAATGATAAAGACATTCAAATTCTTTGTTTAGATTTGTTAGATTTTTTAATTGATGAAAATAAAATGTTTTTATGGACTCATATTTCAAAAAAGGATTTTTTAAATCATTTAATTAATGTTTTAAAAAGTATAAATGAAAAAGATATTCAAATTAAAATATTATATTTGTTTGAAAAATGGGGAAAAAAGTTTGAAAAATATTATTCTATATTACCTAATTTTACTTCTTATTATTTGGATTTAAAAAATAATGGAATTGTTTTTCCTAAAAATTACCAAAGTACTTATTTTAGTTATATTAATTTGAATAAAAATAATAATCAAAATTCAAATCAATTAAATTTAACTTTAAATGTAGAAGATTTTCATAAAAAATATAGAAAATTAATTTTGAAAATTAATGAGTGGATTTATTTAGTAAATGAAATAAATAATATGATGGATCAATCAGTTAATGGATATTTAAATGAAAATTTAAAAATTTTTATTACTGATTTGAAAAATGCTGAGGGACTATTAATTGAAAATATTCAAAGTGAAAAAATAAAAGATGAAAAATTAATGGAAATTTGTCTTACACTTTTTGATGAAATAAAAAAAACTTTTAAAAAATATAAATATTTAAAAAAAGGAGAAATTCAAGATCCTTACCAAAATAATAATAATAATTATAACAATATTAATTATAATAATTCTGATAATGACAATAATAATAATAAAGATAATGAATTTGATATTTTTAACGCTTTTGGAAATTTTAATGAACATCAACAGAATTTGATTAATAATGAAATTAATAATAAAAATAATAATCAACGTAATAATATTAATGATATATTTGATATGTTTTCAAATCCTTCTGTTAATTCTAATCAAAATATCAATTATAATCAATTATCCAATAATAATATAAAAAATGAAGATAATAATATTAATATAAATGATATGTTTCAAGGGAATAATTTGATGAATTGTAATGAAAAAAATGATTTTGTGATATTAGAAAACCCGAATAATAAAAATATCATTAATATGTTTGAACCTCAAAATAAAAAAAATGATTTATTAAATTTAAATGATAATATTGGAAATAATAATAATTTAATAAATTTTAATAATAATGATAATCAAAATAATAATGAAGTAGAATATAATTTAGGAATAAATACTAATCCAAATACTAATTTGAATAATAATAATAATCAAATAACTGATTTCTTTGATTTTGGAACAGCAAATAATAATCAAAATCTCAATTCAAATACAAATATTAATACAAACCAAAATAATTTGAATTTAAATAATAATAATTATAATTTTGATTTATTAAATATGAATGCAAATAATAATAATAATAACAACAATAATAATAATAATAATAATAATAATGATTTATTTGGAAATTATAATCAAATGTTTGCTAACAACGTAAATGATATATTTAATATGTTTAAAAACTGAATTTTCTTATAAATAAAACAAAAAAAAATAAAAATTAAAATTCATAATTCATTTAGTAAATAATAATAATAATATTTATAATCTTTTAATTAATATTTCATATAAGAAATAAAATGACATATCAAAATTAGAAAACTAATATTTAACAACTTTTAAACCTTAACAAGTTTCATTCATAATTTCTCTTTTATTCATCCTTAAATATTTTCTAACATCATCAGGTTCTTCTTTAGCAATATCAATTAACACATTACTTAAATTTTTTAAAATACAATCATTGTTCTTATCAATAATATCATTTTGATTATTTAAAATAAATGGTTTAATATAAATAGTATTATCATTATTAATTCCTAAATTATTATTTACTTCATCAATTATAATAGTTTTTTTAATATTTCTCCCTAATTTATTTATATCTTTAAAATATTCTTCATTCAAATAAGTTGCATTATCTTTATGTAAACAATAATCAAAATATTTATCTTTAGTTTCAATTAAATTAATTATTTGTTCAGAATAATTTTCATTGCCATTTGTAAAAGAAATAATTTCATAATAAGGATTAATTATATTAATAAAATCAATTAAGAAATTTCTAATAAAAATATTATTGGTTTTATTTGGGATATGTATAATAGTATCGTCTAAATGAATTAAAAGAGTGTAAATTTTTTCAGGAGAAAAAGGAATTAAAGGTAAACTTAAAGTTTTATTTCTATAATTTTTATTATGACTTTTTACATCAAAAGTATTTGATTTTATATAATTATTTGGAGTATTTCTTTGAGAAATTGACATTTGATTTGATTCTGGAGTTGAATTACCATAATATTTAATTGAGTTAGATTTATTAATTCTTTCTGAAAAAATATCATCATTTATTTGAGGTGACACTGGTTGATTCAATCGATTAATTTGAATATAATTATTATTTGGATTAAAAGTCTTATTTTCATTATAATAATTTTCATTTGGATTTAATTCACTTATTATTATATTTATATTAGAATTATCTGGAGTATTTCCTTGAAATTTATTATATATTTTTCCATTAAATGAATATTGAACAGTTGGATTAAAATTATTATAATTTATATAATTTAAATTTTTTCTATGATAACCTTGACTTTCATTTCTTATTTTTTTATAAGGGAAAATAATTCCATTTGAAGAAAAAGCATTTATATTATTTATATCATTAATATTATTTATATTATCTGAAAGCATTGCTTTATATGAATTCGATGAATTTAAAGTCATTTGATTATTACTTTTATTTATATTTTTATTTATATAATCCATTGATAATCCTCTTGATTCTTTTTGATTAATATTATTTCTATTTTTATTAAATAATTTATATGATTGAAATACTTTATTATTTTTCTTTTCATTTAAATCTAATTGAAATTCTTTTATTTTTTTTGGATTTTTAATGAAATCAACATAAAAATTATATAATTCTGTAAAATTAATTCTTCTAAAATTCTTCATTAAAGATTCAAATTCTTTTGAAATAGAAGGAATAAATTGATTATATTTTGAAACAATAATATTCAATGAATTAGTAATATTTTTATAAAAATTAGTCATTGAATTACTTTTATCTTTTAAATTAATATTGTTTTTATTTTTAATTCTTTCAAAAATGCATTCACATAAATTTTTACAATTATCAAAAATTTTATTAGTATCAAACTTAAATAAATTATACTTCCCATTATCAGATAAATTACAAATTAAAATAATAGAAATTAAAATAGCATTAACACAATTAGAAATTAAAGGCATATATTCATTAGCTTCAATTTTATCTAAAATAAAATCTAAATTTTCATTTAATAATTCAATAAAATCTTTACATTCATTAACACAATTATTCCCATTTGAAAAATTATTAACAATATTATTAAATAAATCTTCAAGATTAAAAGTAATATCTTCAATTTTACTTTTATGAACATTATTATAATTATTTTTATTCTGAGTAAAAATTAAATTTTTTATATTTTTTGAATTAACAGAAAAAGGTTTAATAATAATATGATTTTTTGAAGGAGTAATCATAACAGGTTTTTCTTTTTTTTCACTTGTTAAATTATTATTTTTACTTATGTAAGTTTTAACAACTCCATCTTTATTTATTTTTGATGGTAATTTTTGAAGAGAAGATAAAATTTCTTTTTTATATAAACAATTATTTTTTGAACTTATAACAGTAGATAAAGCTGATTTTGTACTTGCAATACTTGAACTACTTCCTTTTCTTGGATAATATGACATTTTATTTTTTTTTATAACATATTTTTATTTAATAGAATAAGAGTGAAAAATATTTTATTCAAATTATTATTTTTTTAAATATTAAATTAATTTTAATTTAATGGATAATAATGAAAATAATCTAAATTTGATTTGTAAAAAATGTGGAAATAAAAGTCTTTATAGATGTTCTAATTGTAAAAATACTTTTTATTGTAGTCAAAAATGTCAAATTGATGACTGGGAAAGACATAAAATTGAATGTTTAAATAATATAAATAATAATAATAATCAAAACAAAGAAAATTTAAAAAATGAAAATACTATAAAAATTAATAAAACTTTGTCTAATAAATTGAACGTGAATAATAATAATCAAAATAAAGAAAATAATAAATTTAATGTCAATAATTCTAAAATATTTTTAAATGGAAATGATACTAGTTTTCAAGTAAAAAATAGTAAAGTAAATGTTTTACCAAAAATTAAAGTTAATTCTTTTAATTTTTTACAAAAAATTTCTCAAATTATTAAACAAGGAAATATAGATCATTGTTATATTTTATATAATTTAATTGGAAAACATAGGAAATTTATTATTGAAAATAATTTATTTTCACAAAATGATAATTTAGATGATAAACCTTTATTATATTTTTATCAAATTTATAAAAGTATTGAAAATTATATTTATAATTATATTATATATATCAAATATAATTTAGTAACTAAAAATAATAATAGGAAAATAAAAGGAAATAATGCTTTAATTCAAATTTCAAAAGAAATATTTGAAGGAATTCTTTCATATACAATAAATAATCTTATAACAAGATGCTGTAATAGTTTAATTAATAAAATAAGCAATTTTCAAGTTATTTCTTATTCAAGATTAATATTATCTTCATATATAAAAATAATATCTCTTTTATTTAAATATTCTGATTATTTAGAAAATGAAAAATTATTTTTTAAATATTTAAACTTATATGCTAATTTATATGACACAATATTACTTTCATCAAATAAGAAAAAATCAAAAGAAAAAAATATTCTAAGAAGTAATTTATATTTTAATATAGCAAATATATACATAAAAAAAAATTTTTTTTCAATTGGAATTTCCTTATTAAAAAAAACAATATCAATTCAAATAAATTCAGAACAATATTCTCTTATAGCAATATCATCAATTTATAATATAAGTATATTATATTATATAATGAATAATGTAAAAGAAAGTGAAAGTTATATTATTCAAGCTTTAGAAAAATTAAAAATTTTAAAAGGAACTGTTTCCCTTCCAATTTATAAAGAAATAATAAATGAAATATTAATTAAAATTTTAATATTTTATGCAGAAATAAATATAGATATGGAAAAATATGAACTTGCTTTAGAAAATTTAAAAGAAGCTTTAAATATATTAATAAAAGAAAATAAACAATCTAATACTCAAAATTCAGAAAATGAAAATTCATATTATTTAAGTATGAATGAAAGTTCTTTTAAAGAAGATAATTCAAAAGAGGAAAATATATTAATGAATTTTGAAACAATTGAATTAGAAAGATCAAGTCCAATTTTTAAATTAAAAAAAATAAAAGATGATTCAAAATATAAATCAATTATAAATGGATTATTTGATAAAATTATGTATTTAAAAAAAGACAATGATTCATATATTAATTTAAAATATAATAGTGAACATATTATACATTCTAAAAGTATAAAAAACAAAAATGAAAATAAAACTTTATTTAATTTTAAAGATAAAAATAATCCTTTATATTTAAATGAAGAAAACTCTAATAAAATTTTATCATACTTAAATGATAAAATGTTAAATAAAAAGAAATATTTAGATATAGAAAATTCTGATTTTAAAAATTTTTTTTCGCTTTTAACAAAATTATCTCCTCATCAAATTGAGGTTTTAAATAAAACTCAAAATTCAAAAATGCCAATTTTTCTTTTTAAAAATTTACCAATTTTTTTTAGTAAACAATTTAAAAATAGTTTAAATCCAAATCAAAGAATATTATTAGATAATTTAAATATATTATCTTTAATAAGATGTAAAATATTAAAAGATGTAAATAAAGATATTTCATTAAATAATTTAAATTATAATTTATTTCAAAAAGATTTATTACTTGATGAATGTCAAATCAGAAAATATTCTCAATTAAAAAATTTAATTTCTAAAGTTATAAATGAAAATAAATCAAGAAGATTTTCCATTAAATTACCTTCTCAAGTAAAAAACCATATTCAAAATCTTTCTTTAAGTTCTTATGAAGAACCAGAAAATTCTTTTTCTTCGGAAGAAGATAAAATTATTATTTTTAAATATGATGAAGAGTTTAATTTAGATAATTTTAAAAATAAAGTTATTCAATTTATTCAACAAAATTATATGTTTTATTCACAAGAAGAAATAGAAATTTTAATTAAAATAATTAATTCTAATATTTTTTTAATCACTTTAAATCAATTATCTTTAAATGAAATTAAAGAATTAAATAAAGAACCTGAAATTATTGCAAATTTATTCTATGAACAATTAAAAAAAGGATATTTCAATTTAGATAATATTGAAAATGAAAAAAATTCTGAAAATAAAACCGATGAAAATAATAAAGAAGAAGAAAATGAAGAAATTCAATCAAAGATTAATAATGAAGAAAATTTAACATCAGAAAAAAATAATTTAATTGAAAATTTAAATGAAAATAAAAATAATAATAAAGAAGAAGGAACTTTACTTTCACTTAAAGATATAAATACTGTTCCAATTAAAATAGAAAATTCTATTCATAATAATTTTAATGAAAATTTTATGTCAAATAATAATAATAATGAAAGTATTATTTTTGATGAAAATAATAAATCAAATTTTAATGAATTTATAAAAACAACATCAGATAATTTATCAAGTAATTCAAATTCAGATGATGATTAAATAAGTGAATATTATAATATGAAATAATTAATTTATTTTTTATAATATAATATTTTATTATTTTAATTTAAAATTTATTTAATTTGAAAAATGATTTCAAATGAAAGAAATTTAAAAGAATATCAAGAAAGATTAGGTTTAAAATTTAAGGAGAAAATAGAAGAGTTAAAAGGACAACATAAAGAATCAATATTAAAAATTCGTCAATTAGAAAAAGAAAATGAAAATTATTTACATGAAATGGAAAAAGAAATAAATCAAATTAAATTAAAATATTCTTCAAAAACACAAGAAATATTAAATATAAGAAATAAGGAAATAGACACATTAAATAAAATAAAAGAAGATATAAATTTTTGGTTTAAAGTATTAGTAAATAATAAAAATACAAATAATTTAATAAATGAAAGAGATTATCCAGTTTTAAAAAATTTAATAAATATAAATTATGAATATATTGATAGAGATATAAATAAAATAAAATTGATTTTTGAATTTTCAGAAAATGAATTTTTTAATAATAAAATATTAGAAAAACAATATAATTTATCAAATGATGGTTTAATAGAAACAATAATATCATCAAATATTGAATGGAAAAAAGATAAAGATTATACTAAAAATATTATTCAAAAAAAAATAAAAAATAAACAAACAGGAGAATTAATAACTAAAGAAATTAATGATCCTTTACCTTCATTTTTTAATTTTTTTTTTAATTATACTTTTCCAGATAATAAAAAAATAAAAGAAATATCAATTTCAAAAGAAAAAAATTTAGGAGAATTTTTAGATAAAGAATATGAAATTTTAAGCATTTTTAAAAATGAAATTATACCTTATGCAAGTGAATATTATGTAGGAATAATTCAAGATTTTCAAGATTTTGATGCATATTTAGATAAAAATATAGATAATTTTGATTAAAAAATAAATATAATATAATTT
>JAEEGL014209062.1_pt1 | contig 30346 bp, 20 predicted proteins | sample 9134231 | NCBI WGS metagenome assembly JAEEGL01 (sample SAMN16246548, study PRJNA631951) | gut metagenome | biome: gut microbiome; feature: rumen; material: fiber-attached | host: Bos | place: Iran: Karaj | collected 2018-10 | reverse complement strand
TTCCATTCGGTCCTTTTCACCGGTTTCTTCCTGGCGCGCTGTTTCGGTTTCGATCCCGGTAGGAATGCATGGGGGCGTATCGACTGATCGGCTATCAGGACCTCGAGATGCCTATGGAGATCCAGGGCCTCAAGCAGTCTGATGAATTTGGCGAGGCTTATGTCCTCTCCGTTCTCGAATCTCTTCACGGTGCTCAGCGACACCATCGATTTATCCGCCAGGTCGGCCTGTGTGAGGGGGCATTCGATCCTGTACAATTTGAACCTCCTTGCCAGTTCCTTTAGGATGTCCCCCGCGTCCGTCATCTCGTCGATCCTCATGTTACCGCCGTTTATGTGTTGAAGTTAATAGTCTATATTTGAGATATTAGATGCATTTTTCTTAGATAATAGTTCATATTTGGCATTTTAAATGTGATGGGACCCAAGGTCCTGATAGACCTCGCCGAACCCTCATCCGCCTCAGCGAGCGATCCTTCGTCCTCTTCGTGCCGTCGTAGAAAAACCCGACAAACGTCATTAACCCGTAACGCCATGCGGGTACCATGTCCACCTACCACTGCGGTATCTGTTTCCACAAGTTCGACGAAGATAAGGAAGGCAAGAGGTTCAGCGACGTCCCCGAGAGCTGGAGATGCCCCCTGTGCATGGCGCCGAAGAGCGCGTTCGTCGCCGACGGCCCCGTGTCGAGGAAGGTGGAGGGGATCACCACGGAGGAGGAGCCGAAGGAGCTGGACCTCTCTTACCAGTCCGATCTTGTCATAGAGGACGGCGGGAAGATGGACTACATCCACGAGCTGGCACTATCGGGTAAGTCACCCGGGGAGGCGATGGAGACCCTCATGCCGGTGAAGGCCTTCGACGACATCCTCGTCCTGGGAGCGCAGCTGGCCAGGTTCCCCAAGGACGATTCGTTCAAGGCGGACATGACCACCGTGATAGGCAAGGGCGCGAGGGTGCCGATGGTATTGGAGACGCCGATATATGTGTCGCACATGAGCTTCGGAGCACTGTCCAAGGAGGCGAAGGTGGCGTTAGCCAAGGGATCCGCCAAGGCGGGAGCTGCCATGTGCAGCGGCGAAGGGGGAGTGCTGCCGGAGGAGATGGAAGCGTCCCATTGCTACATATTCGAGTACATCCCCAACAGGTACAGCTGCACCGACGAGGTCTTCGAGGGCTGCGACGCCGTGGAGATCAAGGTGGGGCAGGGAACGAAGCCCGGCATGGGAGGGCACCTCCCCGGAGCGAAGGTCACCCCGGAGATAGCGAAGATCAGAGGCAAACCGGAGGGGCAGGACATCCTCAGTCCGTCCCGGTATCCGGATATCAATTCCCCCGAGGACATGAGGAAGCTCGTCGACGAGCTGAGGGAGAGGTCCGGCGGGAAACCCATAGGCATAAAGATCGCCGCGGGGAACATCGAGGGCGATCTCGAATTCATATCGAAGACGGGATGCGACTTCATCACCATCGACGGAAGGGGCGGAGCGACGGGATCATCGCCCGGATTCCTCAAGGCGAACACCACCGTCCCGACGGTCTACGCATTGGCCCGCGCACGCAGGTACATGGACGAGCATCAGATGACCCAGGACCTCGTGATTACGGGAGGGTTCAGGACCTCCGGCGACGTGATCAAGGCATTGGCGATGGGTGCCGACGCGGTCGCGATGGCTTCTGCTCCCCTTATGGCGCTGGGCTGTCAGAGGTACAGGATCTGCGAGAGCGGGAAGTGCCCGATGGGGATCGCCACGCACGATCCCTTCCTGACCAAGAGGCTGGATGTGGACGTGGGGGCGCAGAGGGTGGCCAACTTCATGACCGCCCTGACCAAGGAGCTTGCCACCTTCGTGAGGATCACCGGGCACGTGTCCGTCCACGACCTGACGAAGGACGACCTCTGCACAACGGACGAGGACATCTCCAGGTACTGCGGCATAAGGCACGCGTGACCGGATCCCCGATGGTTTTATGACATGTCCGCGAAACGTCGGAAGGTCCTATCCAAGCCGCGGAATCCCGTAAACCGCACAAGTCCATATACCATGTACGCAATGTCGCACCCATGGCAACAAAGGAGACAAAGGGACAGAAGCTCGAGAAGGAGCTCCTGAACAAACCCAAGAACGTCGGTGAGATCGACAACAACCTCCTGAACGAGGCGCAGGAGTTCTGCGAGGGATACAAGCAGTTCCTCCGCAACAAGACCGAGCGCGAGGTCGTGGACTACTCCATCCCGATCCTGAAGGAGCACGGATACACCGAGTTCAAGATGGGAAAGAAGTACAAGGCCGGCGACAAGTTCTACTACAACAACCGCGGAAAGGCACTGATCATGGTCACCGTCGGAAAGAGGCCCGTCGCGGACGGTCTCAGACTGGGAGTGAGCCACATCGACAGCCCCAGGCTCGATTTCAAACCGAACCCGCTGTTCGAGGACATCGACATGGCCTTCTTCAAGACACACTACTACGGCGGCATCAAGAAGTATCAGTGGACCACAGTCCCCATGTCGCTGCACGGAGTCGTCAAGCTCACGGACGGGAAGACCGTCAAGGTCCGCATCGGAGAGGAGGAGGGCGATCCCCTCTTCTGCATCACCGATCTGCTCCCGCATCTCGCCCGCAACCAGATGAAGAAGCCCGCCAACGAGATCGTCGAGGGCGAGCAGCTCAACGTGCTCATCGGAAGCTGGCCCTACGGGGACGAGAAGGTCTCCGGAAAGGTGAAGCTGAACATACTGAACATGCTCCACGAGAAGTACGGCATCACCGAGAAGGACTTCCTCTCAGCGGAACTGTGCGCAACGCCCGCATACGAGCCCCGCGACTACGGACTCGACAGGTCCATGATCGGAGCCTACGGTCAGGACGACAGCGTCTGCGCGTACGCTTCCTTCGTTGCGGAACTGGATACGAAGAAACCCGACTTCACCACCGTGACGGTGTTCACGGACAAGGAGGAGACCGGTTCCGACGGGAACACCGGTATGAGGTCCCTGTTCCTCAAGGACTTCCTGGAGGACTTCGTGTCCGCCTACGGATTAAGTGCCAGACACGTGCTTATGAACTCCGTCTGCATGTCATGCGACGTCAACGCCGCCGTGGATCCCGCATTCGCCGAGAACTACGAGAGGAACAACGCGTCCTACCTCAACTACGGTCCGGTCGTATCGAAGTACACCGGCGGAGGAGGGAAGTACTCCACCAACGACGCGTCCGCGGAGACCATGGGATACGTCAGGTCCATCCTCGACGAGGCCAAGATCCCGTGGCAGGTCGGAGAGCTCGGGAAGATCGACAACGGAGGCGGAGGAACCATCGCTTCCGAGATCTCCGTGCACAACCTCGACACCGTCGATGTCGGCGTCCCGGTGCTGTCGATGCACGCTCCGCTGGAGATCACCGCGAAGGCGGACGTGTACCTCCTGTACAAGGCCGTCTACGCCTTCTACAACTGCACCAGGCCGAAATACTGATCAGCGGTGCCCTCGGGGAGGACCTCCCCGGGGCCATAAACCATTTATTGCATTCTCTCCATCCAGACAACGATGGCAGCACAGATACCGGACAAGGTGGCACAGGCAGGACTCGGGGATTGGTACACTTCCCTGTCCGACATGGACCGCATCAAGATCAACAAGTACATCGACAAGGCGGATCCCTCGTCGGGTTTCATGTTCCTCCTGACGATGGTGCGTGCGGCCGTCGCCGACGAGAACTACAGGTTCGGACTGTCCCTGTGCGTATCGACCAGCCAGATGCCCTTCGACGCCTATCAGAGGTTCCTGATGAACGAGGAGTTCATCGATGTCCTCATCGGAAGGGAGATGTACGACGACGCCAAGAACGTCTGCAACATCAACCTCCAGCTCTTCGACAGGGTCAAGGACAGGATCCTGGCGGACAACGGCGGGAAGTATCCCGACAGGCTCTGCTTCAGGAACAGATATTTGGATATAATAGTCGGCGTGGAGGCCCAGTACGAGGAAGGCTACAGGATGCTGGACAAGTACCACGAGATGGGACTCATCAGCGACGAGGACCTGGTGTACAGGAAGAACAGCCTGCAGGTCCACAGACTCCAGAGGACCTTCGACGGCGTCTACACCTACAGGCCCAAGGGCGAGTGATCAGAGATACGATCTCCATCCCCTGCAGGGGATGACGTCCACCGCGGGTTCCTCGTAAGGGTGGTATTCATCGATGACGGTGAGCACCTTCTTCAGATTCTCCTCCTTCACGACGAACTCCAGTCTCTTCTCCGGGACGCGGGATATGACACCCTCCTCCCCGACGGTCGGATTGGAACCGTAGACGGGGATCCATGTACCGACAGAGTCGGATATCGAGAACACCCTCTCATAACCCGGATAGGGCTGTTCGTTGACCTCGGATATGGCATCCATGAGCAGGTCCGCGGAATCCTCCGGGACCGTGACGATTACCTTGTAGATTGCGTCAGACATTTTCCCGCAAGGTCATGGTCTTCCTCGTATTTGGCCTGAAGCATCTTCGCCTGCTTCTTCAGCCAATGCGTGGCAAGATATTCCCCTATGAACGGTACGGGCGGGGTGCAGTAGATGGCACCTCCGATGAGTCCCGCGATCTTCTTGGGGGTGCTTATCTTCATAGCCTTCTGGGCGAGGGGGTTGGGATCGTTAGGGTCCAGTTTCCCGGCCATGGCCTGCAGGATGTAAAGCTGTCCTCTGGTGACCACCTGCAGGCTCCACTGGACCTGCGTGAACTCCGGGGCGGGCACTCCGCATGCCACGGTGGTCCTGTCGAGGATGGCCTTCCTGAGGTCCTCCTCCCCCTGTCCGGGGAACTCCGTCCAGTTGTAGTTGGATGTGATCGGCGAGTGGGCATCGCTCCCGCTGATCTGCGCCCACCTTCCGGGATTGTCCTCCCAGACCTTCTGCGCCGTGGCGTTGGTCCAGGGGTCTGGATGTCCGCCGTTGATCGTCTCTATGCCGTCCAGGTCCAGTTCGAACACCTTGTCCCTGAGGCATCTTACGTAGAAGCTGAAAGGATGGGGTGCGATGGCGATACCGCCCTGGGACCTGATCTCGTCCATGGTCTCCTCGGCGGTCATCTCGGGCTTAATGAAATCATTGAGCCAGAGTCCTATGATCTCGCCGTCGGCGGTCATGATCTCGTCGCCTACGACGACGTCTATGTCGTCGAACCTCTTCCCGTATTCCGCCGCCTTGAGCGCACCCTTGATCTCGCTGTGGTCCGTGATGCATACGACGCTCATGCCGTTCTTCCTGGCGTTGTCCACCTGCTCCTCAGGGGAGGATATGGACTCCGGGAATCTGAGGGGACCGTAACCGGTGGTGCCCGAATAGAACGTGTGCACGTGGGTGTCGGCCTTCGACATCATGGGTATCAGCAGAGTGACTGTTTATTTATTAATTTCAGTGATAAAACGGAACCGAACACATCAGGCGGGGTCCGTTCGATTAGGACTGACAAAAACCTTATAACCCATAGGATATAGACCGGTTATGGATTGGGTGCTGCTCGGCATACCGGTGGGGATAGTCCTCCTCTACTTCGGTTCCGAGGCGTTGGTCGACGGCGGTAAGGACATGGCCCTCAGGCTGGGCGTGACGCCGTTCGTCATCGGACTCACCATTCTTGCATTCGGTACCTCCGCACCCGAGGCGATAACATCGATCGTGAGCCGTCAGGATCCCGGCATCGTCATAGGCAACGTCGTCGGAAGCAACATCGTCAACATAGCGGTCTGCATAGGTCTGGCCGCGATGATCTTCCCCATATCCTCCAAATTCGCGGACAACAAGATCGAGTTCGCGACCATGGTCCTTTCAGCTTTCGTCATACTGATCATGGCGTTCGGCGGCATCGGACTGATCAAAGGAATCATCCTCCTTCTGCTTTTGATAGTCTTCATCTTCACCGTGTACAAGACGAAGGTGAATACGCCAGAGGCCAAGGCCGAGGACCTGGGAGAACCGAAGATGCCCATGTGGAGATGCGTCCTGTACATCATAGCGGGACTGGTCCTCCTCTACTTCGGAGCCGACATGTTCGTCGACGGTTCGAAGGAGATCGCGGAGATGGCAGGCATCTCCGAACTGGTCATCGGACTCTTCCTTGTAGCTATCGGTACATCTCTTCCCGAGCTGTGCGTCAGCATAATGGCGGCCTTCCGCCACGAGAACGACATCGCCGTGAGCAACATCATCGGAAGCAACATCTTCAACGCGTTCTTCGTGCTGGGCATCGGTGCGGTGCTCGGGGACATCCCGGCATACGATTCGCTGTTCACTCTGCACATACCGACGATGATCCTCCTGTCCGTCCTCATGACATTCTTCATCTGGAAATGGGGAAGGGTCAACCGCTTCACGGGAGCGCTGCTCCTCGGCGTGTACATCGTCTATGCGGTGATCATCCTGGCCATGCCCGACCTGGCGATGTGACGTTCCGCGTCATATGGAATGCACCGAACCGAGTATCACCACCGGGATGCCGTCCTCCTCGATGATCTTGCAGTCCACGTCGTAGACTGACGAGATGAGCTCCGAGGTCAGGATCTCCTTGGGCGCTCCGATCGAGTGGATGATCCCGGGAGGGGACATCACTATGAGTTGATGTGCGTACTTGGCGGCGATGTTCAGGTCGTGGCTGATCATCAGTATGATCATGTTCTCCTCCTCGGCCAGCGCCCTGAGGAGTTCCGATACGTACACCTGCAGCTTCACATCCAGATTGGCCGTCGGTTCGTCGAGGATCAGGAGTTCCGGTTCCTGGACGAGACCTTTGGCTATCGCCACCTTCTGATACTGTCCGGCGGACAGCTCGTTCATGTTCCGCATCGCCAGGTCCTGTATCCCCACTATGCGCAGGGCGCGGTTCACCATGATCAGGTCCTCCTTGGTGGTCTTCCACCTGTGCTTGTTGGACCTTCCCATCAGTACGGCCTCGGTGACCGGCAGCGAGAAGACATCGTACGAGCGGACCGGTACGTACCCGATCCTCTCGGCCACCTCCCTGTAGCTCATGGAGGCGACGTCCTTCCCGTCGATGGTGACTGTGCCAGATATCGGTTTGTTGATCTTGTTGATGCACTTGATCAGCGTCGATTTTCCTACTCCGTTGGGGCCCACTATGCAGTACAGCCCGGGTTCGTCGAGGGTGAGGTTGATGTCCCTGATGACAGGTTCGTATTGGTTGTAGCCGAAGCATACGTCCTTCATTTCGACCTTCATGCTATCACCAGGAACTCCCCTTCTTGCGGATGATCAGCCATAGGAACAGAGGGCCTCCCAGGAATGCGGTGACCACTCCCACCTGAAGTACGGCGGGTGCTATCACAATCCTTCCGACAAGGTCGGCTACCACGAGTATGAGTCCTCCGAACGCCGCCGATGCGGGCATGAGGAACCTGTTGTCCGCTCCGATGAACAATCTGACGATATGCGGTGCGACCAGACCGACGAATCCGATCATCCCTGTGAAACTGACGATGGATGCGGATATGAGCGCCACGATGACCAGTATGATCCTTCTGAGCTTCTCCGCGTCGATGCCCAGTCCCTTCGCGCTCTCGTCACCTGAGGCGAGGAGGTTGAGCTTCTTCGACAGCACCTGCAGTATGATGTATCCGGAGACCACGAACACCAGCATTATGGGGACATCCTCCATCGTGGAGTATGCCAGGGTACCCACCTGCCACTCGTACAGCTCCTTCAGCGCGTTGGCGTCCGCGAACAGCTTGATGAACGTGGTGATCGCGTTGAATATGTACATCACGGCTATGCCCGCCATGATCATGGTGGCCGGCGAAGCCCTCTTCATCTTGGACACGGCGAAGATGATCAGCATGGGGATGAGTGCGAATATGAACGCGTTGATCACCAGCGCATACCTCATACTCGAAACGAGCGATATGCCCGAGATCATGGCCAGCGTTGCCCCGAACATGGCTCCGGACGATACTCCGGTGGTGTACGGGTCGGCCAGCGGGTTGAGGAGCGTGCTCTGCATCGCCACTCCGGCGATGGCAAGCCCCACTCCGGCGATGACCGCGGTCAGGAGACGGGGCATCCTGAGGTCCATGACTATATAGTTCTTCAATCCGCCCGTGCTGGCCCCGGTGAGGTCGTCCAGGATGATCCTGTAGGTCTCCCAGAACCCTATGTCGTACTCCCCGACGCTCAGGGAGTACCCGGCGACCAGTACGATCGCGGCTATGCACGCGGCGATGAAGACGATCTTCCTGCGGATGTACTTCGAATAATCGTTCAGCGCAGCCTGGGTAGTGTCGTCGCGTACTATGTCCGCTTTCCACTGTCTTATCGACTCCCTCACCACGTCCTTGATGAGCGGGTCGTCTTCGGATGTCATCGGTATGCACCAGGTAATACGGGGGCCGGGGCCCCCGTCAGGTTTAAGGCAGTTCGTATACCCATGCTCCGCCCAGGGTCTTCACGTCCACGTTCTTGTAGTTGGTGAAGTGGTCGTAATAGTACTGGGTGTACTCCCATCCCTTGTCCATGTCGTAGGTGTCGGGATAGATGAATGCGCACAGCAGTGCCAGCTGCGAGAATCCGTAGTAGGTTCCCATGGAGTAGTAGTTGAATCCGTAGGCCTTGTGGTTCTTGTACGCCTCCGTCTCCGAGTATACCTTGATCTTCTCTTCGAACAGCGCCTGCGTGGTCTCCCTGGAGTCGTTGAAGTCGTTGAAGAGGATCATGAATTCGAACTCCGGATTGATGTTGAATATCGTCTCGTAGGAGATGAACGGACAGGCGTGCGAGGAATCCACGGGTATGTAGACGTCCTTGAATCCGATGATGCTCAGGGTGTAGATCTCACCGAACATGTAACCGTCCGCGAAGGAGCAGTCGAGCTTCGCCTGAGTGGGGGTGGAGCTGGTCAGCGGGGCGATGTACTCGGTGGTCTGGAACGCCTTCTGCTGGATGTAGTCCACGACGCCGTCGACCCAATCGACGTACTCGTGCGCCTTGTCCTCGGTCTGGAACATGACTCCGAGCATCAGTATGCTTCCGAGCCTGTCAGCTCCGCGGGGATCGCGGCTGGACATGTTCAGCTGCACGACGTTGATGTCGGTGTCGCCGTTCTCCACGGCTGCGGTCAGCTGGGGCATGTTGATGTAGCTGTATGTGAGGAATGTCTTAACTTCAGAGTCGAGGAGGGCCTCCGCATCGGTCTTGGGAAGTCCGAGGTTGGCGCACTTGGTCAGGAGGTCGGGATACTTCTGGGTGTCCTGTCCCATGTTGAGGCTGAAGACGTTGTCGGTGACGCCTATGACGCTGTCATAGAGTCCGAGGATGGTGCATGCATCGAGAGGATAGACGTGGTAGCACCCGATCTTCTTGACAAGAGGGTAGCTGATGGAAGCGAGGTCGCCGCAGGCGTTGATGTAGTACATCGTGCCCCCGTTCTCATGGTTGATGAACTTCTTGAGCTGGGTTATGTCCTCCTGGGAGATGTATCCGTCATGGTTCGTGTCGGCGAACTTATTGGCGGTCCTGTCCCAGGATTTGTTCTTGTCGATGATATCCTGTATGAACTCGACGTCCTTGTCGTCGAGGTAATCATCGTTGTTCGCGTTTCCGTATATGAGGAGGCGGTCCTTGACAGCATCGTCATCGCTCCCTCCGTTGTTGTGGTTGACAATCAGTACTGCGGCTACGCCGCCTACGACGACGACCGCAGCAATTGCGATAGCAATTACCTTCATATCCATTTTAATCACTTGGATGTATAATCCAACCCGTCGATTATACTTGATGTATATATCCATATTGGATGTATAATCCAACTTGATTTGTAAACAATTAGGATTTCCAAAAAATGTACGTTTATGCACATTAGAATATTCATATTGCAATAATATTGCAAAAAGCACCCAAAAAATGACGTCTGGGTGCACTCAGAAAGACGGACTTTTCCTAGTAACAGGAAGTACTTACTGATTTTTTGGTAGGTATGAAGGGTCAGGCGTAGTAGTATTCGCCCTTGCCCTTCTGCTCCCTGTCGAGCCTCGAATCGGGCTTGTTGATCCTGGGCCTGTGCGACTCCGCATCCCTGCGGAAGGTGATGTCCACTGCCTTCAGGAATCTGTTCATACCGTCCCTCATGTCGAACGGGCCCTCTCCGATACCGTGGTGTCCCGGCTCTCCGCCGAACACCATCAGGGAATCGGAAACCATGTCCAGGAAGTACATGTCGTGGTCGACGATCATTCCGGATTTTCCGGATTTCATCATCATCCTCTTGATGGTCTTGGCCGCGTTCATCCTCTGGTTGGAGTCCAGGTATGCCGAAGGCTCGTCCAGAAGGTAGATGTCCGCATCCTGGGCGAGGCACTGTGTGATCGCTACCCTCTGAAGCTCTCCTCCGGAGAGGTTCTTGACCTTCTTGTCATAGAGGAACTTGATCGCCAGGGGTTCGAGGACCTCGGTCTGGAAGAATCCGGACTCCATGGTCTCGAACGAAGATGAATAGAGAAGGTCCTTGACGGTCCCGTCGTACTCAGGGGAGATGTACTGAGGCTTGTACGCGACCTTGAGTTTCGTGTCCAATTTGCCCTTGTCCGCTTCGATGACGCCGGCGAGGATCTTCACGAAGGTGGTCTTTCCCGTGGCGTTCGGACCGACGATACCGACGGTCTCCCCTATCTTGACGGCACCGGGCTTCACGTCGAGCCTGAATCCGCCGAAGTCCTTGGCGAGGTCGTCGAATTCCACCAGGGATACGGTGTTGATGTCCGCTCTGGGAGGCGAGGCGGTGAACTCGACCGGCCTCTCCCTGAACCTGATGTTCTCCTCGGGGAGGTATCCGTCGAGGTAGACGTTGATGGCGGTCCTGACCTGACGGGCCATGGTGAACACTCCGTAGGCTCCTTCGGAACCGTAGACGACATTGACGTTGTCGGCAAGGAAATCCAACAGTGCCAGATCGTGCTCTATGACGACGACCTGCTTCTCCACGCTGAGCTCTTTGATCAGCCTTGCGACCTTGACCCTCTGATAGATGTCCAGGTACGAGGACGGCTCGTCGAAGAAGTACACGTCGGCATCCTTCATCAGGGTCGCTGCGACCGAGAGTCTCTGCAGTTCTCCTCCCGACAGCTTGGACAGGTCCCTGTCCAGTACCTCGGTGAGGTCCAGCTTCTCCGCCGCTTCTTCGGTGGTCATACGCTCCTGCACCTTGTCGAGCAGGTCCCTGACCACGCCCTTGACCGCCATGGGGAGCTTGTCCACGTACTGGGGTTTCATCGCGGTCTTGATCTTCCCGTCGTAGACCTGCTTGAGGTAGTCGTGGACCTCGGTACCTGCGTAGTGTGCGAGGACCTCGTCCCTGGTGGGAGGGTTCTCGAAGTTGCCCAGGTTGGGGGTCTCGATGCCGCAGAGCATCTTGATGGCGGTGGTCTTACCGATACCGTTGGGTCCGAGGATACCTGTGACCACCCCCTTCTTGGGGACCGGGATCCTGTACAGGCGGAACATGTTCTCGCCGTACTGGTGGACCATCTCGCTCTTCAGCTCGTCGGCGAGACCGATGATCTTGATCGCGTGGAACTGACATTTGTTCACGCATATGCCGCAGCCCTGGCAGATGGTCTCCGAGATGACGGGCTTTCCCCTCTCACCTTCGGTGATGCACTCCGTGACCCCTGTCCTCATGAGCGGGCAGAAGCTGATGCATTCCTTGTTGCACTTCTTGTTTTGGCACCTGTCGTGGAGAACCGCGGCTATCCTCATGCGCGTGCCTATATGCGCACCGTTTATAAGGGTTGGGTCGGTCCCGCCGATCCGTTCATGATGCCCCATACTGCCGGATGGACGGGGGTATGGGTGTTCCGTTCGTGATGCAAATGATGAGCTGGCACTGTTTGGAAACTGTTATCTATCCCGTGGATGATGACGTGTCATGAGGAAAGATTTCGGACCCAAGACCTACGTTTATCCTATGCCCGTGTTCATCATCGCGTCCTATGACGAGAACGGCGTCCCCGATGCCATGAACGCCGCATGGGGATGCATCGGCGACGACGACAGGCTGTTCACCTGCCTGAGCCCCGAGCACAAGACCGTCAAGAACATCCTGAAGAGGAAGGCATACACCGTCAGCATGGCCACCGTCGAACAGGAGGTGCCCTGCGACTACGTCGGGATAGTATCGGCCAACGACGTCCCCGACAAGTTCGAGAGATCGGGATTCCACGCGGTCAAGAGCGACAAGGTCGACGCGCCTCTCATCAAGGAGCTCCCCATGGCGATGGAGTGCGAGCTCATCAGCTATGACGAGAAGACCTGTGCAATGTTCGGAAGGATCGTGAACGTCTGTGCCGACGAATCGGTGCTCACCGACGGCAAGATCGATCCGAAGAAACTGAAACCCATCACCTATGATACGGTGAACCACAAGTACTACTCGCTGGGGGATGTCGTCGGTAACGCATTCTCCGACGGCAAGAAGCTCAGGTGAGCCTTACGGGTGCGGGCCCGTCCCGCACCCGGTCCCTGTTTTCATCTTTATATATAACCTGTCCATAACCGTTCCACATGGACGAGAAGACCAAGGATGTGGAGACCCTCCTGGGAAATCCTAAGAAGGCGATGATGGCCATGGCCATACCCATCATCATCGCGATGCTCGTCCAGAATGCGAACAATCTGATCGACAGCGTGTGGGTGGCCGGTCTCGGACCCAACGCCCTGGCCGCTGTCGGACTGGTCTTCCCCATATTCTTCATAATGATCAGCATCGGTAACGGTATCGGTGTGGGTTCATCGTCCGCCATCGCCAGGTTCCTGGGGATGGACGACAAGGAATCCGCAGACCGCACCGCGGCCCAGGCGGTGGTTTTGGGTATCATCGGAAGCGTGCTGCTTGCGATCATCCTCTTCGTGTTCAGGGAGCAGATCTTCACCGCCCTCGGTGCCGGAGATGCCCTCCAGGACTGTCTGGATTACGCTACGCCGATCTTCCTCACCTGCCCCTTGGGTATCCTCAACGGTATCATGGCCAACCTCCTCAGGTCGGAGGGTGCGTCGAGGAGATCGATGTACTCCCAGATCCTGGCGGCGGTCATCAACATGTCCCTGGACCCGTTCTTCATCTACGACTACGGTCTCGGACTCGGACTGGCCGGAGCCGCATGGGCAACGGCACTGTCGTTCCTGTTCTCGCTGCTCCTGATCTGCTATTGGTACTTCGTCGGCAAGTCCACCTTCCTGAAGATCAGCCTCAGGGGATTCAGGTTCGAGCCCGAACTTGACAAGGCGATCTTCCGCGTGGGCATCCCCGCATCCATGGAGATGATCGTCATCTCCGTTTCCTCGATGATACTGAACATGGTCATCATCGGCGTCGCGAGCACCGACGGTGTGGCGGTCTTCAGTTCCTCGTGGAGGATCATACAGTTCGCCATGATCCCGATCATGGGTATCGGTTCCGCCGTGGTACCCGTATGTGCGGCGGCGTTCGGTATGAGGAAGTACGAGAACATCCGCACCGCCTATTGGTACTCGATCAAGATAATCACGCTCATCGTGGTGATGGAAGCGCTCCTGCTGGCACTTGCTGCCGAACAGGTCGTCACCATATTCACCTATTCCGACGACACCGCCATGCTCAGGGAGGACATGGCCTTCGGAGTGAGGGTCAGCTGCATATTCCTGATCTTCGTGCCATGGGGATTCGTGTCCGCCGGACTGTTCCAGGCCCTGGGCATGGGAACGAAGTCCCTTATAGCAACGGTGGTAAGGAACTTCCTGTCCATCCCGCTCTGTTACTTCATCGCAACGGACATGAGCAGTTTCTGGTACGGCATCTGCATATCCGAGATACTCGGAACCGCGCTCATCGTCGTGTGGGGTCTGCTGATCCTCAGGTATCTGATGGCCGGCAGCTACAGTCCCGACGCGGCCCGTAAGGGTCCTTCCGCCTGAGGCAGGAGCGCCAACTTATATTATAAGGGGGAGATACCCCCATTATGTCGAAGATACTGATTAACATCGCATGGCCCTATGCCAACGGACCCATACATCTGGGGCACGTGGCGGGCTCGCTGCTCCCTCCTGACATCTTCAGCAGGTACCACCGTCTGCTGGGGGACGAGGTCCTCATGGTCGGGGGTTCCGACCAGCACGGTACGCCCATCACCGTCACCGCCGAGAAGGAAGGGGTCACGGCGGAGGTCATAGCCGAGAGATACCATCAGATCAACAAGAAGGCCATCGAGGGTCTGGGCATAGAGTACACATTGTACAACAAGACCCACTGCCCCACCCACACCGAGATCACGCAGTGGATGTTTAACAGGCTCAGGGAGAACGGGTACATCTACGACCTGGAGGAGGACGAGTACTACTGTCCCAAGTGCGCCAAGTTCCTGCCCGACAGGTACGTGGAGGGCGAGTGCCCCAAGTGCGGCGCCAAGAACGTCCGTTCGGACCAGTGCGACAGCTGCGGTACCACCTTCGTTCCCGGCGACATCATAGCACCCTACTGCACCAGATGCGGTGCGACGCCCGAGGTGAGGTCGTCGAAGCAGTTCGCACTGAAGCTCTCTGCGTTCGAGAAGCCGCTCCTCGAGAGTCTGGCCAAGAACACCCACTGGAGGCCCAACGTCAGGTCCTTCACCGAGAACTTCCTCAAGGGAGGGCTCAAGGACCGTTCGATCACCAGGGACATGTCCTGGGGCATACCGATTCCGGTGGAGGGAGAGGAGTGGAAGAGCAAGGTCATCTACGTCTGGTTCGATGCCGTCATCGGGTATCTGTCAGCAAGCGTGGAGTACTCCAGGATGATCGGCAAGCCCGATTACTGGAAGGGATTCTGGCAGGACCCGGAGTGCAAGAGCTATTACTTCATCGGAAAGGACAACATCCCCTTCCATTCCATCATCTGGCCCGCCATGCTCATGGGTGCGAAGGAGGGATTCAACCAGCCTTACGACATCCCCGCCAACGAGTACCTGATGTTCAACGGCGGAAAGCTGTCCAAGAGCAGGAAGGGGGCCTCCGGTTCGGCGATGGCAGACATACCGAGGGACATACCCCACGTGCTGGAGAAGTTCGACCCCGAGGAGATCAGATACTACCTGTCGGTGGTCATGCCGGACATGCACGATACGGACTTCTCGTGGGAGGACGTGGAGACCAAGGTCAACAACGAGCTGGTGGCTGCTCTGGGCAACTTCTACCACAGATGCATCAGCTTCACATTCAAGAACTACGGCTGCGTGCCCGAGGCGGATTCGCACGACGCCAACGTCGAGAAGGAGATCAAAGAGACCTTCGAGACCTACGACAGCCATCTCTCCGGATGCGATTTCAAGAAGGCCATACAGGACGTCATGGCGCTGGCCCACTTCGGTAACGAGTACTTCAACTCCTGCACCCCCTGGAAGCTGATCAAGGAGGACAGGGAGGCGTGCGGACGCGTGCTCAGCGACAACCTCAGGATCGCCAAGGCATTGGCGATAATGGCATGGCCGTTCATGCCCGTATCGTCGCAGAGGATCTGGGAGTTCCTCGGACTCGAGGGAAGCATCGAGGACGAGGGATACAAAGGCATCCTCGTACCGATCCCCGCGGGAACGGCGCTGAAGGAGCCCGTGCCCGTCTACGGCAAGATCGACCTCAAGGCCATGTTCCCGGAACTGGCCGAGGAGAAGAAGGAACCCAAGAAGGAGAAGTCCCCCGAGGGACCGTTCGCGGCGTTCGGACGTCTCGACCTGAGGGTCGGACAGGTGCTGAAAGCTGAAGATCATCCGAACGCGGACAAGCTGTTCAAGCTGACCGTGGATCTGGGCGAGGGACAGCCGAGGACCATCTGCGCCGGACTGAAAGCGTATTACACGCACGAGGAGATGACCGGAAGGAAAGTCATCGTCGTATCCAACCTGGCGCCCAGGCCGCTGAGGGGAGTGGATTCCTGCGGAATGCTCCTTGCGGCCGATGACGAGGAGATCGGAGGGAACACCGTGTGCCTCCTGCAGCCCACCAAGGACGTCCCCGTGGGAACGAGGTTCGACTGCGGCATGGGCACCGAGACCTCGGAGATAGATTACAAGAAGCACTTCTCCGCCGTCACTATGAAGGTGTCCTCCGTCAGGGACGGATGCTTCGTATCCGAGAACGTAAAGATAGATGTGCCAGCAGGTACGCCCGACGTCATCGTCGGAGTTGTAGACGGCGGCAAGGTCATGCCGCTCAGCGACGGAAAAGGATGCTTCGCGACCGTCGCCCGCACGCTGAAGGACGGAGCGGGGGTGAGATGAATGGCCGATGAGATAACGGAACCCTTCGCGGCGTTCAGAAGGCTCGACATCCGCACCGGTACGGTGGTGGCCGTGGAGGACCATCCCGAAGCGGAGAAGCTGTACATACTGAAGGTGGACATCGGGGAGGAGGAACCCAGGACCGTGGTCACGAACATCAAGTCCTTCTACCCTCCCGAGAGGATGATGGGAAGGAAGCTGTTCATCATCGCCAACCTCAAACCCGCCAACTTCAGAGGGGTCAAATCCTTCGGAATGCTGATGGCCGCCGACGATCTGGAGATGGGAGGGAATTCGCTCCTTCTGCTGGATCCGGCGAAGGACGTCCCCAACGGCACGCAGTTCAACTGCGGTCTGGAGATATCGGAGTCCAGGGCCGACATGAAGCACGTGGAGAGGGTGACGATGAAGATCGCCAGGGTGAAGGACGGGAAGTTCATGGGAATGGACATCGAGCTCCCGGAGGATGCGCCCGAACGCATCGTCGCCGTCATCGACGGGGATAAAGCAATCGCACTCAGTGACGGCAGCGGCTGTCTCGTGACGGTGGAATCCGACATAACGGACGGTGCACCCGCGATATGAAGGCGGACCTCCACCTCCATACACGCTTCTCCGACGACGGGTGGTCGCCCGCCGACAAGGTGGTCAGGCAATGCAGGAAGAAGGGATTCGGATGCATCGCCATCACCGACCACAACAGTTTCGAGGCGTACGCCGAGGTGAAGGATTCTGAAGGTATCATTATCATACCAGGGGAGGAGGTGTCCTCCTCCGAGGGTCACATCATAGCATTGGGCATTGACAGGGAGATCCCGAAGGGTATGGGCGTGAAGGAGACCATCGACGCCATACATGAGGCGGGGGGCATAGCCATCGCCGCGCACCCTTACAGGTGGTGGTCCGGGCTCGGGAGGAAGAACGTCATCCCCGAGTTCGACGGTGTCGAGGCATGGAACTCCAAATCCACGCCGCTCGCGAACCGCAGATCACGGAAGCTGGCACAATCGTTCGGCAAGATGGTCACCGCCGGCAGCGACGCCCATTCGCGCTTCAGTGCGGGATGGGCGTATGTCGTAATATCCGATGACTGCAGGACATGGCAGGACGTCATCGAAGAGATCAAGGCCGGAAGGGTGCAGGTCAAAGGCATCAGCAGATACATCATCGGATCGATATACTACGTGCTGCACTCGGTGTTCGCCTGGATGTTCCGCGGTTTCCGCAAGATGTGACGTAATCGGCCAGACGAACAAAACAGGCCGAATCGGACCTAAGGCGCTTTGTACCCGTAGGTTGGAAACAACTTGGGACAGGCGAAGAGAGAATACGAACGGGACCTGACGGATCTCCTATTCGGAGGACCGGACGATCCCTGCAGAACAGCATTCGAACAGATTGTGAAAATAGGCGGCTCGGAGTACCGCGACCAATCCCCGCCCTCGGGGAAGGGGCGCTACCTCTTCGAGTCCTTCGACCCATGCATCGAGTCCTTCGGAACGGATGATTCACAGGATCTCATGCGCCGCATATTCGGACAGTTAGGGTGCGTGAGATTGGTCCGCATGAAGAAGAACGAGTGGTCCGTGGAGGACTGCGAGAACATCTTCGGTACCATCACCGAGACGTCAGACCATTGCCATGCCGATTCGAAAAATGGCAGTAATCGCGAGGGGGGTACGGAGTCCTACATTGATAGCCACGCGTGCGAGGCCATCGAGTTTTCGGCAACGATCCGCACCCCCGGTGTGGGAACATGGCAAGTTGCCATATCCATCCGTCCCTGCAAAGGAGCTGAATGGGAAGTGACCCTCGTTAAACGACTTTGGATTACCATTTCGGAATTGATAGCATGATCGGAAAGAGTGAGACGATGTACCGCGTGGAGTACCGCAGGTTCGGTATATGGCGCGGGATGAAGGTATTCGAGACAGAGGATGAGGCGTATGGTTTCATTCAGGACATGGAGTATTTCGACGTCAAGGACGGGCTTCCGTTCGTCAGATACAGGATCCGCCGCGTGAAGGGGAGGCCGGGGAGGACCCGAACAGCCTGGTGGTGTGGAACATCAAGGAGGACGGTACCCACGAGGTCCTTAAGTCACCTATTCCAACGCGAAGGTCAGCTTCGGGACCACCCACCTGTCCTACTACGCCGTGATGGTGGACGACTCCTCGCCCTCCTCCGGCGGGTCCGATATGACCCTCATCATCGCCGCCGTGGCCGTCCTGGCCGTCGCTGCGGTCGGTGCCGTTCTCGTCCTGAAGAGGAAGAAGGCCTGAAACCTGAAGCGGGACGGGTCCGCCCGTCCCGCAGAAACCCTTTACCCGCCCTATTCTTAATTACGACTTTGATTGTGCCAGATATGGCATCGGACACTGCCCGGGATCGGAACGCGGCCCGACTATGACCCCTGCGTGGATCTTCCTGCGTCGTTTTGGAGTTTCAGCGGCAACCCATTCCGAAAAGTGGGGGGATATCGCATATTGTTACCGTCCGTCCTTCCAAAACGACCGTACGTCGGACCGGTCCGAACAATTTTTTTATTCCTATAACGCGGGGCCTCTCTGATTTCGGAGAGCCGCCGGACACGTTTCCGAGGCGCTCACACCTAACGGGGTTTTACCATGCGCACACTGAACAGAAAAGCCGTTTTCGTCTCTTTGCTGGCGGTCGCGGTGATGGTCCTCTCAGCGGCCGTCGTCGCCGTCGGCGCGGAAGAGGCCGAGGGCGCCAAATGCCGCCACACCCACACCACGTGGGAGCCGCTGTACACCGACTACGACCACTGCGAGAAGCACGCCAAGAGGTGCACGGACTGCGGGAAGGTCATCCTGATCGAGAACCACGACCCGATCAACGGGAACGAGAACCTCGAACGGACCTGTGACGGTCTTTTCGAGTACGACACCTGCAAGAAGTGCGGGTACCAGACCAAGAAATACCACGTCTTCGACCACCTCGGCAGCGCGGAAATCGACGGGAAGACGCACCAGAACGTGCAGATCTGCTCCTGCGGGGAACCCATGACCGCGTTCATGGAGGACGGCGGACACACATACTCGTGGCACCTGTACAGTTCCCAGTACGACGCCTACTACTGCGATTACTGCGGATACAAGAAGGGGGATCCCCTGCAGCCGCACTCCCTCTGGCTGCTCAGCGATGCCAGCGGCCACTGGACACAATGCAGCGTGTGCGGGCACGCCTTCAGCGGGAAGAGCTCCCACAACTGGGATAAGGGCGTCACCCACGTGTGCTACGGCCCCGCCAACGGCATAGACTACTACGACACGTACGAACTGCTGCGCTGCACCGAGTGCGGATACGAGAAGCTGGGTGCGAAGCTGGAATCCCACATGGAGCCGGGCGACGGCGTGCTGGAGAACATCTCGGTCCCGAACGACTGGTGGCCCCAGCCCTGCAGCCACAGCAAGACCTACTTCAGGCAGAACCACACAGACCCTAACTGCCACGACGAGGTCTGCTACAACTGCGGGGAGGTCCTCCACGAGAGGGTCCTCCACAACTGGAAGCTCAAGACCGCCGAGGACCTGTACAGGGAGCTCGGGGGCACCGGGGAGTACGGGAGCAACGGACTGGTCCTCGACCAGGTGCACAACGCGTACTGGAGCGGGCACGTATACGAATGCACCGTCTGCCACGCGGAGAAGACGGCCGCCCACACCTTCAAGGGCCGGTATGCGAACGATGCGGCGGATCCGGACCACTGCGGCGTGTACTGCACCACCTGCGACTACGAGCTCACCCTGAGGATGAAGATCACCAACACCGATCCCACCCCCCACACGTTCTACTCCGCCCAATACATAATCGACCTCGATCTGGACGAGGAATGCCCGTTCGAGTGCAGTTACGTCCAGACCGACACCCACCACCACAGGGGGACGTGCACCGATTGCGGAGGGTACATCGACGAGGCCTGCGACTCCGACGGCTGGGAGGAGAGTCCCGGCACGCCCGGGCAGCACTGGAGCTTCTGCTCCAAGTGCGGAGGGAACAGGCACCTGGTGGACTGCACGGCGGAATACCACGACTCCAACCACTCCCTGGGCACCCATGAGGTGTGGTGCTCCGTGTGCAAGGACTGCTACATCCCCGCCCAGGACTGCGAGTTCGAGCTGGACCCCCGCTTCACCGACCAGTTCAACCACTACTACACCTGCGGCCTCTGCGGCCACGAGTTCGTGGATCCTCACATCCTGAAGACCGTGATGACCAATTACAACCCCTCCACGGAGAACACCAAGGGCAGCTACACCCTCACCACCTACTGCGAGCACTGCGGCATGGTGCTGGTGACCAACACGGTCAGCCTGGACTCCTACGGGAACGGTGTCCCCCTGTGCGAGGTGAGGGTCGGATACACGATCACGGACAACGGGGAGAGGGCCCCCATAACCACGTGGATGCCGGACCTCATCCTCTCCGGGGACCTGGCGAAGTACGTGGCGGAGCATTCGAAGGAGATCCTGGGGGAGAACTACGACGTCCTCTCCGGCGGTTCCGCTTACATCACCGTCGGCGGCGAGAACGTGGAGGTGGGCCTGACCTCCTCCAACACCAGGATCGTGATCGAGCCCATCATCAACATGACCGTCACCGGCAACACCTACGAGCAGGTGCTGATGGGGAACGTCAACGCGTACGTCTTCAGGGACATGACGGCCACCTTCACCGTCACGGTGGAGGCCTACGGCGTGGTGACCGTCGGCGGGACCGAGTACAGGTTCACGACGGCCGTGTCCGAGCGCCCCCTCTCCGACTTCCTGGACCTCGACGGCGTACCGATCACGGTCCTGCTGCCGATGCTGTCCAACATGCAGTGCGGACCCACCATGTACGTGGAGCAGACCGTGGGCAACGACCAGTACGTCTACGCCGGGTACTACGCCTCCAACCTGGAGCTCCTGGCATGCGTGGAGTTCACCGCCGTCCACGGGTTCTCGGGGACCTTCCGCTTCTTCCCCGCGGAACTGGACATCGAGCACATAGAGCCGGTCGCCCCCACCCACTGGGCCACCGGGAACATCGGGTTCTGGTACTGCCGCGCCCTCGACACCTGCTACTCGGACGTCCTCTGCGAGAACGAGATAACCTTCGAGTCCACCAGGCTGGCGAAGATCCCCTTCGAGGTCACCTACGACCCCAACGGCGGCACCGGATCCATCGACCCTGACACCTTCGATACGGTACCCGCGGACCTGGTCCTTCCCGAATGCACCTTCACGTACGAGGGCATGGAGTTCTTCGCGTGGAACGACGGGTACTGCAACTACCGGCCCGGAGAGCACTACACGGTGTACGGCGACACGGAGTTCAGAGCCCTGTGGTACGTCTCCGGACAGTCCCAGCCCAGCATCTGGACGATCCACTTCATGAAGAACGCCGAGGACGCCACCGGTACCATGGAGACGCAGACCTTCGTGGACGGCGATCCCGTCACCCTCAGGGCCAACGAGTTCGAGTACGAGGGCCACTACTTCCACGGCTGGAACTGGATCTGGCCCGAACATTTCGAGTGGTACTTCACCGACGAGAGCACATCCCTCCCAGAATACCTCAGCAACGCATACTACGCCGCATACAGGGAGGAGTTCGAGGGGCAGCACATCTATCTGTACGCGGTATGGAACCCCGCCTTCACCGTCACCTACGACGCCAACGGCGGTACCGGATCCATGGACCGGCAGCTCCTGGACACCGTCTACATGAGCAACGGCGACTACTACTACGCCACTACCGCCTACGCTTCCCCCAACACCTTCGAGCGCGACAAGTACGTGTTCAGCTGCTGGTACACCAACGCCGACGGCACCGGCACCAGGTACGCGGACGGGGGGAGCCTGTACGGCCTGAGGGCGGACGTCACCCTTTACGCCAAGTGGGACAAGGTGGTTTTCGACGTCACCTTCGACAAGAACGCCGAGGACGCCACCGGGACCACGGAGAGCCAGACATTCGATAAGGGTGTCAAGGCCAGGCTCAACGACTGCGGTTTCTCCCGGGAGGGATATGTGTTCGCGGGCTGGAACAGCGCCGCCGACGGCACCGGTTCCAACTACACCGCGGGCAACACGATGCAGTTCGTCAAGGACACCGTCCTGTACGCCAAGTGGCAGAGGGTGTGGACCGTGACCTTCAACAAGAACGCCGAGGACGCGGAGGGTTCCATGGATCCGTTCCTCGCCAAGGACAACACCTATTCGACCCTGCCCGTGAACGCGTTCACCCGCGAGAACTTCGTGTTCGACGGATGGTACGCCAACGCCGAGGGGACCGGCACCAAGTACTACGACAAGGGCAGCGTGAAGCTCACCGCCCCCCTCGACCTCTACGCCAAGTGGAAGCAGGTGTACTTCGTGGTCACCTTCGACGCGAACGGCGGGGAGGGGACCATGGACCAGCAGATCATCGACTATCTGGACGGTCATTCCTCCGTGTGCCCCAACTGCACCAAGGCGCGCAACCTCGTGGAGGTGAGCACCAACCTGTACGTGGCGTACTGCGACTGCGACACCCTCATGAAGATCCACATCGCCGAGGGCAGCACCGCCGACCTGACCAACAGGAGCTACGCGTCCCTGGAGCCCTACGGCCTGCCCGCCAGCGCGTTCGACCCGTATTCCGCGGCCTTCGCCGCCCTGGCCGCCGAGCTCTCCATAACCGGCCAGGTGGACGTCCTGACCCTCACCCAGGGGACCGACGCGTACGACGCCTACCAGGCCTTCTTCGGGAAGGCCAAGGCCCTCATGGACGCCTCCCTGAGCGAGGTCACCAAGGACAACCGCTACACCTCCGCGACCGGTGCGGTCATAGGCATAAATCAGAAGTACATGCTCACCGAGAGCCAGAGCGCCTATTCCTACGACGACTATATCTGGCTCCTCTCCCTCCTGTTCGGATGCCCCGACTCGGATTCGTTCCTCACATACGTGCAGGGCATGTCCGCCATGTACGCGGAGAACTCCCTGGGGGCGACCACCAGCGCCAGGCTGAAGTACGACGGGACGGTGTTCACCGAGAACGGGTCCTTCGTCCTCCCCTACGCCTTCAGGAGCAACCAGCTGGACCAGGCCGTGCTGTCCTGTCTCATAGTCGATGCGGAGGGCAACGTCTCCGCCTGGATCAGCGACTCCGACCTGGCGTTCCTGACCGCCGACTACAGCGGCACCCTCTCCAAGAAGTGGGAGATACAGATCGACGCCTTCGGCCGCTGCACCCTCTTCGAGAAGCCCACCATGTACGCCAACGGATTCACCAGGGACAGGTACACCTTCTCCAACTGGAACACCGCGGCCGACGGATCCGGCACCAAGTACTACGCCGGGAGCAGCGCCAGCCTCACGGGAAATGTGACCCTCTATGCGACCTGGACCCCCAACTTCGCCGTGGTGTCCTTCGACGCGAACGGCGGTACTGGCACGATGGAGGACCAGCTCATCGACAAGATGGTGGAGACCGAGTTCGACGAATGCACATTCACCAGGGAGGGCTACGTCTTCGCCGGATGGAACAAGACCTCCACCGCCACCTCCGGTTCCCTGAAGGCCACCCTCTACAGCACCAGTCCCGTGACCTACTACGCGATATGGAAGAGGCTGGTGACCATCTCCTACGACGCCAACGGAGGATTCGGCCTGATGGCCGACCAGGTGGTCGAGGAGAACAGCTACAACAACCTCAATGCCAACAGGTTCCTGCACCAGACCAAGGCCTTCGACGGATGGAACACCGCGGCCGACGGCAGCGGGACCGCATACGCCGACGGATACAGGCTCAAGGTCACCGACGACATGGCCCTCTACGCCCAGTGGAAGGACAAGACCGACGTGGGGTCGATCATGACCCTGGAATCCGTGGAGTCCGTGTACAACGGGGAGGGGCACCAGTCCGCTCTAGCCCATATAGAGTTCACCGATGCGTTCTCCCAGGGCACCAACGCCGGCTGGAAGTACCTCTACTACTCCGGCGACCGGGCCGACGAGGCCAACCTGCTCGCCGAGGGCGAACTCCCCACGGACGCCGGGACCTACACCGTCGTGGCCGTCTACGAGGACAGCATGAACATAGGGCAGGCCACCGCGACGATGACCATCGAGAAGGCCGTCAGGACTGTGGTCCCCACCGCCCCCGCCATCACCCTCTACGGCGAGGAGAGCATCGCTACCCTACGCCTGAACAGCGACTTCGACGGCTCCGCCGACATGTCGCAGGTAACCGTACAATCACAGAACGCCGGCGTCACCTCCATGGGCGTCGCGGCCTGCAACAAGACCGGCGTCTTCTTCACCGTTCCCCTGGCCTTCGTCAGCGAGGGATACACCACCGTCACGATCACCGTCCCCGCCAGCGCCAACTACACCGAGGCCTCCGCCGACGTGGTGGTCATCGCCAAGGGCGGCTACGACGTGAACGCGGTCTCCCCCGACGGGATTTCCATATCCGTCGACAAGGCCAAGGCCCCCAAGGGCGCCACCGTGACCGTGGACTACTCCGTGAGGTCGGGCTGGACACTCGAGAGGATAAAGGTCGTCGAGGACTGGTCCGGACAGGAGATCGCCCTGGACGAGGGGAGCTTCGTCATGCCCGGATCCACCGTGACCGTGACCGCGGTTATCGAGAAGACCGGATACACGATTGCCTACACCCCGGTGGACGGGGTGGCCTACGCCCAGTCCAACCCCGCCGCGGCCTGTTACGGCGACATCGTCGCCCTGTCCGCCGATGTGGACGGCGGGAACGCGGTGAAGGCCTTCAGGTACACCTACGGCAACCCCTCCGTGACCGTCGACGTCCCCGCCGCGGCCGATGGGACCTTCTCCTTCGACATGCCCGCGCAGGACATCACCGTGACCGCCGTGTTGGGACAGCTCTATGCCGTCACAATCGCGGACGGGATCGCCAACGGGACCGTGACGGCGTCCGTACAGGAGGCCTTCGAGGGACAGACCGTCACGATCCTTCCCGCGGCCGGCGACGGATACGTCCTCGGCACCCTGACCTACCGCGTGGGTCAGGAATCCAGGGCGGTGAGCGTCGGCGTCGGCGACACCGGTGCGACGGTCTATACCATAATCATGCCCGCCGCCGCCGTCGAGATCGGGGCCTCCTTCCTCTCCGAGGCCGCCGTCAGCGGCGCCGTCTCCAACGTGAACGGCAGCTCCGCCAGCGAAAAGGGGGCCAACCAGGCCGGCATCGGCATGGTGGTTGACGTCGACACCGCCGATACCCTGCAGGCCGCCCTCGATTCCGTCGAGGTGGACATCGAAGCCGGGGACGGAAGCATCCAGGTCAGCAACGCCGACAAGAAGGCCGCCCTCGAGGCCCTGTCCCAGGCCGGCCTGATCACCATCGGCGGCAACGGCCAGGTGACCGTTCTGAACGGCGGGTCCATCCGCATAGTCAGGATGGTCTACGTCGACGTCTCCGTGAGCGGATTCGACCAGTCCGGCAACATCCTCACCTTCCACATCACACCGATGAGTCAGACCGTCGCCACCACGTCCGACGGACTCATCGGGAGCGGCAACAGCGTGCCCCTCTCGGCGGCGCAGCCCCTCGACATCACTGACCTCACCCATGTGACCGTGGGTATCCCCGCGGACATGGCCCGGGCCGCCGGCGGGATCGGGAGCACAATCTACGTGGGACACGCCCACGACGGGAGATCCTACGAGTACCGCGCGACCATCGGCGGCAACGACCAGGACGGCTACACCGCGACTTTCGACAACCCCAACGGCTACTCGGAGTTCACCCTGAGCATCCAGCCCGCCACCCTCGCCTCCTATGTCTACCAGGACGTCACCTACTACTACACCGTCTTCGCCGACGCCATCGCCGACGCCCTCTCCAGGAACGTGACCTCCGTCACCATGCACGGGATGCCCTCCGGGAACGACGTGGCCACCGTCACCAGGGCGGTGTCCCTGACCTTCAGTGTCGCCCAGGGCAGGGAGGGCAATGTCGACTTCGACTCCCTGTACACCGCATGGATCGAGGCGGACGCCGGGATCACCAAGGCATCCACCGGCGCCCAGCTGGCCGACCGCGTGTTCGCCTACACGAGGACGTTCGCGGTATCCTTCGAGACCTCGGGCGGGTCCGCCGTGGACCCCCAGGTCGTGATCGAGGGGCAGAAGGCCGTCAGGCCCAGCGACCCGGTCATGGAGAACTACAGGTTCGACGGATGGTTCTCCGACGAGGCCCGCAAGAACGCCTTCGACTTCGACACCGCCATCGTCGGCGACACAATCGTGTACGCCAAGTGGGTCATCATGGCCTACACCATCACCTACAACCTGGACGGCGGCATCAACGCCCAGTCCAACCCCGCCACCTTCACCTACGAATCCGCGGCCATAGTGTTCGCCGACCCCTCCAAGGACATGTACACCTTCGGAGGATGGTACGGCAACGCCCAGTTCACCGGCGACAGGATCACCGGAGTGCCGGCGCATTCCGACGCCAACGTGGAGGTCTTCGCCAAGTGGGTGCCGGTCGAGTACACCGTTACCTACCACCTCAACGGTGGCGATGTTGCGGAGGCCAACCCCGCCACCTACACCTACGAATCTGCCGCCATCGTCTTCAACGACCCGGTCAGGGAGTACAACGACTTCGGCGGATGGTACGACAACGACAGCTTCGCGGGAGACACCGTGACCGGCATCCCCGCCCACTCCCACGGCGACAAGCACTTCTATGCCAAGTGGACCCCCGCAGTCTACGATATCGTCTACGTGCTGAACGGCGGAACCAACTCCCAGAACAACCCCGCATCATACGCCTACGGATCCGCGGCGATACAGTTCGCGGACCCCTCCAGGGACTACTACGACTTCGGAGGATGGTATTCCGATTCCCAATTCACCGGAGAGGCCGTGACGGGCATCGCCGATGGATCGCACGCCGCCGTGACCGTGTACGCCAGGTGGACCGCCCACCAGTACTCCATCACCTACGAGCCCAACGGAGGATCGTCCGCGCAGAACCCCGCATCCTACACATGCGAGAGCGAGACGATCCAGCTGACAGCCCCCGTCAGGGACTACTACGACTTCGGCGGATGGTTCGCCGACGCGCAGTTCGCCGGGGATGCCATTGCAGCCATCCCCGCGGGATCCCACGGCGACCTGCAGTTCTTCGCCAAGTGGACCGCCCACCAGTACTCGGTGAACTACCACCTGGACGGCGGGACCAACGCCCAGAACAACCCTGCCACCTTCACCGTGGAGTCCTCCGAGATCGTCTTCTCCGACCCCTCCAAGGACGGCAGCCTGTTCCTCGGATGGTACAGGAACGCCCAGTTTGACGGCGAGCAGATCGTCAGGATCCCCGCAGGTTCCCATGCGGACTTCGACCTATATGCCAGATGGTCCGTTTCCGTGTACGGTATCACCTACAACCTCAACGGAGGGACCAACGCCCTAAACAACCCCGAGACCTTCACGTACGAATCGGCGGACATACTGTTCGCCGATCCCGTCAGGGACTACTACGACTTCGGAGGATGGTTCGCCGACGCACAGTTCTCCGGGGAGCCTATCCTGGGAGTCCCGACTCACACCGGCAGCGATGTGGAGGTGTTCGCGAAGTGGATCCCCGTAGAGTACACGGTCACCTACGTGGTCAACAACGGCACCAACGCCCAGAACAACGCCGCCAGCTACACCGTCGAAACCGCGGCGATCCAGTTCGCCGATCCCGTCAGGGACTACTACGACTTCGGAGGATGGTACGCCGACGCGCAGTTCTCCGGCGATGGCATCGCCGGGATCCCCGCGGGATCCCACGGTGACGTCACCGTGTACGCCAAGTGGACCGCCCACCCATACAGCGTGACCTACAACCTCAACGGAGGGACCATGCTCTCCGCGAATCCGGAAACGTACACCTGCGAATCCGCCGTGGCACTCTTCGCCCCGGAGAAGGTCGGCCACACGTTCGCGGGATGGTACGCCGACGCGCAGTTCACCGGAGATGCGATAGCAGCCATCCCCGCCGGATCCCACGGGGACCTGCAGTTCTTCGCGAAGTGGACGGTCAACAGCTACAGGATCACGTTCGATGCCGCCGGAGGCGACGCCGTGGGCGCGACGGACGTTCAGTACGGTTCCGACCTCGCGCTCCCCGCCGCCGTCAGGGCGGGATACTCCTTCGCCGGATGGCTGGAGAACGGCATCGCCTTCCGGACCGCGACGATGCCCGCGCGCGACGTGAACCTCACCGCATCCTGGTGCATCATCGTGATGGAGGACACCGCCGTAGCCATCACCGTCGAGACGGAATCCGCCATCATCGACAAGACCGACGCCGCCATCACCGACGCCCTCGCCGATGCCTCGAAGACGGAGATCAAGGTCACCGGTGACGGATGGACGATGGAGATCCCCAAGTCGGTCATCTCCCAGGCCGACGGTGCCGTGTCCGTAAGCGCCCGCCCCGTCACCGAGACCGAGAGGCAGGAGCTCCCCGCCGAGGTGCAGACCAAGGTGGCCGGGAAGCAGGTCTTCTCCCTCTCGATGGAGGATTCCTCAGGAAAGGTGGATTTCACCGGGAAGAAGATCACCGTGACCCTGCCGTACGTCCTGAAGGACGGCGAGAACGCCTCCGACCTGAAGGTGTTCTACCTGGACGACGGCAACGTCCTCCACGGCCCCATCGATGCCGCGTACGACGCCGAGAAGCAGTGCGTCGTGTTCGTCACCGACCACTTCTCCAAGTGGTTCGTAGACTATGTGCCAGAGAACACGTCCGGCGACTCCCCTGGAGGAGGATTCCCGATACTGATCGTCGTTGTCATCGCCATCGCGGCCGCGGCCGTGGCCGCAGGCGTCGTGATCCTGCGGAGGAGGGCCTGAAACCCTTTCGGGGATCCCCGCCCTCCGGGGCGGGGAGCATCCCCGGGAAGGGGAGAATTGATAACCACTATACCCGATTAGGTTCCGAGATGAAGGTAGACTTCCATCAGATAAAGGACTCCGAGGAGATCCGCGTCATCGTCCAAGCGTCCGACAGGACGCAGGAGGTGGAGGATCTCATGGAGGCCATCCGCTCCCTCAGCCCGTCCCCCCTGGACGGTTATTCCGAGGGAACGCTCACCAAGCTGAGGAAGGATGCCCTGATACGCATCTACTCGAAGGACAAGAGGGTCTACGCCGACACGCTCGACGGCTCTTTCCTCATCAAATGTCCTCTATACCAGCTGGAGGAACAGCTTCCGCCGAACTTCGTCAGGATCTCCAACTCGGAGATCGTGAACGTCGACAGGATCCTCCGTCTGGACATGAACCTGGCGGGTACCATCAGAATCTATCTGGAGGGAGATATTGAATCGCACGTGTCCAGGAGATACCTTTCCAAGGTCAAGGGGGTGCTGATGTGACCCCCGAACAGAGGAAGTTCCTGATGCTCTGCGCGGCCGGTTTCGTGCTGGGTATCGTGATCTGCAACGGGATATCCCTTGCGTTCGCATCCGGCGACGGGGGGCTGTCCCTCGTGTCCGAACGCCTGTCCGAGGAATTCGGGGAGGCCGGGGCCATCGCCATCCAGGTGCTGGTGACCGGTCTGGTGGGCATCGCGACCTTCGGCGGCACCATCGTGTACTACTCCGAAAGATTCGGGATCACATCGGCCACCCTGATCCACATGGCCATAGCCATCGGCGCGATGGATACCGTCGCCTATGCCCTGTGGTGGTTCGACCGCACGGTGAACGGCATCCTGCTGTTCACGCTGTACCTCCTCATGATCTACCTGCTGATATGGGTCTCCATCGTGATCTCCTACCGCATGCAGATCAGGGAGATCAACGAGATCCTCGAGAGGAGACGTTCCGAAAAGAAATGACCTCACCGTCGGTCATGGTGCCGTAGGAGTTCCCCTGGATGAAGTCGCCCGCATCCACCGTGAAGACCGTGCGGTCCTTCGAATAATCCTCCCTCAGTGCCGAGACCGTGGTGAACCCGACGCCGCCGTCACCGTCGTAGAAGCAGTGGGTGTCGTTGGTGTGGATGATGGTGAACGAG
>JAEEGL013020306.1_pt1 | contig 30346 bp, 25 predicted proteins | sample 9134231 | NCBI WGS metagenome assembly JAEEGL01 (sample SAMN16246548, study PRJNA631951) | gut metagenome | biome: gut microbiome; feature: rumen; material: fiber-attached | host: Bos | place: Iran: Karaj | collected 2018-10 | reverse complement strand
GAAAAAACGCTTGACAATTCCGTTTTGTTGTGATATTATATGTCTTGCTCGAAAAACGAGTATGCGCCATTAGCCCAGCTGGATAGAGCGTTTGGCTACGAACCAAAAGGCCAGGGGTTCGAGTCCCTTATGGCGCGCCATGAAAAAAGCGTCTTTTGTCAAACAAAAGACGCTTTTTGCAATGTTATCCGTTTATTATTTGCGCTCTTTCTTTGGTGGGATATACAAATACTCTCTTTTCACGGTTTCAAAGCACCCAACGGGTGTTTTTCTTTTTATAATCGCGCATCTCAAAAACCAAAATCCTTACCGCTTCATATGCCGAAAATAGCAACGCCGGTATTGACAAATTTGTCGATTTGTGCTATATATAATATGATATACAGGAGTAATATGGTCTTTTGACGTACGACTGTAGTTTTATGAAAGGAGCGCGGTATTATGCGTTGTCACATAAGCAGACGATCGTTCACGGCAAGACGCGGCGTTACGCTTGTGGAACTCTGTATAGTGCTGGCGCTTATTTCCGTTGTTACGGTCATGGTCACTTCGTTTACCGTGCTCGCGCGTTCGTACGCCTATAAGGCCTCGCGCGAAAACGGCGTCCGCCTTTCGCTCAACGCCATAGAGCACGCGTTCGACACCTGGGTCTCCGCTTTTGACGATTCCGATAATGAGTTTTCTGTCGATGGAAGCTCTTTAAGCGTGAACACAACAGAAACTTTGCAATTCGATAACAATGCTAAGCGCTTTACCGGCTCGACAGATAAATACGACCTTGCTATAGACTTTGAAGTTGAAAATATTGAAAGCGTCAGTTTCAGTATCGAAGGATCTAATGGAGCTGTCTGCCTTATCAAATGTGAAGTTACGTATATTCTTGATGACGGCGAAGAAGAAACGATCGCTTTTCTTCGCGCGACGCGCGCAGCAAAGGGAGGCGATTGATATGGGGATATTCAAGCGCCTTTTCAGTAAAAGAAGTAACGGCGGCAAACGCGGCATGACTGTCGGCGAAGTGATAATCGCGATCGCCGTGATCGTCATTGTCACTATATCCGCCGCTTATACAATACAGATGAGCGCCTCTGCGACCTCGCGGGATTTCAATTACGAGCGAGCTCGCATTGCCGCTAGAAACTCTCTGGAAGAGTTTAAATACGATACTGACAGAGTTCAAAGCTATACGGAACAGTTTGGCGACTATTCTTTGGCGGTCACAGTGGAGGGTAATAGCTTCACGGCCGTAATCACTTATAACGACGAAAGTAAATTTGAGATTAGATATACTAAATATACCAAAGGCGGTTAATATGTTAAAGAACAAAAAAGGGATCGCAATAGAGACCGCGGTCTTTATGATGATAATCATATTTGCTCTCTGTACGCTTATTGTAACGATCACGTTATATTCGCGACAGCACGTTGAAAGAGCCAAAAACGATTTTGCCGAACGTGTTAAGATCGATTCAATCGGCGAAAAGATATACGAAAGCGTGTGCGAGAACTCAACCCTTGATACCCAAGAAGGATATAACGTCGAGAAGCAGGGCAACAGTTATATTGTGCGCGACAGCAAAGGCGACGTAGTGCTGAATATAGTTGTTGAAAAAGAAGGAGAAAACTTTATTATAAAACGCTGGAGTTGTTTTGAAGAAGTAAGCGTATCTTCGGCGAATCCGGGAGAATAAAGGGAAGAATTATGGCTGCTAACAATTCATCTGCAATATATATCGACACCCGCGACAAAGCGGTGCATTATTACGGCTCGGTCGGCGGAAGGGCGGTGCACGACGTTGCCAATTATACTTCGCGCGCGCTCGACAGCGCCTTCTTCAACGATTTTACCGAGATACTCGTCGGGTTTATGCGCAAGTATACCCCGGCGCAGGCCGCCAATTCCACAGTCATACTGCCGGATTCCGTCATTATGACCGATATCATCACGCTGCCCGCGATGAAAAGCAATATTATGCGCGGCACCGTGGAATCGACTCTTTCCGGCCTTTATAAAAACCGCAAGGAACTGCGGCTCAACACGTTTTACGCCCTGCAGAACAGGCAATATTCCGAAGTGTGCATCTGCGGCGTAAAGGAACTTCTGATTTCTGCCGTAAAGAACTCCTGCGTCACTTCGCGTTTCAACGCGCAGAACATAACTTTTGCCGCCGAAACTTCGGCGCGCGCCGCCTCCGCGCTCAATTCCAAGCTAAAAGGCGCGACGTATTTGCTTTTGGATATAAAAGAGACCTATACCCGCGTGGTTTACGTTTACAAAGGAATGTCTCTTGGCTTTTCGGCACTGCCTTTCGGCTATTCCATACTCGAAAAACCCAAGCTTGCGTCCGAGGATATGCTGTTTGACCATTCCGTAGCTGAACTCGCGGTGCTCAACGCGCGCGAGCGCGCCAAGGCGAGAGCAGTCACGTTTATAGGCGAAGGCATAGTCGACGCCACACAGGTCGTGATACCGCAAAATGACGAAAACGACGAAAACGGCGAAGAAGACGACGACGCGTTTTCCGGCGGCGACTTTGCCGATCCGGCGCGCCAGCCCGGCACGGTTTATAAGACTCTGCCCAAGAAATCCGCGCGCAAACTGCCCAAATATATGCTGCGTCCGACGCCCTCTGCCGACGAAGGCGTGGCTGACGAAAACTTTCGCATTTTCGCCAAATGGGCGCTGTGCTATCTTCAGGGGAATCCAAAGCTCGAAAGCCTCGCGGGCGCAAAAGCGGTGTATGTCAACCTTCCGGAGCACCTCAATCACGTGATAACCGCTATCAATGAAGAACACAGCGAAAACAAATATCAGTTCCTGCCCGCGTCGTTCGACACGCGCGACGAGTTCGTGCAGCGCAATATAGAGCTGTACGGCGGACTTTTCGTTGGCGGCAGCCGGAACAACAACGTCTTTTAAGGATCGTACGCGTTATGATCATATCTGTTACCGATCCGTTTTATCTGACCGTTGCGTATATACTCTGCGGTCTGTTGGGACTTTGCGTGGGCAGCTTCCTCAACGTAGTCATATACCGAGTTCCGCTTGGGATGAGCGTGGCGCGCCCCGCGTCGCACTGTCCGGTCTGTTCGGCAAAGATACGCCTGTACGACAATATACCAATCGTTTCGTATATTTTGCTCGGCGGCAAATGCCGCAGCTGCAAATGCCGCATTCCGTTCAGATATACAGCCGTGGAGGCGCTTAATTGTGCGTTGTGGCTGCTGTGCGTACTCGTTTATCACACCAATCTGATCTTTATGATCAGTTCGTGCGCCGTCTGCTCGGTGTGCATATGCGTTTTCTTTATAGATCTCGAGCATATGATAATCCCCGACCGCTTTCAGGTGATACTCGGAGTTCTCGCCGTCGCAAGCGTGTTTTTCGATACCGAATACGACTGGCTTTCACATCTTATAGGATTCGCAGCGGCGCTTGTCGTATTCATCGCGGTGGGATACGCGGTGAGCAGGTATAAAAAGCGCGAATCGCTCGGCGGCGGCGACATAAAATTTGCCGCCTGCGCCGGACTTCTGCTCGGCTGGCAGAGGTTCATACTTATGATGCTCATTGCTTCCGTGAGCGCAAGCGTCGTACTGCTTATCAAATCAAAACGTTCAAAAGACGAAACGTCTAAAGAATACCCGTTCGGGCCTTTCCTCGCAACGGGCGCCGTATTGGCACTGCTGTTCGGTCATTATGTGATCGAATGGTATATAAAGCTGCTTGTCGGCTGAAATTCCTGAATTCTCGAAAGGGCTTTTCTGATGCAGCAATTCAAATACACGGCTATCAATCTTCAAAACGAAAAGATAACGGGCAACTTCATCGCCGCCGACGAGCAGGATCTCGCGGTCCAGCTTTCCAAGCAGGGGCTGTATCTGCTTTCAGCAACTCCGTACAGCGGCAAGTCGCCTTCCGCGTTCTTTACTACCGGTACCGGCAAAGTCAAACTTTCCGAACTCACGGCGTTCTGCCGCCAGTATTCCATAATGCTCAATTCCGGCATATCGCTGCTTAACGGTATAGAGATATTGAAAGAGCAGAGCTTTTCGCGCTATTTCAGGTCTCTCTTGCAAGTCGTTTACGAAGACGTCAAGACCGGCGTGATGCTTTCCGACGCGATGGCGAAGCACAAGCGCGTGTTCCCGGATTTCTTTCGCAGTATGATAAAAGTCGGCGAGCTCGGCGGAAGGCTCGATATCGTTATGAATTCGCTTGCCGATTATTACGAGCGCGACAGGGCGATAAAGAAAAAAGTCAGCAGCGCTTTCGCTTACCCCATAATGCTGGCGCTGATGACGGTCGGCATCGTCGTCCTTATGCTCGCGTTCGTCATACCCACGTTCCGCAAAACGTTCGCCGAGCTGAATATGGAAGTCACCGGACTGACCAAAGCGGTGTATTCGATTTCCGATTTTCTTATGAATTACTGGGCGTTTATGCTTTTAGGCGTCGTGCTTCTGGTGGGTATATTCCTTATAGTCAGAAAGACCAAAAAGGGAAGATATTTCATCGACTGGTACAAAATGCACGGCCCGTTCGTAAAGAAAGTCTACCGCGAACTTATTACCGCCCGATTTGCAAGAGGTTTCGGCCTGCTGCTTTCAAGCGGTATGGATATGACCGAGGCGATGAAATCGGTGGTCATAGTTTTCGGCAATAAATACGTCGAAGAACGCTTCAGCAAAGCCGCCGACGACGTCTGCCACGGCGTTTCGCTCGCCGTCGCTTTCGACAGGCAAAAGCTGTTCCCCGACATTATGCTGCAGATGATCGCCATAGGCGAACGCACCGGATCACTCGACGAAGTGCTCACGCGCTCCTGCACTTTCTTCGACGACGCCGTTGAGACAACGCTCACGCGCGTGACGACCAGGATACAGCCCATTATGCTCGTTATACTTGCCATTGTCGTGGCGCTGCTGTTCCTTGCAGTATACTCTCCTATGCTTTCAATAATGAACGTCCTTCACTGAACATAAATTCGCCGCATTTTCAGAGGTTTTCCAATGAACATTGATTACGACCTTTTACAGTTTTACGTCTATAAAAGAATAATCGACAGAAAAGACGTCGACGAGATACTTTCGGAAAGCAAGCGCCTCAAAACGCCCGTTCGCGACTATCTGCTCGCCAAGGAATACACCACCGAAACGACCGAGCTCGAAGCGCTTGCCGAGTATTACTGTATGCCTTTTATAGAGCTCGATATGCTCGATATCGACCAGACGCTGTTCGAACGTTTTTCTTTCGACTATATGAAGAAAAACAAGTTCATACCGGTAAGTATCGAAAAGAACGGCGTGCTCATAATCGCCGTCGGCAAACCGCTCGATTTCAACGCGATGACCGCGTACTCCGCCGCTTTCGACTGTCCCGTTGATTTTATCCTCACGCCGCCCATACAGATCGATCGTTATATCGATTCCATCGCAACTGTCATTTCCACGTCCGACGCGTTGAAGGATATAAACACCGAAAACGACGACCGTCTGTTTGCGGGGCTCCGGAACGCCACCGCTTCCATATCTTCCGCCGATGACGTGGTGAACAATCCGTCGGTCCGGCTCGTCGATTCTATTATAAAAGAAGCCATACCTTACCGCGCGTCCGATATCCATATCGAACCGTTTGAAAAACGCGTACGCGTGCGTTACCGTATAGACGGCGACCTGCAGGAACGCGCCAATTTCCCGATCGAAGCGTACCCCGCGATATGCGCCCGCATAAAGATAATGGCGGGGCTTAATATCGCCGAACGCCGCGTGCCGCAGGACGGCAGGATCAATATGCGGATAAGCGGCAAGGATTACGACTTCCGTGTTTCGTCGCTGCCTTCGGTCCACGGCGAAAAGTTCGTTATACGTATACTCGATAAATCTTCGTTCCGGTTCACACGTTCCGAACTCGGCTTCACCGACGAAGAAAACAAGATAGTCGATAAAATGCTTATGCGCCCGCACGGCATAATCCTGCTAACAGGCCCCACCGGATGCGGTAAATCCACAACGCTTTACTCTTTCCTCAAAGAAGTAAACGATCCCACCGTCAATATAATCACGGTCGAAGACCCTGTCGAATATACAATGGCGGGGATCACGCAGACCCAGGTCAACACCAAGACCAATATGACGTTCGCCACGGCGCTGCGTTCGATACTCCGTCAGGACCCCGATATCATAATGATAGGCGAGATACGCGACGAGGAGACCGCCGAGATCGCCGTGCGTTCGGCAATAACCGGCCACCTCGTCTTCAGTACGCTCCACACCAACGACGCTCCCGGCGCCGTTACGCGTCTCGAAGATATGCACGTTCCCGACTATCTCGTCGCGGACGCGCTGGTTGGCGTTATTGCGCAGAGGCTCGTAAAACACCTTTGCCCCGCCTGCAAGAAGCGCGGCAAGACCAACGCAAAGGAAATGGAAATACTGGGCATTGACGAGCCCGTGAGCATCTACAGGCCGCAAGGATGTCAGTTCTGCAACAACACCGGTTATAAAGGCCGCGTCGCGATACACGAGATCCTTTATATCGACGAGAATATGAAAAACATCATTGCGCAGAACAAGAACTCCGAATCGCTGCGCACCGCGGCGGCCCAGAACGGTATGATCAAGCTGTGGGATTCTTGCAGGAATCTCGTTCTTAAAGGGACGACCAGTATTCAGGAACTGATGACGCTCAACATCGAATAATTCCAGGGAGGTAAAAAGCCAATGGCGAAACAGCATCTGTACGCCCGCGTGCCCGCAAAACTCAGTATGTTCAATAAAACCGACGGGTACGACACGTTTGCCTGTTCCGCCGGCATAACCGAGGAATTTGCCGTTAAAGAGCTTTCGTACGTTTGCGATATAAAACTTAATCCGGACGTCGCCGACGACATTCGTTCCGGAAAGCTTTCTCCGGTTTACAGCCAGTTTTCGACCCGCGACGGTATGCTCGTCCAGAGCTGCGTTACTTATCTTCCGCTCGATTATTCCGGCGAGCGCAGCACGTATATGGTGCATTCGCTGATCTCCGGAAAAGAAGAATACGTTCAGTTTTTTGCTTCGTTCGAAGACGCCGTCATAAACAAAGACGCGTTCCTTCACGATCTTTCGTCTTTCAACGTGACGGATCCTTCGTCTAAATCGGATAGCAGCTATCCCGAAAAGCCGCTCGAACGCGTCAGGTGCGAATCGCAGAACTGGATAGCCGAAACGTACGAGCGCGATCTGCTCAGGCGGTTCGTTTATTCCGTCTTTGCCGTGATAAGCGGTAAGATAAAAGGCGTCTTCGTTGCGCTCAAAGATACTTCCGAACCGACTTCCGACGGATTTATAAGGTTTATAAATTCGCTGTTCAAAGTCGTGCCGTTCCATCTTCGCCCTGCGCTTTCGTTCGCTACGCGCGTTATAAATCCCGCGCAGTTTTCGGGAATAAAGCTCAAAGGAATCGCCGCCGGTATTGATACGCTCAAAGTCCCCAAGTGCGCCGTATTCGATTTTGAGTCCGGCGCTTTTACGGGCGTTAAAGACGACGACGTGAACGCAAATATCCAGGCGGTCGATTTTATCTGCTCGCTGTTCAAAAACGACGCGCTGCGCCGCGATTTCCTCACGTTCGCCGATAAAGTCGTCTCCGCGTCTCCCTCGCTCGGCGGAACATCTTTAAACAGTCTTAACGATATAATTTGCCTTTTCCGCTGCGGCTGCGGCTTTTACGAAGAAAAGGCCGTGCTTCCCAACGACGCAAAACTGCTCGAAGTGTTAGGCGTCTACGAAAGCCACCGCAGGTCGCTCCCCGACGATTACCGCGTTACGATAATGCGCAGCGTGAACAGATATCCCGCGTCCAGGATAGAGATACCAAAAAAGATATTTGCAAAACTTCAGAAACTGTACCCCAAAGAGATCCCCGGGACCAAGCACGTCATAATGAACGCCGTGCTCGACCTCATACACACCGACGCCATGCGCGACAAGCTTTTCGCTTTTATTAAGGCGAATTACCGCGACGAAGACGATACTGCAAAAGCCGATATCATCCGCCACCTGTGCAGCGTTTTTTACGGCGGTTTTCTTCAGGCGCAGCTTTTGGAATTCTTTGACGAATGCTTTGGCGATTCGTCCGGCGAAAGCAGGGACGAGATAATTTCCAAGATACTGCTTGTGATCCGTACCAAATCGCTGTACGATCAGATAACCGCGTTTCTTAACGCACACTACGGCGAACTGACGCCGGAAAACCGCTCAAAAGTATACGATACCATACTTGAACAGCTGCCCGAAGGCGACGAGCTTGCGTACAGACTTATCTGCTTTGCGGACGGTCATATCGAAAACGAGAACAGCGAATTTGTTTCTTCGTTCGACGCACGGCTTATTAAAGCGGTGAACAAAGAGCAGAGCCGCGCCAAGCATCCTATGCTTGAAGTGATCTGCAAGACCTCCGGCCACTGTTCAAAAGCGGTCGCGGAATACGTGTTCACCGAATGCGCTGGCGCAAAGATATATGACGAATTCATAAACTTACAGCTTTCGGGTTCGTTTGCTTCTCAAAAGCGCTGTATCGAATATATGTCCGAATTCTGTGGCGTGAACGACGCGGAAAAAGCCGTAACGCTTTCCGAAAAAGCGGCGGAAGTCATGCTTAACGCAAAGACCGAATATTCGCTTGGCGAACTTATAGATACCGCAAACGAATTTGACGGTTCAAGTAATGCGTTTATGTCGCTCGTTTCGCAAAAAGCGCTGTGTCCGCTCGTTTCCGCAAGGCTTACGGACGTGTTCGCGCGAACGGACGGAACTCTTACCGCGGAAGACGTCGAATCGTTCTGCGAACGCTTTGCGCAGATAAAAAAAGACGCTCCGTACGGCGTTATCGAGAATTATCTCAACTTTAAAAGCGCTGTGATTTCGGCGCAGAACGACGAAGTATTCAAGTACTCGGAAGCGTTCCCGCGCGACAAAAAGCTGCGTTCGCACATAGGCGCTTACGCCGAAAAGGATATTGCGGGAAAAGTTAATGAAAGCGACGTCATAAGCTACGCATCTTTCCGTTTTGCCGTTTCTTATTTGAAGACCGGCTCTTTCCGCATAGAAGACGCGTTTGACGAACTGTGCAAGTCGCGCGCTTCGTCAGCAAACGACGAAGACGATATTCAGAACTTTTTCGGTATTGCTGATAAACTTATCGAAGTCTGCGTTTCGATCGACTCGAACCAAAGCGTTTCGCCCGAGTTCAGGTCGCTCCTAACATACCAGGATTCCGGACTGTACGGAATGCTCGACCAGCTTGTAACGAGGTACGAGAAGCGCGCCGTCAGGCATCTCGAATCGGTGATAAAGCCGTACGGCGATGAACACGCGGAACTCGTTTCATTCTGCCGCGGAGTCATCCGCCGCAAAAGAAACACGTCCGGCGGCGTATTATCAGCCGTAGGCAACGCTTTCAAAAAACTCTTTGCCGGAATCAAAGGCGTTTTTACAAAAAAATAGTGTAAAAATACAAAAAGCCCGAAGTACAACATACTTTCGGGCTTTTTTCTTTGCCGACTTACAGATCGTCCGCGATCTGATAAATGAGTTTCTCGGTCTTTTCCCAACCGAGGCAAGGATCGGTTATAGATTTGCCGAAAACGTTTTCACCTATCCGCTGCGCGCCGTCTTCGAGATAGCTTTCGATCATAAGCCCCTTTACGAGCGTGCGGATATCTGCGTTGACCTTGCGGCTGTACATCACGTCTTTTGCTATGCGAATCTGCTCGAGATACATCTTACCGGAATTTGAATGGTTGGTATCCACGATGACCGCGGGATTTTCGAGCCCCGATTCGTAATACACTCCGTACAGGCTTTGCAGGTTTTCGTAATGATAATTGGGCAGTGCGTTCCCTGAGTTGTCGGTGTAGCCGCGGAGCACGGCGTGCGCGAATTTGTTGCCTTTGCTTTTTACCTCCCAGCCGCGGTAGATGAACGTGTGCGGGTGCTGTGCGGCGCGTATCCCGTTGAGCATTATCGTAAGGTCGCCTTCAGTGGGGTTTTTCATACCGACCGGCACGTTGAGTCCGCTGGCGGCAAGCCTGTGCTGCTGGTCTTCTACCGATCTTGCTCCAATTGCGACGTAGGCGAGAAGATCCGAAAGATATCTGTGGTTATCGGGGTAGAGCATCTCGTCCGCGCAGGTAAAGCCGTAGTCCTTCAGCGCGCTCATATGCAGCTCTCTTATCGCGATTATCCCTTTTAGCATATCGGAACTCTGCTCGGGATCCGGCTGATGCAGCATACCTTTATAGCCTTCGCCTGTAGTGCGCGGCTTGTTGGTGTACACGCGCGGAATTATTATTATCTTATCCTTTACGTTATCTTGAACTATGCGCAGCCGCGAGATATATTCAAGCACCGGATCGCGGCTGTCCGCGGAACAGGGACCTATAACAAGAAGGAACTTATCTGATTCCCCCGTAAAGACTTTTTTTATCTCGCTGTCGCGCTTTATACGCACTTCTTCCATCTGCTTCGTGATAGGGAAATCACGTTTTATATCCATGGGGATGGGAAGCTTGCGGATGAATTCCATATTCATATTACGTCACACTCCTCGCTCTTTATCAAAATACCCGCGCCTTAAAGTCGAGCGCCTCATCATATCCTTGACTGTCTCGCCGTCGTCAGATTCAATCGCGTTCCTAAGGCGCTGCAGCTGTTCTGAAAACGTGTCTATCTCGGCAAGCAGATTCGCTTTGTTGAGCGAAAACAGTTCGCACCACATAGTTTCGTTTATCTTGGCTATGCGCGTGAGGTCGCGAAACGAATCGCCGGTGTATTTGTATATATTCTCGTCTTCGCTTGCGCACATCAGTGAAACCGCTATACAGTGAGTGAGCTGCGAAAGGAAGGCGATCATCTTATCGTGCTCGTCTACGCTCAGGCGGGCGATCCTTTCGAACCCGAGTTCACGGCCCAGCCATTCGCATATCTTTATCGCTTTTTCGGTGTTTTTTTCGGTCGGGACGACGATATAGTTCGCGTTCTTGAAGACCCTGTCGTCGGCGTTTTCAACGCCGCTGGATTCCCGGCCCGCCATGGGGTGCGCCGCTATGAATTCGACGCCTTCGGGAAGCATTGACTGGATCTTTTCGACTATCTCGCCCTTTACGCCTGTGACGTCGGTGATGACAGCGCCTTCTTTGAACTTGCTGCCGTAACGCTCGATCCATTCGGTAAACACGTGCGGATAAAGCGCGAACACGGCGATATCGCAGGAATGTATAAGTTCTTCGTCTATTTTGGTCGTGCCGCGGTCTATTATCCCTTGCGAAAGCGCGTAGTCGATCGAAGTTTGCGAAAGCGTTATGCAGTTGACGGTATGACCTTTGCGTTTTAGAGCCATCGCGTAACTGCCGCCCATAAGACCGAGCCCTATTATCAGTATGGTTTTACGTTCATTCGTCATATAATTCGGCTTTTCCTCCGAGCGAGTTGAATTTTTTGAAAAAGTCAGGGAAACTCTTGTTTACGGCTTCGGCGCCAGATATTACGCCGCCGCATACAGAAGCGAGAATACAGAAAGCCATAACTATCCGGTGATCGTTGTATCCGTCGACCGTATGAAAAGGCGCGTGCAGTTCGGAACGCTCTATGACAAAGTTGTTTTCATAGCGTTCGACGTAGCAGCCGAAAGCGTTAAGCATTTTCTCCATCGCTTCGGCCCTGTCGCTTTCTTTGAGCGAAAGCCGCCTTGTGTTGACGAATTCGGCGCCGTTGTTCAGCGCCGCGACTGCCGCGAGCGCGGGGAACAGGTCGGGGCAATCCGCCACGTCGATTATCGGGCAGGAAGAAGCGAGCTTGCCGAAAAGTTTAAGGCAAACGCTGTCGCCCTGCAGCGTCGGCTCGCTGAGCCCGTTCACACGCACGTTTCCGCCGCAGAAAGTGTATGCGTAAAGATACGCCGCGTTGGACCAGTCGGCTTCGACGATTTCGGAAACCGCTCTGAGCCTTTGACTTTCGCAGCAGAAAACGTTTCCGCTTTGTTTGATCACGGCGCCGTGCGCGCCGAGTTCCGAAATCGTGAGGTCTATATACGGCTTGCTTTCGATATCACCCGTGATGGCAAGATACAGTTTTTTGCGCATAAGCGTTGACGCCAGAAGCATTCCGCTTATAAACTGGCTGCTGTTCGCGCCGCTCACAGCCACGCATCCGCCGTCAAGCTTGCCGGAAATTTTCAGCGTCTCGTCTTCAAGTAAAAAACCGATACCGCGTTTTTCGCATATTATTCTGTATTCATTAAGCGGACGGCTTAGCAGTCTCCCTTTGCCTTTGAATACGAAACGTCCTCCCAAAGCGAGGCATATCGGTATAAAGAACCGCAGCGTGCTGCCGCTTTCACCGCAATCGAGAGCGGCGTTATTTATGCTTCTGTCGATGCCGGTCAGAACCGTGACGACGTCGCCGTTTATGATATATTTTGCGCCCAGCGCGGACATACAGCGCAGAGTGGCGCGTATATCGTCGGATAATTCAATTCCGCACACTTTTCCGCCGCCTGCGATCAGAGCGCATATCAGCATCCTGTGCGCGTAGCTTTTGGAAGGCGGAGCGCTGACCGTTCCGCACGGCAGGGAGGGAAGTATTATCGCTTTCATAGCTTTTTACCGACGATCTCGGCAAGTTTATCTATAGCTTCCATATATCCGGCTGTTCCGTGTCCGATCACCGAAGCGACACAAGCGTCGCGCACGTAGCTTACGGCGCGGAAACTTTCACGCGCGGAAATATCCGAAATATGCACTTCCGCGGCGGGTATCTGCACAGCTTTGAGCGCGTCGGCGATCGCAATGCTCGTATGGGTATACGCCGCCGGATTTATCACGATACCGTCGTATTTTCCGTTCGCTTTCTGTATGACGTCGATCATCCTGCCTTCGTGGTTCGACTGGAAAAGTTTGACTTTTATACCGCGCTCGCGGCAATAAGACTTGATATCGCGTGCTAACTGCGCGTACGTTTGAGTACCGTATATCTGCGGTTCGCGTATTCCCAGCATATTTATATTCGGGCCGTTTATAACGAGGATTTTCATATCTGCAACACCTCCAGAAGATCTGCTGCACATTTTTCGGGCGTGCCGGACGCCGAAAAACGAATATCGCAGCGCGTTTCGTAAAGCGGTATGCGTTCTTTGTACATTGCCGCAAGTTTTTCATAACTTGAGGAAAGCGGTCGGTCGCTGTATACTTTCAGCTCGTCGAACGGGCGGTCGATGAAAACTATCTTTCCGTTCATCCTGAGTTTTCTTATATTACCTTCGTCAAGTATCGCGCCGCCGCCGGTAGAGATCACGGCGCCGCTGATCTTAGCGATCTCGGATATTATATCGCATTCGATATTCCTGAACTCGCGCTCTCCGCTTTCGGCAATTATCTCTTGCGGATATCTGCCGGTCTTTTCGCGGATCAGAAGATCGGTGTCGTAAAACGGTCTGCCTGTCTTTGCGGAAATAATACGCGCAAGCGTGGTCTTGCCCGAACCCGGCATTCCCGTAAGGACTGTGTTTTCCTTTTGCTTGAGCAGTTTTCCGTATATTTCTTCCGTAAGGCTATCGTCGAAATGTTTACAAACGAACTTTTCGCTTGCGCTGACCGCTTGAGCGACTAGCATATACAGACCGGCTTCCGCTTTGATACCGAGCGAGCGTGAACGCATAACGAGATCCGTACGCAGCGGATTATACACTACGTCGATAACGCCTTTCAGACACTTGTACCGCGCGACGTCGGCGGAGCAGCCGTAGATAAGCGGCCAGGTGCCGCAGGGCGTCGTGTTGATGATATAATCCGCGTCGGCGTGTTCTTCGTACGAACGCTCATAAGTCACGCTTCCTGGCTTTTCGGTGCGCGAAAGGAATATGATATTTGCCGCACCCAGTTTATTCGCCGCGGCGTACGCGGTGCGCGAAGTTGCGCCGGTGCCGCAGATAAGCACTTTAGCGTTTTTTAAATCGAATCCGCCGTGATTTATAAGCGCGCAGAGTCCGGTGATATCGGTATTATAGCCGTAAAGAATGCCGTCTTTGTTCACGACGGTATTCACAGTGCCGATAGCGAGCGCGTCGGGGTCGATGACGTCGATATATTCCATAACCGCGCGTTTATACGGATTCGTCACGTTAATACCTATAAAATCGCGCGCGGTCATAAAGGCTCTAAGCTCGTCGGACCTCAGCGCGCGCGGTTCATAGCCGTAACCGCCGATCATATTGTGTATGTCTTTAGAAAAACTGTGTTCGAGCGACTCGCCGATAAGACCGTATTTCATATGTTTTCCTTTGCAAGATAATCGGTGCCGTACTTTATGCACAGCATATCCGCTACGCAGAACGCCGTCAACGCGTCGACGACGGCCCTGACGCGGTGGACGATGCACGGGTCGTGCCTGCCGTTTACGGAAATTACCGCGTTTTCTTTTGTACATATATTCACCGTGTTTTGTTTGACCGAAACGGAAGGAGTCGGCTTGACGGCGCATCTGAAAATAACGGGCATTCCGTTAGCGATACCGCCGTTTATTCCGCCGTTATTGTTAGTCGTTGTAAATATCCTGCCGTTTTCAGCGCGGAATTCGTCGTTGCATTCGCTGCCGCGCATATCCGCGACGGCAAAACCGGCGCCGAATTCTACGCCTTTCACTCCGCCTATAGAAAACATCGCGTGCGATATGACGCTTTCAACGGAATCGAAAAACGGTTCGCCGACTCCGGCCGGAATGCCGTCTACAACGGTTTCCAGCACGCCGCCTACGCTGTCACCGGCAGAAGCTGCAAGTTTTATGTTTTCTGCCATTTTTGCCGCCGATACGTCGTCAAGCACGGCGAAACGTTTGTTTTCGAGGATTTCTATATCTTTTGGGATATCGCAGAAACTTCTGTCGTCAATCCCCGCGCAGCGCAGTATGTGAGTGGCTATGCGTACGCCTTTTGCGCGCAGCGCGCCGTTTACTATCGCTCCCGCGGCGCAAAGCGCTGAAGTGACTCTTCCGCTGAAATGTCCGCCGCCGTTGGGGTCGGAAAAGCCGTTATACTTGTAAAAAGCGGTGAGATCGGCGTGCCCGGGCCGCGCGAGACCGGATATTTCCTTGTAATTTTCGCTGTTTATATCTTTGTTAGGTATGACGATGCAGACCGGCGTTCCCTGAGTGCAGCCCTTGTATACTCCGCTTATGATCGAATATTCGTCTTTTTCGCGCCGAGCTGTCGAAATATCGCCGAACGGCCTTCTGTTGAAAAGCGCTTTTTCTATGCTTTCGCTATTTACGGGTATTCCCGGGGCAAGCCCGTCGATTACCGCGCCGATAGCTTGTCCGTGGCTTTCGCCGAACACCGTAACGGTGAGAACGCTGCCGAACGTATTTTTCATATCTTCCTCCGTATGACCGTGATCAGTCCGTCGAGCGAACCGATGAATTCATCTGTGGGTATTTCTTTTATCGAATACTTGCCGATCTCTTCCGCGGTCACTATGTTTATCGTATCGCCGGCTCTCTTTTTGTCGAGCGCGATATAATGAGCGAGCTCTTTTGCGCTCACGTCGCATTCAGTAGGCAAGCCGCATTCTTTGAGCAGTTTTACAAGCCTCCCGCGCACTTTTTCGGAACACATAGGTATCATTCCGAGCGCGACGCATTCGCCGTGCAGCAAATTGCCGAGCCCCTTTGTGCTTTCAATGGAATGCCCGAGCGTGTGGCCGAAATTGAGCGCGCGCCGCAGCGACGATTCTTTATGGTCGTTTTCGACTATTGCTGCTTTGAGCTCGACCGCGCGCATGATGACCTTATCTATGTTCCCGTCATACACTCCGCGCTCAAGGAGCTCGAACAGATTCTTATCGCAGGTGACGGCTATCTTGATTATTTCAGCCATTCCGTTGGCGATATGTCTGCGCTCGAGCGTCTGCAGGACGTCCGGATCGATTATGACCGCCTTGGGGTCGTAAAAAGCGCCTATAAGATTTTTGCCGCCGCGGTAGTCGACGCCAACTTTTCCGCCCACCGAAGAATCGACCTGCGAAAGAAGGGTGGTCGGCACGTTGTAAAACGAGATCCCGCGGTTGTAGATCGACGCGGCAAAACCGGCCGTGTCGCCCACAATGCCGCCGCCGAGCGCCACGACGCAATCGGAACGGGTAAATCCGTTTTCGTACAGCTTATCGATTATTCGGAACAGATTGTCGCGGTTTTTGTTTTCTTCGCCTTGTGGCAATACGAGAGTATGACATCCGCCGAGCGATGAAACGCATTTTTCGAGATGCTGTTTCGGCACGCCGGAATCCGTTACTATAAGAATTCTGCCGGCGCTTTTTACGTATTTGCCGAGTTCGTTAAGCGCGCCGCGTTTGACGGTTACGGTGTATCCGTCGTTTCCGGTGCTTACAAATATTTCGTTATCTTCGCAAAGCAGCGCGCGCTGGTATTTTTTGGAAAGATTCAACGTATTCCGCACGTTTTCTCTGTAAAACTTTTTAGTGTCGCCGTCCGGATACGCGTCCGCGCGAGTGCGTATGACTTCCGCTTCGCGAGTAAGATCCGTCACGTCGAGCCCGTGCTCGCGCTTATACAACGCGATCTTCGCCGCATACTCCATTCGCGCGCCGAAAAGCTCGGCGTTTATTTTATCTATATCGTCGATTTTTGCGCGTGCTTTTTCAAGCTCGTCCATAATATGCTCCGTGTTCAAATTATTTATATTGATTTTCATTGCCGCATAATGTATTATATAATACGGAATCGATAAAATCAATAAAAAGATTCACTTTTTGCGCGAGGTTTGCCTATGCAGATATCGAATTATGCCTTCAATTCAAATAAAATCGCTCAAAACATACGCGTCGCAGTCATTTCAGACGCCCACGGGCGAGATATTGCAACGCTCAAAAACGCGCTTAACGAAATAAGACCCGACCTTATCGCCGTACCGGGCGATATCGAAGGCAAGAGCGACAAAGCGACCCGTATCGCCTATGCGAGCGAGTTTATAAAAATGTGTTCTGCTTTTGCCCCTGCGTTCATTTCGCTCGGCAACCACGACGTCGATATAACGAACGAACTCGTTTCCGAATGCGGCGCTGCGCTGCTCGACGATTCATATACCGTATCGCGTATTTCCGGAACAGATATTTATATCGGCGGTCTGACTTCCGGTTCGCTCGGGAAAAGGCACAAAAGACTTAGCAAAACCCCCGATCCCGATATCGCGTTTGCAAACGAGTTTTCAAAACTCTGCGGATTCAAGATACTGCTTTCGCACCATCCTGAATACTTTCCGGAACATCTGCGCGATCTGGATATCGATTTGGTCATATCAGGTCACGCGCACGGCGGGCAGTGGCGGTTTTTCAGCCGCGGCGTTTTTGCGCCCGGACAGGGGATATTCCCCAAATACACCTCCGGCGTTTACGAAGGCAGACTGCTCGTCTCCCGCGGGGCGGGCGACCACAACGCGATACCGCGGTTTTTCAATCCGAACGAGATATGCGTTTGCGAGATAGCCGCCGTGTGTAAAAATAAATAAAATGCACTTGAAAAAAGATATATAATATGATAAAATAATACAAATAGAAAAGCTCGCGAATTTATATCAACGGAGGCAAAAATATGAAACATATCAGATCGATCATCCCGTTTATACTGATCGCATGCCTGCTTCTCACGTTTTCCGCCTGTTCCGGCGGCGACGACGGCAGCCAGAGCAGCGCTGTTTCCGAAGACGGCAAACAGACCGACGAGTCGCCTGACGGTTCGGGAACCGTTTCGGATGAACCTGTATCCGAAGCGCCATACGCGCCTGCGGCGCGTGATCTTGAGGGCAGAGAGATAGTTTTCCTCGTCCCCGGCAGCAATTACACTTATTACGAATCGTTTGAGATCTACGCCGAAGAAAAGAACGACGAGGCGATAAACGACGCGGTGTTCGAACGCAACCAGATCGTTCAGGAAAGACTCAACTGCGTAATCAGCGCCGAAAAGACCGCAAACGTCGCTCAGGATATGCTCAAATACATAAATTCGGGCGTCTATTACGACGTCTATATGCCGATGATCAACGACGTGGCGCAGATAGTCGGCGACGGGCTTATGTACGACCTTAACGAATTCGAAGATCTTAAACTCGACCAGCCGTGGTGGGATCAGCACGCCAACGAAGGCCTTTCGATCTTCAACAAGCTCTATTTTTCGACCGGCGATATTTCAATACTCGATAACGACTGCACTATGGTCGTGTTTTTCAACAAAAAGCTCACGTCTCAGTACGACGTCGATCCGTACGCGATGGTCGACGACCGCTCCTGGACTATCGATAAGATATACGAAATTGGCCGCGATTTTACCGAAAATCTCGAAGACGCCGCCTGGAACGACAAGGATCACTACGGACTCCACGTGGCGTTCAACGCGCCCCATTCCTTCTTCTTCGGCTGCGGCGGCACGATCACCGAGACCGATAACGACGGCAAGATACGCATCAATATGAATTCCGAATCGAACATCAATATAATCAACAAAGTGTTCGAGATCGCGTATAAACCCGACGTCGTCACCAACAAGACTCCCAACTGCACAACGTTCGAAGACATCTGCCGTATGTTTTTAAACGATCAGATAATGTTCACCACGTTCGCGCTCACCGATCTCAAGAATTTCCGTTCTGTCTACGGCTTTGAATACGGCATACTGCCTTATCCGCTGCTGAACAGCGAACAGGAAGATTACCATTGTCTGATTTCCACCGTGCTCGTTCCGGTGGTGACAATCCCCGTCGATTGTCCGGATCCCGAAGACGTGGCGCTCGTGCTCGAGAATATGGCGTTCTATTCGCGCGATACGGTCACAAGAGCGTATTACGACATAACGCTCAAAGGCAGAGATCTCGGCGACGAAGAATCCGAAAAGATGCTCGACCTCATTTTCTCGTCCCGTGTTTACGACCTCGGTTATATCTACAATTTCGGCGGACTTGGTTTGCTCATACAGAATATGAACGACGTGAACGATTCGAACTTCGTTTCGAGATTCGCGCAGCTCGAACCCAAAGCGCAGTCTCAGCTTGAAGAAGTGCTTTACGGCTTTGAAGATTAGGAGAAACGTTATGCGTATAATCAGTTTATTGCTGTGCGTCATTCTTTGCGTATCGCTCGCGCTGACGTCCTGCGGCTCCGATACGGAGCAAGTCTCTTCCGGGGAGGAATCAAACGTGGTTTCCGAAACTGATATTTCTTCTGTAATAACCGACGAATCTTTGGATGAAAAATCTGCGTCTGAGGTCTCGGCTCCCGCCGATCCGGAACAAACCGAAACGGCTGCAAAGCTTTATAACGTCCGCGATTACGGCGCCAAAGGCAACGGCGACGCCGACGATTCGGCGGCTTTCCAGGCGGCACTCGACGACGCGGCGAAAAAGGGCGGCACCGTATGGGTACCGGCCGGAAAATACAACATAGCCAAAACGCTTTATAAAAAGGGAAAAGTCTCGCTAAAAGGCGAAGGTATGTGGGTCTCCACGCTCGTATGGGCCGGCGGCGCAAACGGAGTCATACTCGATATCTCCAACGCCGCGCTTTGGGGGACTACCATTGAAGATCTGTACTTTACCAACGGGATGATGAACGGTGTCACCGCCATACTCGGCGGCTCGACGATAAGCAATTACAATTCCGCTATCGGCACGTTCAAGAACCTTGTGTTCTATAATCTCGACACCGCCATCCGCGGAGACGCCGAACCTTCGGGCGTTGGCATTTTCGATTGCTATTTCGAAAACATCTTCTGTTCCAACTGCGGTACCGGACTTCATCTGTACGGCTCGGGGAACACGGTCGTACATCCGCGTATAGCCACCTGCAAAGTCGGCATATCGCTCGACTACCTCAACGGCGAATCTTTTGACGGAATGCACGTTATCGGCGGCATTTTCGCCTCCAACGGCGTGGATATACTCATCCCGTCCGCAAACGGCATAAGGCCCACCGATTTCGTCGGCACCTGGTTCGAGAATGCGTCCAAGGGGATTCTCAATATCGAAAAAGCCGGAACGCGCGTTATGAACCTGACGTTCCGCGACTGTATGCTCAATTCCGCGGCGGATAACGTCAATTATTTCTTGTTCGACGCGCGCAACGCGGTCGGCACGGTCACCATCGACGCCTGCACCGTTGTCGAAAACCGCGGTATCCTCGCGCCGACTTCAGCATCGTCTTGTTTCCGTATGGACGGACTGCAGGTGTACGATTCTACCGGCGTGTACGCGCTGAAAGATTCCGAAGGCGGCAGGTGCGATATCAAAGAAGGGAAGTACGAAAGAAAAGTCCCGCATAAACTTCGCGCCGTGCCGAGCTACGTGACGGTCACTCCTGCGAGCGAGGCGGCCGCGCAGTGCAAATACTACGTCACAGCCGATGATTACTATATTTATATCACGGTCACCGAAAAGCCCGAAACGGGCGAGATCTGGTTCTACTGGGAAGCCAACCGCTGAAAATGACGGCGGAATAAGAATTAAAGGAGGCGGTTTTTGTGGATGAGCTTATAGAGTATAAATGCGCCAAATGCGGCGGTACGCTGGTATTCGATTCAAATCTTCAAAAACTGAGATGCGAATTCTGCGGAAGCCTGTTTACTGCCGAAGAACTCAAAGCGCTGCAAAACGAACTTTTTGAAAAGACGCCCGAAGATTACAAACGCACCGAGACCGAAAATATCTTCTGGTCAGAACAGGAAGCGCAAGGCATCTTTTCGTACATATGCGAATCATGCGGCGGCGAGATAATCGGCGAAGCCACTACCGCCGCCACGTCGTGCCCGTTTTGCGGTAACCCCGTCGTTATGAAAGGGAACTTAAGCGGCGAGCTCCGTCCTCAGTTCGTGCTTCCGTTCAAGCTCGACAAAGCCGCCGCCAAGAAAGCGCTCAAAGAGCATTTCAAGAACAAAAAGCTTTTGCCCAAGGTCTTTTCTTCGGAAAACCATTTGGACGAAATAAAAGGCGTTTACGTGCCTTACTGGCTGTACGACGTCGATTCCGACGCGTCTTCCACTTTCAAGTGCACGAATTCCTCTTCCTGGATCTCCGGCGACTACCGTTATACCGAGACTAAGACTTACAACGTCGCGCGCGCCGGGAATATGCAGTTTATAGGTATTCCGGCGGACGGATCCAAAAAGATGGACGACACGCTTATGGAATCCATCGAGCCTTACGACTATTCTGCGTTCGAAAAATTCAACGCCGCGTATCTCGCGGGCTTCCTCGCCGATAAATACGACGTCCCAAAAGAAGACTGCGCCGAACGCATAGAATCGCGCGCAAAACGCTCGGCAGTCGACGCGCTCCGTCGTACGGTCAGCGGTTACGCCAGCGTGACTCCGCAGGATTCCACTGTCAATCTTAAATACGACGAACCTAAATACGGTCTGCTTCCCGTATGGCTGCTGCACACTTCGTGGAACGGCGAGCACTATCTGTTCGCGATGAACGGCCAGACAGGCAAATTCGTGGGCGATCTTCCCATCGACAAAAAGCGTTACTGGATGTATTTCGTACGCAATCTCCTCATAGTCGGCGGTATCGTCGCCGGAGCGCTTTCGCTCATTATGAGTCTGTGAGGTGAACGGTATGAAAAGGTATTTATTCATCGCGTTTGCCGCAGTACTGCTAATATCTTCGCTTCTTGCGACGTGCGTTTCCGCATCAGATCATCCCGCGCTGGTAGTCGACGAATCCGGTAAGCTTACCGACGAACAGGAGCGCGTTCTCGAAGCAAAACTAAAAGAGGTCGGCGATAAATACGACCTCGATATCGTCATCCTTATAAACGATTCTACCGGCGGCAAAACGCCCACCGAATTCGCCGACGATTACTACGATGAAAACGGCTACGGCAGGAACGCCGGTTATGACGGCATCCTTCTGCTCATTTCGCTCGAAAACCGGGATATCACCACGTCCACTTGCGGTAAAGGCATTGAATACTTCAACGACAGCGAGCTCGAATATATAGAAGGTCTGCTCATCCCGTACCTTGCAAGCGAGGATTATTACGGCGCATTTACTGCTTTTGCGAACGAATGCGACAGGCATATCGAATCATATCTCGAATCGCAAAAGCCCAAATACGGGCTTTACGCGGTCATAGGCATAATCGCAGGTCTCATTTTTGCCGCCATAAAGGGAAGCAGCTATAAAAGCGAACTCGTTTCAGTTTACGCAAAGGGCGACGCCGACGATTATATCGCGCCTTCCGGGCTCGAACTTTCTGTCAAAGACGACATATTTGCTTTCAGCAACGTGGCAAAGACGATAATCACGTCGTCGTCTTCTTCGTCGCGCGGGGGCGGATCGTCTACTCACGTTTCTTCGTCCGGCAGGACTCACGGCGGCAGGAGCGGTCATTTCTGAAAGTAAAAACGGCTTTTGCTCTGTGGCAAAGGCCGTTTGGCGTTATTTTATCGCGTTGCAATAGTATTTGGGCGAATATCCTTTTATCTTTTTGAACGCTTTGCAAAACGACTGTGGAGTCGAAAAGCCCACGTTCGCCGCGGCTTCGTTAACCGTCATCCCCAGTTCCGAAACAAGACGGATCCCTTCTTCTATACGCTTTTCCGCAATATAATCTCGCAGCGTGATACGCATTTCCTCTTTGAATTTGTGCGAAAGGTAAGTAGGGGAATAGCCCAGCGATTTTGCTGCGTCGCTTATGGAATTGATCTTTCCGATATTCGAATCTATGTATTTTCTCACGGCGTAGATCGATATCCCCGCGTTCTTTCCTTTTTCGCCGAGCGGTTTTCTTTGGTTTTCCTCCGCTATAAATAACCGCATCACTTTGGTAAGCAGCTCGGCTATAAGGCATTCTTTCATAAGCTTTGCGGCAGGCTGAGCGGAATAATACTCTTCAAAACATCTGTTGAACAGGTGCATTATATCGTTCCCGCCGCTGATATGCACCGTGGGCGACGCGTCGTAAAAACGTCTCAAGGACACGCAGTCGGTATTTATTTCGTCTTTTATATCAAAGCCTATGAACATATATCTCAGCCGCGTCACGGCCTCGATACGGTGTATCGAATTGAACGGAGTCAGGAACAGATCGCCTTTTGCCATTATCCTGTCTTCGCCGTCGACAGTGTTTATGCCTTCGCCGTCTACCACATAGGTGATCTCGTAACACCACTGGCGGTGCGAGTCGCATATGTACCCCGGTTCGCAGTTTATCTCGCCCATCTGGTACATCAAAAACCTGCCCACGTCGTCGGGGAGATAGCAAAAAGACTGCTCGTATTCGTAGCTCTTTCCGGATGTGACGGTTTTTTGCATTTCTTACACCTCTCTGGGGCTGATTATAGCATATATGGACACAAAAAGTCAATATATTGATTGCGTTCAGATAAAAAAGCGTATTCGGATAATTATGTTCAAACGTCTGAACATTGATTTGAATAAAAAAATCATTATAATATTATTTAAAGGGTAAGTCGTTATTTCGCGTATCATCTTACCCGGAAAGGACCATCAAATATGAGAAGAGCATTGACAGCGTTACTTTGCATCGTACTCGTCGCGAGTATGATATTGGCATGCGGCTGCGGCGGCAATAACGACACGCCCGCGTCGTCTGCGCCCGACAATTCTTCGGAAAACAATTCCGAACAGGGCAATTCGGGCGAAGAATCCGGCTTTGAACCCGAGACGAGCGACCCCGCGGTGCCTATCGTCGATTTCGAAGGCAAGGATATCATTTTCCTCGCGCGCGGTAAAGACGCCGGGGATTTCGAGACCTGGGACCTCGAACCCAACGAGCACAACAGCAGCCAGCTCAACGCCGCGCTCGAACAGCGCAACAAATACATAGAAGACAACTACGGCGTCAATATCAAAGTCATCTATACCGGCGGCGGCGTCAATAACGCCGAGCTGCGCAAAACGATAATAAGGGACCAGAGCGCAGGTATGGCTACGTACAACGCGGCTTTCGTGCCGATTTACGACGGACTCGAGCTTGCCGGCGACGGCGCTTTCATCGATCTGAACGAACTGCCCAATATCGATATCAACAATCCGTGGTGGGACCTCAACGCTATGAAGAGCCTTTCTCTCGCGAACCGCTATTTCTTCGGCGTGGGCGATATCACCGTGCAGATCTACGAGACGCTCCCGTGCATAGTATTCAACAAAAATATGCTTAAAAACTATACCGACGAAAACCTGTATGAGCTCGTTGAGACCGGCAAATGGACGTTCGACAAGTTCTATTCCATAGCCAAGAACGTATCGCAGGATATAGATAACGTAGACGGCCCTTCGGTCGGCGATATTTTCGGCATCGCCGGTCAGAACGACAATATGTGGATCTACTTCAAATCCGCTGGCTGCAACACCGTAGAACTCAACCGCTACGGCGAGCCCGAGCTTACCATTTATAACGAACACAGCGAAAAAGTGGTAGACACGATACGTATGATGATGAACGACCGCGCCGCGTATATGAACTGCAACCACTACGTATCCACGCCCGGCTACGTTTCTTCGCCTATCGAATTCGTCATCCAGGGCTTCCGCGAACAGCGCGTGCTGTTCTATTTCGACGGCCTGCTCCACCTTTCGGATTTCGCCGACGTCGATTTTGATTTCGGTATCCTTCCTCCGCCCAAATATACCGAAGAACAGGATAACTATTACAGCATAATCGGCGCCTGGGGCGCTACGGCTTGCGTCATCCCCATGAACTGCCCGGACGTCAATATGACTTCGCTCATAATCGAAGCTATGGCGGCCAAATCCAAATCGACCGTTTCTATCGAATACTATGAAAAGGTACTCAATATCCAGTCCACCCGCGACGAAGAGAGCGAAACTTCGCTCCGCATAATCCTCGATTCCAAGGGCTTCGATATGGGCACCTGCTTCAAGTGGGGCAACCTTTCGGATATCGTATTCAATTCTGTCTGGAACAACAATATGACTATGGCGTCGGATTACGAATCGTTGAAATCCAACATCTACGCCGATATGAACAAGACGATCCAGGTTTACACCGATCTGCCGCACTATATCGTTACGGAGGAATGAAAATGAAAAGGTGCTTGGTATTTATGCTTTGTTTGATGCTTATGTGTACCGCTTTTATGTATTCGTGCGATAAAGGCGATGTCGAAGAAAGCGCGGCTCTTTCCGGCGAGACCCCGTCGGAAGCCGATACGTCATCCGCCGAAGGCTCGCAGGCTGAGATCGAACACGTTTCGGGCACGGCGGTCGTGAACAATATCGAAGAGCTTCGCGCGCTTACAGTCGACGAACCCGACGTCACCGTGACGCTGCTCGGTTATTACGAACCGGGCGACGGCGGCCAGGGGATATTCTACTGGAGCGAAAAAGAAACGAGCCCCGATAACGGCGGTACGTTTATCAAATGCCAAAACGAAAAAGGACGTTTCGTCAGACTCTGCGAAGAGCAGGAACGAAACGTCAAATGGTTCGGCGCCAAAGGCGACGGCAAGACCGACGACTGCAACGCGATACAGGCGGCGATCGACAGCCTGCCTCTGCGCGGCGGCATCGTCCGTATCCCCGGCGGCTCGTATATCGTATCCAAGACGATAAACGTAGGCAATGGCAACGCCGCGGACAGCCGCTCGACTAAGAACGGTATCTCGCTCATAGGCAACGGCTCGGGTCAGGGCGTGCATTCTTCCGCCGTACCCACTACCATTACGGCCGCCGCTTCTATGGAAAACGTCATTTCGGTAAACGGTCTTATTTCCGACGTCAAGCTGGAAGGCCTTTACGTAAGCGGCAACCTCACTGCCAAGAACGGCGTGTTTCTTCACGCGTTCATCGGCCTGCAGATGAAAGACGTGCGTATCTCGCAGTTCACCGAAAAAGGTCTGTATATTCTCGCAGGCGAGGCGCCTACCGGCAACTACAACATCTATAACCGTTTCGAAAACGTCAACGTGACTTCCGGCCGCGACGGCGCAGAATGTCTGTATATGGACGGCTGCTACGAAGCTTCCAACGACACGTGGCTCACCACCTTTACGCAGTGCGTTTTCGATACTCAGAACGGCAAGGGCAGCTACGGCGCACATTTCAAATTTGTCGACAGTATCTCCTTCTATTCCTGCCGCTTCACCGCGGGCGAGGAAAGCACGGGCATACTTTTCGACGCGCTCGATAACAAGGATTTTCCGTCCGGCATAGGATTCTATTCGTGCTCGGTCAGCTCCACCAAGGTGCTCGAAGATAACGACCACAGCATACGAAAACAGTATTTCTACGGTTTCTCGACCTCGAACGGCGAGATGATCCCCGATCACAGCCGTCTTATAGGCATAACCGATACAGGTATACCGTTCAACTTCGACGACCTTATGATAAACGGCGGCGACGTATCGACACTCCCCGCCAAAAAGGGACTTGTCGATATCTATAATAACGCGGCGTGGAACCATTACAACCTCGCGGCGTCGGGCGCAAAAGTCGGCGTGCGTATCAACTGCGGCGGCAAACTTTCCGGCGGCAAAGCATATCTGCCGAGTTACGACAACTCTATCGGAACGGTTTATATCAAAGTTTATAAGTGGGATACCGACTACGATACCAGTATCGGCGGCGAAGTTCTCACCGAATACGACTTTGTCGATTTCCAGGAAAACACCTGGCTGTCTTTTGAATTCCCGGATAAACTCGATCCCGGCGAATATCTCGTGGTATTTTCCGCCACAACACGCGCCGGCGATTACGGCGCGGGCATATGGGCGCAGGGTAAAACAAACAGCGTCATCACCTACTACAACGGAAGCGAAGTCGATTTCGGCGTTGCGGCGTCGCTCGATATAAAATAAGGTGGCCGTTATGAAAAAAATCAAAACGATCATCGGGTTTCTTTCGGTACTCTTCGCCTGCGCGGTAGTATTTACTTCCTGCGCAAGCGCGAGCTTATCGAATATAAACGCGCTTACTGATCAAGAACTGAATGCAAACGCCGCAGAGGTAGATATGGGATCTGTTATTACGTATTCATTCGATAACGTTATGCAAATGCGCAAATTTGTTCCCGGTCAGAACACCGCTTCGGTTTTGCTCAAAGGATACTATTATACCACAGACGGCGGCGGCGGGATGTTTTATTGGGACGGCGAATCCACGCTTGAACACGACGGCGGCATCGTAATTGCTCCCAACAACGCGGAAAAGGGAAGATATATCCGCATCTGCGAAAGCGATTACCGCAACGTCAAATGGTTCGGCGCGGTCGGCAGCGGTTCTAACAACGATACCGACGCCATAAGGAAAGCTATCGCCAGCCTGCCTCCTTCGGGCGGCACCGTGTATTTCCCCGGCGGCACGTACTGCATCAACGATACGATAAACATCGGCAACGGCGACGGAGAAGGCGTGCGTTCTGAATACAACGGCATCAAGCTTATCGGCTGCGGCTGTTCCATCAGAGCCGCAAGAGATATCGACGTTATGATATCTATCAACGGCAGGATCTGCGACGTCGTTATCGACGGCATCGATATTTACGCAAATCAGCTCGCAAAGACTTGCATTCTGGCGCGCGCGGTCAACTCGCTGCGTGTTTCCAACCTTGCCGTGAGTATGTTTACCGAATGCGGCCTGCATCTTATTGGCGGCAAGACTAACGGCAGCGGCAACGTCAACTGCACTTTTGAATCGGTGAATTCCGTATCTATCGTGAACAACGTCATATGCGTGCTAATCGACGGCGACGGCACGAACTGTCCTACCGAAAACTGCAGATTCATCGACAGCCGTTTTGACGTCCACACCACCGCCGGCAGTATGGCGACTCTCATTCGCAACGCACACGCGATCGAGTTTTACCGCTGCCACTTTGCAGGATACAACGACGAAGAGTCTGAATATCTCGTGCTCGAAGCAACAGCTGACGGCTCGCCCTACGGCATCACCTACTACGACTGTTCGGTGAAACGTATAAAAATAATTGAAGAAAACGGCAATTCCATAGGCGACAGCTTCTTCTACGGATACGGCACATACGATCTCGAAGATACGCCCGATCATCCGCGCCTCCACGGTATCACGGACAGCGGAATGCCGTTTAATCTCGGCGGTTGATGCTATGATGAAAAACGACGCTTCGTTCAAAACAACCGATAAGCTCCTCAGCGCCATATACGACAGCGCGGTCAGGACCGAAAAACATAATATTGTCGATTTCAACGGCAGGCGCGCCGTGGTCGAAGGCGGCGATTACCGCAATCTCTGGCTCGAAACGCAGCCGATGGGCGGCGAGATGTACGCAAAATACGATCTCGAAGCCGGGTTCAACAACATCGACCTGTTTATGGACGCAATGGACGATGAAGGCATGATGCCCGGTATGCTCACCTATATCGATAACGTTTACGGCGAGCGGCACGATTTTATCCAGGGCTACTGTTTCCCGTATCCCGCGCTGAATATGTATTATCTCATAGGCGAGGACAGGGAGTGGCTTTTAAAGCTCTACAACGTGCTCAAGCTCAACGACGAATGGTTCTGGAAGAATCGCGAAAGCGACGGCGACGGGTGCCTTGAAGCCTGGTGCCCATGCGATACCGGCGAGGACTATTCCGCAAAGTTTTTCGGCGCTCCGCATTTCTGGACCGCCAAAACTCCGCCGGACGAATCGTGGGCAAAGTATCATCTCCCGCGCGAATCTATGGACCTTATGGCTTATTCATACGACGCGCGCAATACGCTCGCAAAGATAAGCGAAATACTCCAAAACGGCGAGACAGAATACTGGCTCGAAAAAGCAAGGTATGTAAAAGATAAAGTCCGCTCGTATCTGTGGCGCGAAGAAAAGCACGCGTGCTACGACCGCGATGAAAACAACGAATTCTTGGAGATATTGGTCCATAACAACATCCGTTGTATGTACCACGGTCTGTTCGATCAGCATATGGCGGATGACTTCATCAAATACCATATGTTCAATCCCGAAGAGTTCTGGACCAAGATGCCGCTGCCTTCTATTGCAGTTAACGATCCGTGTTTCAAGAACATAAAGACCAACGACTGGAGCGGTCAGCCCGAAGGGCTCACTTTCCAGCGTTCGGTGCGCGCTCTTGAAAACTACGGACATTACGCGGAGCAGGTCCGCGTCGCCGAAAAGCTGTTCGAAGGCGTCGGCACGCAGGCGCTGTTCACGCAGCAGTTCGATCCGTTCACCGGCGAGCCTTCTATGGAAAACAATCCCGGCGACTACGGTCCCACGCTGCTTGCCTGCTTAGAGTATATGTCGCGCCTTTACGGCGTGAGCCGCAGTATAGATACTATGATCTGGGGCGCCTGCGCCAAGGACGGCAATACCTACGATTACGTTCAGAAATACGGCGAAAAGGAATACCGCATAGTCAGCGATTCCGTAAATGCCACTGGGTACGTCGACGGCAAAGCTGTTTTTAATGTCAGCTGCGGATGCCGCGTCGAAACCGGCCTTGACGGCTCGTTAAAGCGCGTTATATGCACAAATAGAGAGCCGACGGTATTCCATATCGTTTCGCAAGATATCGTCCTTGATGTCCTTCTGGAGCCCAACGCGTTTATCGATATCGAAAACGGAACTTCGGTTCCGGATAATTCCGTCAAGTATTACGGCGACTGAAAATCAAATAACGGCGGTCATAAGGCCGCCGTTTTGCTTTGTTTATAAGAAAAAAGCTCCCGTTATTCGCGGGAGCTTTAGTTTATTTTTCGTGCTTGAATACGTTTTTGATCTTTTTGAAGAGCTTGCTGAAAAATTCGGCGATACCGCTGTTGCGCGGCTTGACGCGCTCTTCCATCTCTTCGCGTTTTTCGGCTTCGTGATCTATCATTTCAAAGCGGTCTTCGTCTATATTATACGAATGGACTTCGAGATAATACTCGGTATCGACCGGGTATCCCTTTTTGGCGGCGCGCTTGTCGGTAAGACGGTGGATGACGTACGCGATGACCGCGAGCATGGGAACGCCGAGGATCAAGCCGATAAAGCCGAACATCGCACCGAAGAAAAGCAATGCAAACGTTACCCAGAATTCCGAAACGCCCGTAACGTTGCCAAGGATCTTAGGCGCAATGATGTTGCCTTCGATCTGCTGCAGGATAAATATGAATATTATGAATATCAGCGCTTTTATCGGGCTTATGATGAAAATGATTATCGCCGAAGGGATGGCGCCTATGAACGGCCCGAAGAACGGTATGATGTTCGTTATACCTACAAGCGCCGCGATAAGCGCCGAATAAGGTATACCGGCGATAAGGTTGAAAATGAAGCAGATGATGCCGACGACG
>JAEEGL016275514.1_pt1 | contig 30347 bp, 23 predicted proteins | sample 9134231 | NCBI WGS metagenome assembly JAEEGL01 (sample SAMN16246548, study PRJNA631951) | gut metagenome | biome: gut microbiome; feature: rumen; material: fiber-attached | host: Bos | place: Iran: Karaj | collected 2018-10 | reverse complement strand
TTTTATTGTTTATTACAAAATGTTTTATTTGTTATCTTATCTTTTGGAAATTCTATATATCTATTCATCCAATCTTCTATTCTTCGAATTTTGCAAAGCAAAATTTTACAGCATTGTTTTTCTTAATTCTTCACCGGATTTTGCACTTAAATATGCGGGGGGAATATCAAATATTGTCTTTGCACCGGATTGACCTTCTTTGTTTAATTTATAAGCAGCTCTTGCAAAAGCAACAAGTACACTTGAAGTAAATTCAGGATTTGATTCAAGTTTTATATTGTATTCTATTACATGTTTACAATTAGCTGTTTGTCCTGTTCTTATAACACAACCCCCGTGTGGAAGTCCGGAATGATTTTTTTTCATTTCTTCTGCGGTAATGAAGTGAACGGTTGTATCATAATCCGAAAAATAGTTTGGCATTTCTTTTATTTCTTTTTCTATTCTTGCTTTATCTGCACCTTCGGCAACTACAACAAAACATTCTCTTGTATGTTTTTGTCTTGTCGTAAGTGTAGGGCTCTCTCCGTTTTTAACAGCTTTAACGGCAGCTTCAACCGGAATAGTGTATTGTCTTGCATCTAAGACACCTTCTATTCTTCTTACGGCATCGGAATGTCCCTGGCTTACGCCTTTACCCCAAAATGTATAATCTTTTCCATCAGGTAAAATAGCATTTGCATACATTCTGTTTAAAGAAAATAACCCCGGATCCCAACCTACAGATATTATTCCTATTTTCCCTGCTTGCTTTGCGGATTTATCTACGTTTGCAAAATGTTCGGGAATTCTTGCATGAGTATCAAAACTGTCTATTACATTAAACATTTTTGCATATTTCGGTGTTTGTACAGGTAAATCGGTTGCACTACCTCCACAGAGAATTAACACATCTATTTTATTTTTCCAATTTTCAATTTCTGCAACGTTTACAACGGTTGCATTTGAATTTGTTTTTAAATTTTGAGGATTTCTTCTTGTAAATATTGCAACAAGTTCAATATCCGGATTTTGTTTAACGGCATTTTCTACACCTCTGCCCAGATTTCCATAACCTACAATGCCCAATCTCATAAAAATCTCCATTTATATTAAATTTATAAATCAAATTTTTATAACAACACGCCCTGAAGAGGAGTTGAACCTCCAACCTTATCCTTAGGACGGATCTGCTCTATCCAGTTGAGCTATCAGGGCTTTAAACTACAATGTATAATTTATAATTAACGACAAAAAGGCAGGTTGTAAGATAATGGGGGGGTTATTAGTTTAATAAAACTAAAAAACTTTTCCTGTTTCAAACCTATAACCTATAACCTAATAAACTTATAACCTAAATCTGCTTTGCAATTTTTACCAACATTATACATTGTACATTATAAGTTATACATTAATACTGTACTATCGAAGAATACTCTATATCTTTAAGCTTTTCTTTTCCGTTTAAAAAAGTTAATTCTATAACAAAAGCACATGCTGCAACATTACCATTTAATTTTTTTACCAAATCCACCGCAGCACATGCAGTTCCGCCGGTTGCAAGCAAATCGTCTACTATAAGGACATTATCTTTTTCATTTATGGCATCAATATGCATTTCTATCGTTGCACTGCCATATTCCAAATCGTAAGTTGTAGAAACTGTTTTATAAGGTAATTTTCCTTTTTTTCTTATAGGAACGAAGGGAATATTTAATTTCTGTGCAATTGAAATACCGAATAAAAACCCTCTTGATTCTAAGCCTGCAATTTTTGTTATATTTTTATCTTTATACAAGTTGACTATATTATCGATTATTTTATTATATAAGTTTATATCATAAAGCAAGGGGGTAATATCCTTAAATATAACACCTTTTACGGGGAAATCAGGTATATCTCTGACTGACTTAGCAATGGCTTCTTTTAATTCCACGTTTTTCTCCTATCTTTTTTCTTTCTATGTTCTACTTTTATTTTTTTATTTATTTTTCTTCTATCCGGTTGAGAGCCCCTTTGATCCAATGCCAATTTGTCCAAAGAGTTTTTATCTGCATATTTAAGTCTTAAAAAAACACCTTTTAATCTTTGAAAAGCTTTTAATTCTATTTGTCTTACTCTTTCTCTTGATAATTTGAACATTTTACCTATTTCATCTAAAGAATAAGTGGGAGTATCTCCTATACCAAATCTGAGTTCTATTATTTTACCTTCTCTTTCCGGTAAATATTTAATTGCATGTTGGACATTTTGAGAGTTTCTTATAATTTCCGTAATTGCTTCCGGTGTTTTTAGCATGGAATCTTTTATTGTTTCTTTTTTTAGAGAGTCTGCCTCTTCGGTAACAGGTACATCTAAAGATGAAATATTATCTACAGAAAAAATTATTGCATTTATTTCTTCAGCTTGCTGCAGAGATATTTTCGCTTTTTTTGCAATTTCTTTTATTGTAGGTTCTCTATTTAATTTAGCGACCAAAGCATTTCTTGCTTTCTTCCATTTGTTTATAATATCGTACATGTAAGAAGGAACTCTTATTGTTTTGGAGTTATCTTCTATACATTTCCTTATATATTGTTCTATCCAATATGTAGCATAAGTTGAAAATTTTATATCTTTTGAGGGATCGAATTTTTCTACGGCTTTCATTAATCCTATGTTTCCGTCAGCAATCAAATCCATAAAATCAACACCTTTTTTGCTAAATCTTTTTGCTATAGGAATTACCAAACAATAATTCAACTCTACCAATCTTTTAAAGGCTTTTTTATCACCTCTTTTTGCTTTTTTCCAAAACTTATCGATATCTTCTTTTTTTGCAGGTTTGATACTTCTTAGTTCCGTGAAATAAGACTGTAATAAATCTGACATTCTTTTATCCTTGAAAGTTTATTTTGTAACTTGTTTAATGCATTTGTTATTTTCATCAACAAAAACTATATTTGCTTTTATTGGTTTGTCTGATAGTTCAAACCCCATAATAATAACAATTTCATCTTTCTTTATTAGGTGAGCTGCTGCACCGTTCATGCAAATTGTTCCCGAACCTGCTTTGCCGGGAATAACATAAGTTTCAAGTCTTGCACCTGAAGTATTACTTACAACCAATACTTTTTCTCCAATCCAAAGGCCGGCTTTATCTATTAAATCGGAATCTATTGTAATGCTACCTTGATACTCAAGATTAGCTTCCGTTACTTTAGCACGAAAAATCTTAGACCTTAATACAAATCTCATTTTGTGACATCTCCGCAGAATTAGTAAATATTTCGTTTATTATACAACTTATTATTTAAAATGTAAAAAATATATTCTTTTTAGTCTCTTGCAATGGTAACGACAAAAATTTTTTTTGCTCCTGCATTTTTGAGCACTTTTGAACATACATTTGTACTTGTACAAGTTGTTGCTATATCATCCACCAATAAAATAGTTTTATCTTTAACGATATCTTTAAATTTTTTGTTAAAAGTAAAAACATTTTTTAAATTTATTGTCCTTTCTTCTCTGTTTAAGTTAAACTGCGGTAAAGTATATCTTTTTCTTATTAATAATTTAGAATATATAGGCTTTTTTATGCTCTTTGCTATTTCTTTGGCTATCAATTCCGATTGATTGAAACCTCTTGTGAATTTTTTAAAAAAATGTAAAGGTAACGGTACTATAAAATCAATTTGTTTGTCTAAGTTTTTTTCTCTGATAAGATTTATAATTTCACAAGATAAATCTTTTGCAAGATATGTTTTTTTATTATACTTAAATTTTTTTATTAACATAGCAATATTATCACGATAAATATATGGAGAAAGCAGCCAATCAAAAAATATATTTTTATTTGTTTTGCAATCATTACATTTCGCTCCGCCATCTTGTAAAGGTAAAGAACATTTACTGCATACTAATCCATTATTTAACGGTAAGTTTTCTTTACAAGATATACAAATGTTTCCATTGTAATTAAACGGCAAATTTTTTCCACAACAAGAACATATTTTAGGGAAAAAAACGGAAATTATAAAATTAAATAAACTCTTTATGTTTTTCATTTTTTTTAGAATTGTATAGTAACTTTTGCAGCAAGATCTATTAATGTATAATTTTGGTCTGAAACATATGTGTATAAAAATCTTGAAAAACCGCTTTCCAATGTACATCTGAAATTTTTAGATACTTCATAATCTACTGAAATATCAAACCCGAAATTTTGTAAATTGTTTTCTTCTACATTAACGTCAGAACTTTGTGTATTATAAAAAATACTTGAATCAAGTATCATTCTGTTTTTTAACGGAATAGCACCGATTAACGGTAATTTGATTCCTGACGGAAATAACAAATCCGATGTTACTTGATATATAAATTTATTTGATAAAACTTGTGAAGATAAATGTCCCTTTGAATTTTTCTCCCATTGTTGAGTATTTTCATATCTTAAATTCATTCTCCAATTTTTTATATCTGTTGCCGTTTGAATTGCCCAGTTTGTATTTTCTCCTGTTTTAGTAATAACATTTGCTTGAGTGTCTGTTTCTTCCAAAGAAGTTATTTTCCCTTCTAAAAGTAAATCATATTTTTTGAAAATTTTGAATCTGTAATCTGCACCATACATTATACTTTCTCCGTAAGATATGCCATAGGTTGTATTTGTTTGTTTGTTATGTTTTAAGTTTAATTGCGTATCACTCATCCATTTTGTGTTAAACATTTTTTCAAACCTGCTCATGCCTATTATTATATCAGGCCATATTTTTGTGTAAGAATCTTTTTGTGTACCTGTTGTATAAGCTTCTTCCTGTCCTTCCGTAAATGTAAAACTTACATTCATTGTTTTTAAAGGTAACCATCTATCTTTAAGATTAAAAGCTTCTAAAGGACTATATCTGCCTATGATTCTTTTATCGTCTCTTTTAAGAATTTTCTTAATTGTATATGCCGTTGTGGATGACAATGATATAGGCTTAATTAAATTATCTCTAATCCATATTTTATCCATAGCAAATCCTATAGAAGAAACCCCTTTATCTATTCCATCGTAAGAATCCGAATCTTGCATTCTGTAAGAAGTTGTAAAAGATAAAGAGTTTAAATATTTTGTTTTTGCTATATCTCTTGCTTGTAAATTCCAAGTGAATTCTGTTGAAGCTGTTCTATCTATAACTTTTGTTTGTCCGGGATACAATATATTTGCCGTTTGTGTGCTATAATTCAAATCATAAGTTTCCGTATTATTGATACTATAAATAATATTAGGTTGGAACCATTTAACAATATCTAAATTCAAATTTGCACCTATATCCTGTTTTAATGATTTATCATAAAATATTTCCTGGTTTTCAAAAAACTCTTTATTTTTTTCATTTACTCTTGTTAGAACATAGCCCGGAACAAAAGATATTTTATTTAAAAATTTGAAAGGTGTTTTTAAAGCAATAGTTTCCGTTTTTTCTAAAGTTAGAAACTCATCTATATCCATATATTTTCTCATTGTGTCTAAATCTAAAAAACTGTTATTATCTTTTATGGGTTGGTTAGGATATACTTTAAAATAAGAATTACTTACTATATAATCTGCGGTAACATTTGTAGGCAGTAAATCAAAATCTATAGGATTTGTATAGACTAAATTAGTGTCTACTTTGTCTACATCTTCTAATTGCTTTTCGTTTTGAATATCTTGAATTTTCTTTGTATATTCAATTGTTACTTTTGGTAAATTCTCTCCACCGGAAACCACTGTTTGTGCTCTACCAATATAAGTAACAACAGTTCCTTCATCTAAGATAGAAACCGTGTCTGATGTGTTATCAAGTGCAGCCGGAGTTACAACTTTTGTTTTTGTAAGAGAGGCAAATATAGGTAAAATTTTTATTCCGTTCATATTAACACCGTCAAACCTTACGGATGCAATGTCTTCAAGATAATCTCTATCGTAAGTTCCGGGTGCAAATGTTTCAAAATTTTGATCTATGCTTTTTCTGTATACGTTAACATCAACTGCTCCTATTGTTCCGTTACCATCCCATCTTAAATTCATATCTGTTTTCCATGCGCTTCCTTCTTTAGCTTTTGTATCCTTTACATGAATTTCATTAATCCAAATTTCACCTGCATCCGCCTGTGATGTTTTTATTCCTGCTTTTATGAAAGATATATGTTTTAGTGTTGGTGTTCCAACAGGTTCATCAATAATAACATTAGGATCATCACTAACCCATTTTCCTTTAACTCCGCTTCCTTTTTGTTTAATGGTTATTAATGTCCATTTACCTTTAAAAGAGTCGGTTATTGGTATTCTACATTGGAAATAATCATCTTTATCACCACCAACCTGCATAATAAAATCCGTAGAACCGCTGGTTGCAGTTGTGGATGCGACATAAATAAAAAATCTGAATTTTTCATAATCGGCTATATCCATACTTGCAGTATAAGTTGTTTTTGCATAAAATTCATCGTTTGAAGAATTTGAATCATAAACAAGTCTTAATGATTGTTCATCTCTTTTTGTGCTTGAATCTATGTCATATAAACTTCTGTAATCAGAATTATATATTAAAGATTTATAAGACGGATCATCTCTTCCTATGGAAGAAACCGTAAATGTACTTATCAATGAGGTTGTCTCCGGAATATCTTTTACCCATTTATTACCTACAATCGAAATTTTACCTACTGTTAATGTTCCTTTATTAGTTCCTGTTTTGTTTGAAACTGTCAATCTTACAACTCTTATATTTTTCCATTTTTCTTTATTTGTAATATCTAACGGTATTTGTATTTTTTGCCAAAGATTGTTTTTGCTTATATCGGCACTATTACTAAGATAAAAAGAACTCATATTATATTCATAAGTATCCAACATATTATTTCTATTAATATCTTCCGTATCAAGTATCCCGTTATTTGCTCCTATTTTTGATATCCCGTAGGAAGAATCTTTGTTGGCAAAATCTCTTCCTATATCTTCCCATGGACTTAATATTCCGTCTCCATTTTTATCTTCGGTATCAAGAATTCCGCTTCTATCGGAATCTTCGTTTATATTCGAAGCATAATCAAGCTGAACTTCTGTTTTTGAAAAATCTGCTTTAATCCATATTTCCAAATATAGTTTTTCACTAAAATCATATCCGGAAGAAGATATGATTTGTGCCAGAGAGACATTGTCACAAGCCGTTAAATCGTAATTTATATCCATAACTTGTTGCTTTTCACCGTCTATAATTTCTAAGTTTTTATCTATATTCTTCTTTTCAATGTCATAATTTTTCCAACTTAAACAATTAAGGTTATATCTCGTATTTACATATTCCGGAGTTGCGGAATAAAACCAATTATCGTCTATCAGACTTACATTATCTTCTTGTTTAGCTCCTTCCATTGATTCTAAAATCGCTTTACCTGTAGTATTTCTTATATACTGACTTTTTGCATATTCCGCATTTGCCGAAAAATTTAAATTATCCGTGATTTTTAAATTTTTTATTTTTGCATCAACTTCTCCTACAAGTGTACTTGAAGGTGTTGAATATATGTCGGGAAGTTCCGTTTCTTCATTTGTAAATTCATAAATTAAGCTGCCACCTACGGAAATATTATCATTAAAATCATACTGTGTTCTAAAACCTAGCATTGTAGAGCCACCTACAGATGTCATTCCGAAGGGGGAATAATCGTAAGAGATATCTATTACACTGCTTTCTTTGATTAAGTCATCTTTTAAAATCGTAAGAATACCGACATCATAGTCCATCATGTAGTCTTCGTTTATTTTTAATTTTTTACCATCAACCGTTACTTTCTCAGACATTGAAACAATACCGGGTCTTAATGTAAAAATTTTTACTTTATATTCATATTGAGCTACAAAATTATATCTGTGCGTATTTGACGTGTATAAATCATCGTGCATAGGTCTTCCGTTTATGGGTTGCAAATTAAATACCCCATTATCATAATCTACTATCATATTTGCATCATAACCCGCAATATTAGGGAATTTAGGAACTTTTTTCCCTCCATATATTTCCGTGGGAATTTTATCGCTTAAATCTCTTACTTCTAAAATAAAGTTATTTCTCCCGTCATATTTTGTAATATTGTAGTTTCCTAAACTGTAATATGTGAATAATTCGGTTGAAAAAGCATCTGTATTATTTGTATCTTTTATTATTTGAGGATCTCCGTTTGTTGAATCCGAAAGCCATGTTCCATCGGTATATTGGTAATCTATTGCAACCACATAATTTTTTGCTAAGCTTGATCTAAAAGAAATTACTCCGTTTGTATAGTCGATAGTATAGTCTGTTCCTGCTACTAATTTAACAAAATTACCATTATATTTCGTTGTTTTAGACGCTTCTTTCATATATGTTAAATCCGTTGTTGTAGAAATTACAATATAGTCTGATGCAGATACTTTCCCTCTATCCAAATAAACTTTTGCCGATCCGTTTCTTATTGTCTTTGTCGTACTATCATCCAATATATAATAATATTTCAACTTTATGTAAGAAGTATCCGGAATAATTTTCTTTTCCATTTTTGAATTTCCGGTAAATCTTTTGCTTTCCGAATAACCTTTTGTCTTTGAGAAGAAAGCATCGGTAGTTAAACCTTTAAATTTTGTATTAACTTTTGCACCGAATAATTCTTTTGAATATCCCGAAAACTCCGTACTTGGTAAATTTACCGATATATCACCAAAGGCAGCTTCTTGAACAAATTCTCCGGGTTTACCTCTATATACAATAGAAATATCTTTTTTATCTTCTTGTGTATCATCAAAATCTACATTTAATTCCAATCTGTCTCCTACTTTTCCTTTAATTTTCATTTGTAATTCTTGTTCCATGGAAAATGAAGATGAATTGGCTCTTTTACCAGACTCTTCTTTATCATATAATGTACCGCTATAATTTACACCTATTAATTTTCTTCCCGATAATAACAATTGGGAATCAAATGGAAGCTTTGTTAATGCCTTCGATAAAAAATTATTATTATCTTTACTATCCTTTTCTTCTTTGGTAGATGTTTTATCAGAGTCTTTTTTAACAGATTTTACATCTTTAGTGTTTTCTTTTGTTTCTTTTTGTTTTACGGTATCCGAAGAAACTATGGTATTGTTTGGTGTAGTACTGCTTATATTTACTGCAGTTTGAGAAGATTTGTTTACTCCTAATTTATCTAAAACCTGTTCTCCCGAAATTCCCAGTGCCGTAGTTGTAGGAATATTCAATTCATACGGCATTTCCGGTTCGGCAGTTTTAACTATTGCACCGGATTCCGTATATGTTTTTTCGTTATTTTCTGTTTCATTTTCATTGTTAATATTTTCTTGCTGTTCTGTTGTATTGTCGGCAGATACTGTTTGTGTTGATAAAAACACAGAAAAATCTTCCTCTTGTGCATAAGCACAAACAGAAAATATAATTAAAAATAATAAACAACTACATATTTTTTTCATTTATTGAGCAATAATATTTTTATATTTTATATTTTTACTTTCTACCCACCACTTATTAAAATTCCATCCTATACCTGCATTTGCAAGTTCAACGTTATTGAATCTTTTATGAACTGCCACTAAATTTTGCGGATAATACAAAAATATACAAGGAGGATCTTCTCTCATGATATCCTGTATTTTATGATAAAACTCTATTCTTTTTTCCTTATTAAAAGTAGTTCTTGCTTTAATGAGTAAAGCATCAACATCATTATTTTTATAGGACATAAAATTATATTGACCTTTATTGCTTTGACTGGAATGCCATAATGAAAACTGATCCGGATCAACGGCAGTATTCCAACCTAAAATGAGAGCATCAAATTTCTTTTCATTAACATATTGGTTAATGAAGGTTGACCATTCTAAAATTCGTATATTAACAACCAGACCTATTTTTTTTAGTTGCTCTTGAATAATTTGTGCTGTTAACTCTCTTGATTTATTTCCTTGGTTGGTAATAATATTAATTTCGAATTCGTTTCCTTTATATTCTAATTGTCCGTTTGAATTTTTACTAAAGCCTATACTCGATAGAAGCTCTAATGCTTTATTTGGATTATATTCAAATGGTTTAATTTCTTTGTATGCCCATGATTGCGGGGGAAATATTCCGTTGGCAATTTTTGCTTTGCTTGATAGAACTCCATCAATTATATCTTGTTTATTAATTGCATAATTTATTGCCTGTCTGAATTTTATATTGTTATAAGGTTCTTTTATCAGATTAAACCCTAAGAATGTAAAACTAAATGCAGGATAAGTATATTTGTTGTATTTTTCAAAAAATATTGAATATGCATTCCACTGATCCGGTGTAAGCGTAATCTCATCTATGGTTTCGTTTCTTAATTCTAAGAATTGTACGGATTGATCCGGAATAATCCTAAAAAGATATTTTTCTATATAAGGTTTTCCTTCATAGTAGTCGGGATTTGCCTCTAAAACAATTTTTTGATCTGTTATCCATTTTTCAAATTTATATTGGCCTGTTCCTACCGGATATCTGTTATATTTAGATGTGTTTATATCTTCGGTTTCAAAAATATGTTTAGGAATTATTCCGATACACCAACTTTCAAGTATTGGTGCAAAGGGTTCATTATATTCAACAGTAAATGTATAGTCATCAATCACAGTAAAATTTTTTATCATTAAGTAATCTGAAGAAAATGGTGTTCTTGTTTTATCATCTATAAGTTTTTCATAAGTAAATTTAACATCATATACATTAAAAGAAACACCATCATGCCATTTAATATTATGTTTCAGTTTGAATAGAATAGTTAAACCGTCATTTAAAACTTCATAACTTTGAGCCAAATCACAAACCAAATTTAAATCTTTATCGTATTTTAGTAATCCGTTAAATACATAAGAGTTTATTGTAGAAGATGCACTATCACTTGCAAGAATAGGATTAAGATATATTGCATCTGCCATACTTGCGGATACATACATGTCTCCATATTTACTATTCGTATCTATAATTGTTTCTTGTTTTTTATTGCCACAAGAAAAGAAAATAAAAAATAAAGAAAATATCAATAATTTTTTCATAAAAATATTACAACAGATAATTTTTGTTTGATTTTATTAAGCTATGTTCTAACATTTTTTCTAAGAAACCATAAAAAAAAACTGGTATATATCTGTTATAAGTATATATAAAAAGTCCGACCGTTAACCTTAAAATATGTACAAATGATTTTTTATAATTATAAACTTTAAAGAAAAAAGAAAAATAATTTAATCTTATTTTCCATTTAGGCATATTCGGATATGAAACCAAGACTTTTATTCTTTCCTGTGAAAATTTTAGAAAATTATTATCAAGTATCAATCCATCTTCTTTTAGTTTTTTATATAAATTTGTACCGGGATAAGGTGTATAAATATAATGCCTTATAAAATTAGGTTGAATTTTTTTTAATATATTTATTGTTTCCAGATAATCTTTCTGTGTTTCATAAGGAATACCGATTAATACATAGACGTAAATCGCAATATTAAATTTTTTTGCTAATTTACAAAAAAGATAGAAATCATCATTTGTGTATTGAGGTCTGTTTAGTATCTGTTCTCTAATATAACTTGAACCGGATTCCAAACCAACAGAAATAATTTTAATATTTGCCTCATTCAATTTTTTAAAGAAATCATCATTTAAAATAGATTTGTATACATTAACATCGGCGAAGTATTCAATTTTTTGTACTCTGTTTTTGTTGTTTTCTATAAATGCATTTAATAATTTGTTTAAAAAATCAAGATTTAAAGTTAAACTTTCGGTGTTTAACAAAACTCTTTTAGGGTTTATTAAGTTTATCTCTTCTATGATTTTATCTATGTTTCTATATCTGACATATTTTGTTGTAGAAATTTTTGATAAAGCATGATTTGAACAATAAGAACAATTGTTATAACAGCCTCTGGTTACTAATAAATTATGTGCAGAATTTATTGCTTTGGGGAAACTAATCCATTTATTCCAAATATCTCTTAATGGCGGTTGAAGTGTATCTAAATCTTCTATAAAGTAAACTTTATTAGGTTTTAAAATTTCATTTTTGTTTGTTTTAATATATAAATTATCTATATTGTCTATTTCCTTATTATTTCTAATATGATTTATATAATCGACTACAGCATATTCTCCATCTCCTACACAAACTACATCAAAACAATCTTCCTTTAATACATCTTTAGAATTTAATGTGGCATGAACTCCGCCGATAACATTTTTAATTTCAGTTTTTATTTTCTTTATATATTGTGCTATTTTCCTTACAAAAAAATATTGGCTTGATACACTTGTAAACAAGACAATATCAAAATCGTTTTCTGAAAATAATTTATTTATATCTTTTTTTATATTGTTTTTTTGTGAAAATACAAATAGTTCCAATTCGTATCCGGCATGTTTTATTGCTGCCATTATATATGAAATACCCAATGGTATATCAGAAAGATATCTTATAGGTCTATCTTTCGGACATAAAATAGAATCTAGGGTATAAACACACAGAATTTTTTTATTCATTTCTTTATAAATTGTCCCACTTCTTTTTGCCTTCTTTTAGCATTTTAAAACCTTCAGCATTTGGTTGTAAATGAGGTCTGTATTCATCTCCCATACTATTCATTGTTTTTTTCCAATTCTTTCCTGAATAAACAGATTCGTTATATTGCTTTATTCCCGGTAATTTACTGAACCATTCTTTAAATTTTTCCCAACCTATCTTAACATCTTCCCAACATTTTTTCGAAACATTTGTCAGTTTTATAACATATTCATTGTTTTTTATTGTTTCAGTATAAGAATCTACTTTAGTTACTATAGGCTTTTTTTCAGCGTATACAGAACTTACAATAAATAAACTAATAATAAAACATGTTGCATAAACTATAAAATTTTTCATTTTATATCTCCTTTAATTTTTTATTTAAATCTTCTTTAAATTCTTTTGGAACATCAAAATTGTACTCAATGGCTTTGTTCATATCTTTTAATGCCAAATAATACTTGTTTAAATAAAACCATGCTACAGCTCTTTTAAAACAATACTCGCCTCTGGCATCTTTGCTTCCATACAATATTGCTAATGTATAACAAACAACAGCTGATTTATATTCTTCTTGTATCGCATAAATATTCCCTAAAAAGAAATATGCAGTATTATTTTTTTGATTGTAATCCAATGAAGAATAAAATATGTTTTTTGCATCTTTATAATTTGCCTGTTCAAAATACATAATTCCCACAGAATTTAAAAAGTTATAATCTTTAATGTTGTATTTTCTAAAATTAATTAATAATTTTTCTATTTCTTCATATTTTTTTTGTTTTTTATAAATATCAAATAAAAATGAATAATATTTTTTCTCTAAAGGATTCCGTTTTAATGCCTCTTTTATATTTTCAATACTTTTATCGTAATCTTTCTTTTCGAAATAAAAGACTGCCAGTGAATAAAATATATAATCTTCAAATATTTCTCTAACTTTTAATCCTTTTTCTATTATATTTATTGCCTCATCTATACTGTTGTTTTCTTTTTTCATTATTGCAACATTGTTAATCATTGCAATATAATCCGTTGATGCAATATTTCTTACAATATTGTAATATTTTAATGCTTTTTCATTATCACCAAGTAATTGATAGATGTGTCCTAAATTAAAATAGATATAAGTTGTAGTTTTATCAATAGCATAACTTTTTTTATAACATTCTAATGCTTTATCATACTCCTTATCTTCTTTATAATTTGAACCAAGGACTAAATATGCATGACTTGCGATATCCGGATATTTTTTTATTGTGTTTATAATAAGTTTATTGTTATCCGTCCATAATATACTTCTGTTGAATGTAAGATAAAATAAAGCAATAGTTAATGAAATAAGAAATAAAACAATAAATGCTTGTCTTACATGAAGTTTTTTATAGATAAAAAAAATAAATTCAGCAAATAAATAGAATAATCCAATGTATGCTAAATATATATATCTGTCAGTAACAGGTGACATCCCTGTTGTCATTATGCCACTAGATGGTAATAAAACAATAATAAAAAATATGAATCCAAAGGAAATTTTTTTTGTAAATTTTAAACTATAAACTGCAGAAAATAATATCAACCAGACTAATGCTGGAGAATATAAAACTTTATTTGGCGGTAATTGAAAGTGATTATAAAATACAGGATGAAGGAATGAACTTGTAGGATAAAATATTTCCTTTAGATAGAATAAAATATTATAATGGGCATCTAAAATATTAATTACTCCTCTATAAGAAGATGCCATTTCTTTTTGATTACTATCATAGTATCCATATATAGTTATTATACAGAAGATTAATGATATTAATATGAAAGGAATATATTTAAAACATTGCTTAATGTTAAATTTATTATAAAAATAATCAATTAAAATTAAAATCACCGGAAGCGTTACAGCCATAGGTTTAGACATACAAGAAAGTATAAAAGAAAATAATGATAAAGCCAAAAATGTTTTAAAATATTTAGAATCGTAATTTTTTATGTATAAAAATATTGATAATAAATAAAAAAAAGAACACAATGTGTCTTTTCTTGAAGATATCCAAAATACTGTTTCAACCCTTGTAGGATGTATGGCAAACAATAATGCCGTAATATAAGCAATAGCTATGGATTTTGTTATTTTTTTTAATATAAAAAAAACAATAAGCGCATTGAAAACATGTAGTATTAAATTATCTAAGTGGTATATATACGGATCTTTTTGGAAGAAATGATATTCCAGCATGTAAGATAATGTTACTATAGGATGATATAATTTAAAATAATAACTTGTAAAAGCTTTCTTTATATTTTCTATAGATAGATCTGTTATATAGGGGTTAACTGTAACCATGGCAGAGTCATCCACACAAGTAAAACCGGATTTAATACTCGGATAGAAGGCAAAAACCGTTATATAACAAAGTATAACCAATAATAATGCCTGATATTTTTTTAATATATTAACCATTTTTTATAATACTCCAACTATATATTTTACTATTTTTATTGTCTAAGTGTCCATAAAAGAAAAACTTTTTTAACAATAAATTTTGTATAATATTCAAATGGATTTGTATTCGGATATAAAATATTTGAAAGGTATTGGACCTAAAAGAGCGACAGCACTTGCAAGATTAAATATAAAAAATCTTGAGGATTTAATTACTTTCTTTCCAAAAAGCTATCAAGATAGAAGAAACATAACAAATATCAAGGATATATTGTTTAGTGAGCATTATTGTGTTTTTGGGTCAATACAATCCGTTCATGAACAAAAAGTGTCAAGAAATTTATCAATATTTACAATAGAAATAAAAGATGAAACAGATACCATTTTCGGTAAAATATTTAGGAAAGTTAATCCATATTCAAAAATAGATTTATTGAAAAATATCAGACAAGATTTTCAAACAGGTAAATCTGTTTACGTTTACGGAATAGCATCAATAAAATTCGGACAAAAACAAATTTCAATAGAAGATTATGAAATTGTAGAAGTAAAAGAAAGAACAGAACTTTTTAATAAACTTATTCCCATATACAATTTAACGGCAGGAATCACGCATAAAATTATTTCAAATTCAATAAAATATGCAGTAGATAATTTCAATGAACTTTATCCGGATATTATTTCACAATATTCAAAAGATATAAAAAACATAAAATTATTACCTATATCTCAATCAATAAAAAGAATACATTTTCCTAAAACATTAGAAGAAGCTGAACTTGCAAGACAATCTTTTGCATTGCAAGAATTTTTGCTTTTACAACTTATGATTCTTATAAGTAAAAAAAATACGAAAACAGAAAACAAAATTCATGGGTATAAAATTAAGAAAACTTTACTTACACCATTCAAAAATCAATTGAAGTTTGAATTTACAAAAGCACAAAAAAAAGTTATTAATGAAATTTTTTCAGATATGGTTAGTAATAAACCGATGAATAGAATGCTTATGGGAGATGTCGGTTCCGGAAAAACGGTTGTTGCTTTAAGTGCGATTCTTCTCGCGGTGGAGAATAATTATCAAACATTAATTATTGCTCCTACGGAAATTCTTGCAGAACAACATTATTTGACATTTTCAAATATGCTTAAAGGACTAGATATAAATATTGAACTTGTAACATCTTCGACATTAAAATCTAAAAAATTAAGAGAAGAAATTTTATCCAATATAGAGAGTGGAAAAACAAATATAATCGTAGGAACACATTCGGTAATAGAAGATAGAGTAAGATTTAAAAATCTAAGCTTCGTTGTTGTTGATGAACAACATAGGTTTGGTGTTATGCAAAAATTGTCGGCGGTGTCTAAAGGAAAAATAGTTGATACTCTTATGATGACGGCAACTCCTATACCAAGAGGTTTAGCAATGACAATATATGGTGAAATGGCAATAAGTGTAATAGATCAGCTTCCTCCTAACAGAACACCGATAGAAACATTATGTTTAACGGAACAGTTGGCTTATTTGAAAGCAAAAGAGGAAATTTCAAAAGGCGGGCAAGTTTACATTGTATTCCCTTTAGTTGATGAATCCGATAAACTTGAATTAAAGTCTGCAATACAGGAAGCTCAAAATCTATCTAAAAATATTTTTAAACAAAATAAAGTTGGTTTGTTGCATGGTAAAATGAAACCAAAAGAAAAAAATGAAATAATGCAACGGTTTAAAAATAAAGAATTTGATATATTAATAGCAACAACAGTGATAGAAGTTGGAATAGATGTTCCAAATGCGACTACAATAATAATACAACATGCAGATAGATATGGTCTTGCAACCTTACATCAATTAAGAGGAAGAGTTGGAAGGGGGGCAAAAAAATCTTATTGTTTACTGGTTGCGGATGCAAGAAGCAAAAATGCAAAAGACAGATTGTCAATTATGACCAAAACTACAAACGGTTTTGAAATTGCATCAGAAGATTTAAAGATGAGAGGTCCCGGAGAATTTATAGGAACAAGACAGCATGGTTTCCCGGAATTTAAAGCGGGAGATATAATTAAAGATATAAAAATTATAGAACTTGCAAAAAATATTGCACAACAAATAATTCAAAAAGATCCTAAATTGATATCAAGTGAAAATTATAATATAAGGTTATTATTGGATAAAAAGTATTCTGCATTATATAAAACAGTTCAAGTTGGATAAAAAATGCGAAGAGTTTCTCTTATTTACTAAATTTTCCATCTTCTGTGAAACCAAAACCAAAAAGATGGATTTTCTTCAATCTTTTTCTGCAATATTTCATTATATTTGGTCATTATTATTTCAATATCTTTCTCTTCGTTTCCGGTGTTAGGTTTTTGTATTTCTTCAAAAGAAACAACGTATTTTCCGTTAGGTAATCTTGAACAAAAGCCTGTATATATAGGACATTTTGCTCTTAAAGCAAATATAGCAGGGCCTTTAGGAGTAGAAACATTTCCGAAAAAGAACGGAGTTATAACTCCCTGTTTTCCTGCATGCTGATCTGCAAGGATTGCAACAAATTCATTTCTTTTTAAAGCTTTTAAAACTCCCATTGGAGCAACTTCTTTGTATATTGTTTTGTAACCTCTGTTAGATCTTATATCATTTATCATATTATCAAAATAAGGGTTTTGTTGTTTTGCAACTATTACCGAAAGCGGATATCTGTTACCAAAAGATATTGCAAGCATTTCCCAGTTACCGAAATGAGCAGACATTATAATTGCACCTTTGCCGTTTTTTCTTGCCTGTTCTATCAAATATATGTTTTCAAAATTTACGGTTTCTATTAAATCTTGTTTAGACATTTTACTTACAAAAATAATTTCTATAACCGTGCAAACAAACTGTTTATATACATCTTTTGCTATTGTTAATATTTCATCGGATGTTTTATTCGGGAAAGATTTTGTAAGAGAATTTATTATGTGTTTTTTTCTTATTGGAACAAAAATAAAAGCAAAATCCGCCAAAGCAAAACCTATTTTTTTTGCAATATTTATAGGAAATAAATGTATAAAAAATATGAAACATTTAAGTGATGTATATTCAATAAAATATCGTATAGTTTTGTTCATTTTCATTTTACAAATATTCCGGCAATAATACTTTTCTCTATTTTTACCGCTTTATGCGTACACAGTTCATGACAACAAAAGCAAGATATACATTTCGTTTTATCAACCATCGGTTTTTTTGTTTTTTCTGTTTTTTGTATTGCTTTAACCGGGCAAGATTTTAAACATTGCAGACAGCCAATACATTTATTATTATCTATTTTAGGTTTTATCCATATCAACTTTCCTAAAATTTTACCTGCAAATAAAGCAATTTTTCTTGGGAATATTCTTAAAATCCATGTGGATGGAAATTTTACTTTTTTTGTATTAAACAAATTTATATTATCACCATAATAAATAATGTTTGAAATATCGGTATTTCCTAATTTTTTATTTTTTAACATATCAATAAAAGATTTATCATATTTCGATCCTAATAAATTCAATATAAACATATCAAGTGTTATTGTGTCTCTGCTTGCTATTATCATATTATAGTTTCTCTTTATTCCGCTAAGACTCGGACCATTGCCTTCCAATCCATAAACTCCGTCCGCAATTGTAAGAATAAGTTTATCTTTTACTATTCTATATATTTCCGATAATAGTTGTGAAAAATCGTAAGGTGTAGGGGCTAATTTGTGATATTCTACTTTCCTTGCACCGGGGACACAACCATAAAAATTTTTTATACCGCAAGAAAAGCCCATGAATGTATGTGTTTTTATTTTTGGTAAATTAATTATATAGTCGCAATTTATAAGAGCTTTTGTAAGATATATGTTTTTTATTGTCGGATGCTCTACTGTAAGTTCAACTGAACCTACGGTTTCAAAGTTAATGAGTTCGGCACTTTCTTCTTTTGCAATTTGAAGCATTCCGGTTTTTTCCCAAACATATTCCATTCCTCTTAATAAATTTCCTGCACTATCTCCTATAATAGGAATAGCTTTCAATTCTTTGATTTTTTTTACAACGGCTCTTACAATTTCAGGGTGTGTGGTTATTGCTTGTTCCGGAGTATATGCACTTAATAAATTGGGTTTTATTAATACCTTAGAATTTGGTTTTATTATTTCGGAATTAACGGATAAAGATTTAAAAATTTCATCAACAATACTTTTTATCTTTTTAGGCTCATAATCATTACAATAAAAACCGGAGATTATTGTTCTTGCCATAGATTTATTTACCTATTTGTTTGAAAGAATAGCATCTATTTCTTTTTCGCTTTCTCTATTCATCCTAACAGATATTATTTTTGATACTCCTTGTTGCTCCATAGTTACGCCATACAAAATATCAGCCATTTCCATGGTCCTTTTATTATGGGTTACAACTAAAAATTGAGTATCTTTAGAAAATTCTCTTATAACATTTATATATCTTCCGATATTTGCATCATCTAACGGAGCTTCAACTTCATCCAAAATGCAAAATGGAGAAGGTTTTGCCAAAAAGAAAGAAAATATAAGAGCAACAGCTGTTAGTGCTTTTTCACCACCGGAACATTGCATTATATTTTTTACAAGTTTTCCCGGGGGCTGTGCTTTAATATCTACACCTGTTTTTAACAAGTCGTTCTCATCTGTTAATAACAGATCGGCATCGCCTCCACCGAACAGTTTTTTATATAAATTTTTAAAATTTTCTCTTACTGTGTCAAACGTTTTTTTAAAGTTTTCAACGGTGGTTTCATTTATTTTTTTTATTAAATCTTCCAAGTCTTTTTTTGCTTTTGACAAATCTTGTTGTTGAGTTTGAATAAAATTATATCTCTGAGAAAGTTGGTCGTATTCTTCTTGTGCTGCTAAATTTACAGAACCTAAACTTTCCATTTTCTTTTTAATTTTGTCAATTTCTTCTCTGTTTACCTCAACACCTAAATATTCATCTTTTAATTCGTCAAAAGTTTTGTTATAAGTTTCTTTTATTCTTTGTTCCAATAAATTTTTTTGTGCAATATATGCTTTTTCATCTCCTTCTAATGCACTTACTTGGCTACTTAAAGAATCAACTTTAGTTCTTATTTCGTTTATAGTAACATTTTTATTATCTATATTTGTTTGAATTTCTTCTCTCTTTGAAACAACAACTTGCAAATTTGCTTCAACTTCCAATATTTGCTGATTATAAGTCTGTATATTTTTACTTTCGGTATCTTGATCATTTAATACTTGCTGAATTTGAATATCTATTTCTTTAAGTCTTGCAGTATCTTTTTTTATTTGAGACTTCAAATTTGTTATATTATCAAGTATATATTGTTGACCTTGTTGTCTGTGTTGTAAATCATTGTTTCTTTTTTCAAATGCATTTGAAGCTTTAAGAAAGTCTTGTTGTGCCTGTTCTTCCTGATTCCTTAAAGCATCTATTTCCGCTCCTATTTTTGAAACAGTTTCGTTTAATGAAGCGGATTGTTGTTCTATATCATTCAATTTATTTTCTATTTCATCAACTTTACCGTTTATTGTATCTGCAGAACTTTGTTTTTGAACTTTTTCCTGCTTTAATTTTTCAATTTCGTTTGTAGTATCGGAAATATCGGCTTGTCTTTGTTTTATTGTTTCTTGAATATTTTCTATTTGTGCACCAAATCTTACTTTATCGGTTGAAATTTTTTGATTGTCAAGATTTATGTTTAATTTAATATCTTCTTGTTTATCTATCTCATTGTTTATATTTACAAGCTCTTTTTGCAACTGTTCAATTTCTTGTTGAATTTTTTTAATTTGCTCTTCAACCAAGACGGGTTTGTCGGAAGAACTTTTTCCGCCACCGAAAACTATTGCATTAGTATAAATTTTATTATCTTTTATAAAAACTCCGTTAGATAAAAATTTTCCTACTTTTTCGTATTCTTTTATGCAGTTTAGCATTTTAAATAATTCTATGGCTTCATCCGCGCTTGATTGAATTTGTATATTGTTTGGAATTTTGTCTAAAACAATGAAAGAAAGTTTGCAAAGATTGTTATCTTGAAGATATTTTATTGCTGTCTCGGCTTGTTCAATGTTATCACAAATTAAACAATCCAATTTTGAACCTAAAGCATCGGCAACGATTTCCAATCTGTCAAGATCGGGTGAAATAATATCACTTATTTTTGTTTTGGCATATCCTAAACTTATAATCCGGTTTATAGCTTCTTTTAACGGATCTTGAGAATCTATTTCTTTTAAAGTTGTTATTCTACCTTCCAAACTTGCAATTTTTTTATTAAAATTTGTTTCTTTTTCTTGTAGACTTTCTATTTCCGTGTCAACATTTAAAACCACTTGTTTTGTTGTGTTTTCTTTTTCTCCCAACTCTTTTAATGAAGTTTGAATAGTAATTAAATTTTGGTTATATTTTTCTATTTCTTCGTTGGCAGGAGCAATATCCTGTTCCAATCTTGAAATATTTCTTTCTATAGAATCTACTTCGGCATTTGCTAAAGCTTGTTTTTGAAATAAATCGGTTTTGGAATTAATTAAAGAATCTTTCTCTTCATTTAATGATATGAGCTTTGTTCTTGTTTCATCTTCTTGTGTTTCCAAATTGGAAAGTTTTTGTTTTATTTCATTATAAATCTGTTCTTTTTGTTCTGATTCATTTTTTAATTGAGCAACTTCTTGTTCTATACCATCATCATTTGTATTTATATTCTGTATATCTTGTTCATATTTAATGATTTTACCTTTAAAATCTTCAATTTCTGCTTTTAAGTTGTCTTGTTCCGTAAGTAATTCGGAATCTTTTTGTTTTAAATTTTGAATTTTAGTATCGGAAATAGAACTGTTCGCTTTTAAATCTGAATACTGTTTGTTTAGTTCTACATACTGTTCATCATTTTCGGTTTGAGTTACTCTTAAATCCTGAATTTCTGTTTCAGCTTGATGAAGTAAAACATTAGTACTTTCATATTCTTTTATTTTCGGTTCAAGTTCCTGTTTAACTTTTTCTATTTCTTTATAACCTGCGGCTAAATTATTAACTATATCGGCTATTTCATATTTTGCCAAATCTTCCTGATACTTTTTATATTGTTTGGCCTTTTTGGCCTGAATATCAAGTTGCTTTATTTGACTTTCATATATCTTTAGTGAATCGTTTAACCTGTTCATATCCGCTTCAACTTTTTCGAGCCTGTGTAAAGTTTCTTCTCTTCTTACTTTGTATTTTGCAACACCTGCAGCTTCTTCAAAAAAATCCCTTCTTGTATCGGGGTTTGCCATAACAAGTTCTTCAACTTTATTTTGCTCGATAATAGAATAACCGCCGGTTCCTATACCGGTATCTAAAAATAAGTCTCTTATATCTTTCAAACGGCATTGAGTTTTGTTGATAAAATATTCACTCTCTCCGCTTCTAAAAAGTCTTCTTGTTATTGCCACTTCCGAGAAATCTATAGGAATTGTGTTTTGTGAATTGTCAAATAATAATGTAACTTCTGATAATCCGGCAACTGCCCGCGATTTTGCTCCATTAAAAATTACATCCTGCATTGATTTAGTTCTCATGGATTTAGCTCTTTGTTCGCCCAGACACCAACGAATAGCATCGGAAATATTTGATTTTCCGCACCCGTTAGGTCCGATTATACAAGACACACCACGCTCAAAACTTAATGTTGTTCTATCAGCAAAAGATTTAAATCCACAAAGTTCTAACTTTTTTAAATACATTATGAAATCCGATTTATTTGTAATCTGTAGGAGATAAGCCGTCATATGAACATCTTAATCTTTCCTGAGATAGTTTTTCTTTATAAAGGAAAGATAAAACTATCACAAAGACCGATATAAATGTAACAAATAAACAAACTAATCTGCCTACAGATTGGTAAAAATTATTATGATTATTACTACAAGGCATTAAGATACCTTACAAGTTTTTACATCGGAAACTTTTACTACATTGCCGTCTTTTCCTATTAATCTTGCTGTTATTTTATAATCTCCGGCTTTATAATACATCCAATCAAACCACCAGTATCCTGATGCAAATCTGCATGGTTGCCATTCACCATTGTTAAATGAAATTTCAACAAAACCATCAAAAGAAGCACCTATTCTTATAACATATACATCACCGAATATAGTTTCTTTTTCTACAGGATAATCTATAACTATATAAGAGTTGCTATTAATATTTTGCTCTTTTATCTCTGCTTTTACCTTAGTTTCAACCGCAGCTTTTTTCGTTGTAGTTTTAGGAGAACTCTTGATTACTTTTTTTGCAGTAACCTTTTTTACGGTTGCTTTTTTTGCTACTGTTTTTTTTACTACTGTTTTTTTTGTTGCCATTTTACTTACACTCCATTAAAAAAATTATAACTGAGATTTTACAAACTTTTAATTATTAAATCAATAATCCGTATAATATATATTGAAATTAGACACTAAAAAAGCTAAAATATCCCGTATAATCTCAATAATATATTGGAGCAATTTAAATGATTAAGGCACCGGAACTTTCAGGTTGTAAGTTATTACATTCGGGAAAAGTAAGAGATGTTTATGAGTATCAGGAAGATAAACTTCTTATAGTAGCTACGGACAGAATATCGGCTTTTGATTATATATTATCTCCGTTAGTTACTGATAAAGGGAAAATTTTACATAAGATATCGATGTTTTGGTTTGATTTCGTTCAATCTGTAATACCTAATCATATAATAACAGGAAATTTTGATGAATTTCCCGAAGAACTTAAACAATATGAATTTTTAAAAGATCGAGCAATGATAGTAAAAAGAGCAAAAAGAGTAGATATTGAATGTATAGTAAGAGGTTATCTTGCAGGTTCGGGTTGGAAAGAGTATCAAAAGAGTCAAACCGTATGTGGAATAAAATTACCTGCAGGATTACAACAATCCTCAAAACTTCCTGAACCTATATTTACTCCATCAACAAAAGCGGATGATGGTGAACATGATGAAAACATTTCATTCGAGCAAACCGAAAAATTAATAGGTAATGATTTAGCTGCACAAATAAGCGAAATATCAATAACTCTTTATAAAAAAGTAAGCGAATATTGTTCCACAAGGGGAATAATTTTAGCAGACACAAAATTGGAGTTCGGTATTTACGACGGAAAACTGATTTTAATAGATGAAATATTTACACCGGATTCTTCAAGATTTTGGGAAAAAGAAAAATATGAAGTAGGGAAGTCTCAAGACAGTTTGGATAAACAGTTTGTAAGAGATTATCTTGAAAAAATAAAATGGAACAAACAGCCTCCGGTTCCGGTATTGCCTCAAGACATAATAGAAAAAACAAAAGCAAAGTATGTTGAAGCCTATGAAAAAATAACAGGAAGGTCTTTTTAATTATGATATTCGAAATAGAAATTAAATCTAAAAAAGGGTTCCCGAGTCCTCACGGTTTGCAAACAAATTCAGATATTGCAGGTATAGGAATAAAAGATGTTAAGTCTGTAGATTATATACCAGTTTACAGCATATCCGGAAATATCTTAAAAAAAGATATAACAACAATAGCAAGTGAACTTTTAAGTGATAAAATAACGGAAGATTTTGTTATAAGAGAATATGAAAAAAACGAAGATAAAAAAATTGAAAAAAATTCAATAGAAGTTTGGTATAAAAGAGGTGTTACCGATACAGTTAGCGAAAGTGTTGCAAAAGCAATAAAAGATTTGGGAATAAAAAATGAACTTGTTATAAAAACAGGTAAAAAGTATTGTTTAAAGGGAAACCTGAATTTAAAGAAGTTAGATAAAATAGCAACAAGTTTATTGGCAAATACTTTAATTCAGGAGTATTTAATAAAATGAATGTAAATACTATAGAAATTTTAAATCTTAACGATAAACAATTAGTTGAATTAAGTAAAAAAAGTGTTTTATCTTTATCTCTTGTAGAAATGAAAGAAGTTCAAAAATATTTTAAAAGCATAAAAAGAAATCCTACCGATGTTGAACTTGAAACAATAGCACAAACTTGGAGCGAACATTGTAAACATAAAACACTTACCGGTAATATTGAATATTGTGAACAAAAAAAAGGAAAGAAAAAAACAATCAAATACAAAAATCTTTTAAAAGAAACAATTTTTAATGCAACAATGAAATTAAATAAAGATTGGTGTATTTCCGTATTTAAAGATAATGCCGGAATAATTGATTTTGATAAAACAAACGGTGTAGGTTTTAAGGTTGAAACACATAATCATCCGTCTGCTCTTGAACCTTACGGAGGTTCCGCAACAGGTATAGGCGGAGTTATTAGAGATATTTTAGGGGTAGGACTTGGAGCAAAGCCTTTGGCTAATACCGATGTGTTTTGTTTTGGGTTGCCGGATACAAAATCAAGTGATGTCCCTAACGGGATGCATCATCCTAAAAGAATAGCAAAAGGTGTTGTTTCCGGGGTAAGAGATTATGGTAACAGAATGGGAATTCCTACTGTTAACGGTGGAGTTTATTTTGATAAAGGATATATGGCAAATCCGTTGGTTTATTGCGGAACAATGGGAATAATTCCTAAAAATAAATCGAGCAAAAAAGTAAAACCCGGGGATTTGGTTTTGGTTGTAGGCGGAAGAACGGGAAGAGATGGTATTCATGGTGCAACATTTTCTTCCGTTGAACTTGATAAAGAATCGGATGTAAGTGCAGTTCAAATAGGTAATCCTATTGTTGAAAAGAAAGTTTTGGATACAATGCTTAAAGCAAGAGATTTGAATTTGTATAGAGCAACTACGGATTGCGGTGCAGGTGGGTTATCGAGTGCCGTAGGAGAACTTGGAGAAAAAACCGGTGTTGAAGTTCAACTTGAAAAAGTTCCGTTAAAATATAAAGGTCTTGATCCTTGGGAAATTTGGATTTCAGAAGCTCAGGAGAGAATGGTTTTTGCCGTTCCACCGAAAAACAAAAATAAAATTTTAAATTTATTTAAAAAAGAAAATGTAGAAGCAACATTTATAGGGAAATTTACAAATACAAAAAAATTGTTTTTAACTTATAACGGCAAAGTTGTTGCGGATATGAAAATGGAATTTCTGCACGACGGAGTTCCAAAACCTACAAGATATGCCGTTTGGAAAGAAAAAATTCAAAAAAAACAAAAGCCGATAAAAGTTTCTTCAAAAACTTTGCAGGAAGATATTAAAAAAGTATTGTCCGATGTTAATGTTTGTTCGAGAGATTGGATAATAAGGCAATACGATCATGAAGTTCAAGGTCAAACAGTAATAAAACCTTTACAGGGAAATTCAATAGAAAATTCGGGACCGCAAGATGCAGCGGTAATTTGGCCGTATACCGTTGTTAAGGGAACAAAAAAGGGTATAGTATTATCTAACGGATTAAATCCGGAATATGGGAAAATAGATACTTACAAAATGACGGCATCGGCAATAGAAGAAGCAATGAGAAACGCTGTTTGTGTTGGAGCTAATCCCGAAAAAATTTCGTTGTTAGATAATTTCTGTTGGGGAAATCCTAATAAACCTGAAATTTTAGGAAGTTTGGTAAGAGCCGCTCAAGCTGCTTATGATTTATCTTTAGGATACGGCATTCCTTTTATTTCAGGCAAAGACAGCTTGTATAATGAATATACGATAAACGGGAAAACTTATTCCATACCGCCTGCATTTTTGGTTTCTTCAATGTCTGTAATAGAAGATGTAAATAAAACGATTACGATTGATTTAAAAGAAAAAGGTAATTTAATTTATTTAATAGGTATTACAAAAAATGAGTTTGGCGGCAGTATTTATTCAAAAGTAAAAAATATTAAAGACGGTGTTGTTCCTGAAGTAGATGTTAAAGTTTCTAAAAAGATAATGAAAACGATTTTTAATGCAATAGAAAAAGGTTTAATTGAATCTTGTCACGATTGTTCGGAAGGCGGATTTATAACGGCAATTTCCGAAATGGCTTTTGCAGGAGAAAAAGGAGTTGTTATCAATGCTGATTTAATAAAAACTTCCGAAAAGATGACTTTAGCGGAGACTTTGTTTTCAGAAAGTAATACAAGATTTATTGTGGAAATTTCAAAAGAAAACAAAGATAAGTTTGAAAAAATGTTTAAGGGTATTGTTTTATCTGAAATAGGAAACGTTTCCGATGATAAATTTTTGATAGTGGAATCGAAAAAACAAAAAATTTGTATCAAAGAAAATATAAAAAATTTACAAAAGGCATGGCAAAAAACTTTGCAATGGTAAACTAAAATGAAAAAAATAAAAGTAATTATTATAAGAACGGCAGGAACAAATTGTGATTATGAATTAAAGTCCGCATTTGAACTTTGCGGTGCAACAGTAGACAGAATTCATATAAATGAATTAATAAGTAATAAGAATAAAATTTTATCTTACGATATTTTGGCAGTTCCCGGAGGATTTTCTTACGGAGACGATATCGCTTCGGGTAAAATTTTATCAAATGAGATTAAGTACAAATTAGGTGAAAATGTTAAAAATTTTGCATTGACGGGAAAACCCATAATAGGAATTTGTAACGGTTTTCAAGTTCTTGTAAAAATGGGTTTGTTGCCTAAACCTAAAAATTTTGAACAAATATCAACTCTTTCTTATAACGATTCAAGTAAATTCGAATGCAGATGGGTATATTTAAAAACTCAAAAAATTAATAATAGAACAACTTGTTTATGGACAAGAGATTTGCCGGATATTATTACTCTTCCCGTAGCACATGGTGAAGGTAAGTTTATTGCGGATAAAAAAATTCTTGATGAAATAGAAAAAAACAATCAGGTTGTTTTTAGATATTGCGATAAACACGGAAACAAAGCCGGTTATCCGTTGGACCCCAACGGTTCTTTGAATGAAATTGCAGGAATTTGTAATGATAAAGGTAATATTTTCGGGCTTATGCCTCATCCGGAAAGATATGTTTACGGATTACAACATCCTGCAAGAGAAAGTTATGACGGAACTTTCGGTTGGGGAAAGAAAATATTTCAGAATGCAATAGATTATTTAAAATAAAAGGTGGTACACTATGAAAGGAAATTGTATTACTTGTTTGTATCAGGGCGATAACAATGTTGATGTTGAAGGAAATGGTAAAGTTTTTTGTATGGTGGAATGTAAATGGAAAAAAGAGCAGGATTCTTGCGGAAAATTTGTTGAATATGCAGATTTAAGCAAAGAAATAAGAGCTCAATATGCTTTAGCTAAAAATGGCAACAACTCTTTTTCGAACATTATTAAGAAAAATTGGTACACCATGTTGGCAACATTAATAATTTCTTTTACACTATTTTTGATAGCCGTTAAATTCTTTGACAAGTATATATTTTAGTTTTTCGGAGCATATATGAAATTTTTAGTCGTAGGTAACGGCGGTAGAGAACACGCCATAATTTGGAAGCTTGTGCAAAATCCGAAAGTGGATAAAATATATTGCACGTTAGGCAATGCGGGAATTTCTAAGCAAGCCGAAATAGTAAATATAAAAGTTGATGATTTTGAAGCCCTTTCGAGATTTGCAATAGAAAATAAAATAGATTATACCTTTGTCGGTCCAGAAGTTCCTTTGGCTTTAGGAATTGTTGATTTTTTTAATTCCAAAGGGTTAAAAATATTTGGCCCTTCTAAAAAAGGAGCATTGCTTGAAGCAAGTAAAAGTTTTGCTAAAGATTTTATGCAAAAATATAATGTTCCCACTGCACAATATCATACATTTACCGATTTTAATTCGGCAAAAACTTTTCTTGAAACAAAATGGGATGAAAATAAAAAAATTGTTGTAAAAGCGGATGGCCTTGCTGCCGGGAAAGGTGTTGTAATGTGCCAAAACAGGAAGCAGGCACTTACGGCTATAAAAGAAATTATGCAAGACAAATCGTTCGGCTCTGCCGGAGATAAAGTAATTCTTGAAGAATGGTTGGAAGGGCAGGAAACTTCTGTTTTGGTTTTTGTTGATGGAAAACATTTTTCAATAATGCCTGCAGCACAAGATCATAAAAGAGTTGATGATGGGGATAAAGGTTTAAATACCGGCGGAATGGGTGCTTATGCTCCTGCACCGGTAGCAACACCCGAATTATTAAAACAGGTTAAAGAACAGGTAATGCCGAACATTATGAACGGCCTACAAAAAGAAAATATAGACTATAAAGGCATTTTATATATAGGCTTTATGGTAGATAACGGTAAACCTTATGTGTTGGAATTTAATTGCAGATTCGGAGATCCCGAAACACAAGTTATATTACCGTTACTTGAAACCGATTTGGCAGATATTGTTGAGCATACAATAGCCGGAACATTAAACGATATAGATATAAAATGGTCAAATAAGTCGGCAGTTTGTGTTGTTCTTGCTTCCGGCGGTTATCCTGAAAAATATGAAAAAAATATTAAAATATTCGGGTTGGATACTGTTAAAGAAAATGAAGCAATTGTTTTTCATGCAGGAACAAAGAAAGATGATAACGGAAATATTTTAACATCGGGAGGAAGAGTTTTGGTATTGACTTCTGTTGCGGATGATATAAAAGATGCAATAGGTAAAGTTTATAGCGTAATAGCTAAAGTAACTTTCGATAAAATGCATTATAGAAAAGATATTGCACAGAGGGCACTAAAATGGATAAACAAATAGATGTTGCTGTTATAATGGGATCGGATTCCGATTTACCCGTAGTTTCTGAAACTTTGAAAATATTCGATAAATTCGGAATAAAATATTCCGTAAATATTGCATCTGCGCATAGAACGGCGGAGTTTGTAAAAAAATGTGTAAACGATGCAATTAATTGTGGTGTAAAAGTATTTGTTGCTGTTGCGGGAATGTCGGCTGCTCTTCCCGGAGTGGTTGCATCCGAAACGATTCTTCCCGTAATAGGTGTTCCGATGGAAGGAAAAGCTCTTTCCGGAATGGACGCTCTTTTTTCCATAGTACAAATGCCACCTTCAATACCTGTAGCTTGTATGTCTATAGGTAAAGCCGGTGCAAAAAATGCTGCAATATTTGCTATTGAGATTATTGCAATAAATGATAAAAGTGTTTCGGAACAATTATTACAATACAGAAAAGAAATGAAAAACCAAATTTTAAATAAAGATGAAAAGTTGAACAAACTCGGTTATCAAAAATATTTGGAAGAAATGAAAAAATAAAAGGTAGTGACGTATGGAAATTTTAAATTCAAAACAAATAGAATCGAAAATAGAAAGTTTAGCAGCTGAAATTATAAAACAAAATATAGATGAAATTGCTGTTGTAGGTATTCAAACGAAAGGTGTTACCGTTGCAAAAAGACTGTCAA
>JAEEGL011510101.1_pt1 | contig 30352 bp, 30 predicted proteins | sample 9134231 | NCBI WGS metagenome assembly JAEEGL01 (sample SAMN16246548, study PRJNA631951) | gut metagenome | biome: gut microbiome; feature: rumen; material: fiber-attached | host: Bos | place: Iran: Karaj | collected 2018-10 | reverse complement strand
GCGCATCTGGCGGGAAAACTCATACTTCGGCACGTAGATGCGCTCGCCCTGCGCGAGCATCGTAAAATGCTTGTTCAGAAGCTCCAGATCCAGACAGAGCGGCGACTCCAGGTCGATGTCGCCCTCCGGCGTGCGCGGGACGGTGGCGGGATCGACGGTATTGAAATAATCGTCCATCGCCACGTAGTGGCAGTACACGCCGCGCTTCTCCAGCTCGCCGGAGATCTTCATGGCCGTGGTCGTCTTGCCGGCGCCGGAGGGGCCGGAGAGCAGGACGATGGGGCTCTTTTTTCGGTTTTCCAGGATCATCTCCGCCGCGGCTTCCACCTCGGTCTGGTAACGGGCGTCGCACTCCTCCACGAAGCCTTTGGGGTCCGCGACCGTGCGGTAATTGATGTCGGTCAGTTGGTAGGTCATCCGTTTCCCTCCTTGCTGTAAAATTCAGCGATTTTGTCTTTTTCCTCACAGGTCTTTTCGATCCCGCCGATGTATTCGAGCGGGTATTTCGGCGCCATCAGGCGGATGTTGCGCCCGTCGCCCGGGGCGATCAGCTTCGTCGAGCCGCCGCCGCCCATGGCGAGGATGCTGCACAGCTCCTCCATGATGCAGATATTGTACAGGTTAGCAAAGCCTTCTTTTGTCCAGCCGACGTTCTCAAAGCCGCCGGACATGAACTTCTGCCGGTAGAGGTAGTAGGGCGCATAGCCCGCGTCGCGCAGCCGCGCCCCGGCAAGCGTGAGCATTTCCGCGACTTCGCCCGCGTCCGGGATCGGCGAGGATTCGAGCGTGATGCGGCTGCCCTTCTTGAGGCTCAGCGTATGCACCGTGACGTTCTCCGGCGCCAGCGCCAGCACCTTCGTCAGCGTCGCGGCAAAGCCGTCGGCGGAGTCCGCGGGGAGTCCCGCGATCAGATCCATATTGACTGCCATGCCGCCCACGGCGCGCACCCTTTCAAGCGCGGAGACGACGTCCGCCGCCGTGTGCCTGCGACCGATGGCCTCGAGCACCGCGTCCGACATGGTCTGCGGGTTCACGCTGACCCGGTCCACGCCGTGACGGCGCAGGACGCGCAGCTTCTCCTTCGTGATCGTATCCGGACGGCCCGCCTCGACGGTGTATTCGCGCAGGGCGGACAGGTCAAACCGCTCTTCAAGCACCGTGCACAGCCGGTCAAGCTGCGCCGCAGAGAGCGTGGTAGGCGTACCGCCGCCCATGTAGACCGACACGGGGCGGAGCCCCAGCGCTCCCGCCGCGGCCGCCGCAGCGGCGATCTCCTGCTCCAGCGCCGCCAGAAAGGGCGGGATCAGCTTCATGCTCTTTTCCACCGACTGGCTGACGAAGCTGCAGTAGGCGCAGCGGGTCGGGCAGAAGGGAATGCCCACATAGAGGCAGACGTCCTTCTCCCCCAGGCTTGCGGCGGCCTTCATGGTCTCGCGGCTCGCGTCGAGGCAGAGCGCCGCGCGCTCCGGGGAGACGTCGAACTCCTCGATGAAGCGGCGCAGGGCCTCCTCCTCGCCGAAGCCCTCCCGCAGCTTCGCCTCAAGCAGCTTCCCCGGCCGCACGCCGGTCAGCGCGCCCCAGACGGGCTTCTGCCGCCCCGCGCGCAGCGCCGCGCGGTACATGGCGTTCTTTACGAGGCGCTGGCATTTCCTGTCCTCCTCCAGCGCGCCGCCGAGAGACGCAAGCACGGCGGAGGCCCGGCCTGAAAAACGCGCACCGTCCAGAACCAGCAGGCAGCTTGCCGTCACGCGCTGTCGGCCCCGGCTCAGGCGGATCTCCATGCGCTCGCCCTCCGGTTTCCCCTCCGGATACTGGGGGCGCTCGGCCGGAAAGAGCGTGAGAAGCATCTGCTCCACCGCATATTTATATTCATGTCCGAAAAGATATAGTTTCATTTGGCAGGTCTTTTCCTTTTTCTCCCCGTACTGCGCCTTCAGGCTGCGGAAAACACCGCTCCGTCCTCAGAAGCGGCCCCGGTCTTTCCCGTCCCGGCCGCCAGGAATCAGTGTGTTTATTGTATCATAGCCGGGCAAGGAAAACAATGAGCAAATCGGCAGCTGTTCTCTTGCCCCGTTTTTCGATTTACGACTGATATCAGACATAAAATTTGAAGGATCAAAACGCAAAAAACCCTTGAAAACAGCGGAAATATCATGTAATATATAGGTATAAGTAATAGGATAGGGGTTTTTTTGGATGTATTCGATCGGAGATAAGATTATATACGGGGAGAACGGCGTCTGCACCGTGGATAGGATCGCCGCTCTGCCCATGGCGGGCTCCCCGCGAGACAAGATGTATTATCACCTCAGCCCCTTTGTCGGCACCGGCGTTTACTTCGCGCCGGTGGATTCCAACGTGTTCATGCGGCCGGTCATCAGCCGCGAGGAGGCGGAGGCGCTGATCGACGCCATGCCCGGCATCGAACCCGCCGTCTGCAACGACAACCGATTCAACCATGTGGACGCCTTTTACAAGGAACTGTTCCGCCGGCACAGCTGCGAAGCGCTGGTCGCCATCGTGAAAGGCCTGCGGCAGCGTATGGCGGAGCGAAAAACCAAGTCCAGCCGTGCGGAGGCCACGCTCAAGCGGGCCAAGGATATGCTGCACGGCGAGCTCGCCGTCGCGCTGGAAATCGACCTGAAAGATGTGGAGGAGTACATCAGATCCCGCATCGGTGAGAAGTAAGAAATTAAAAATACGGATCTTCAGCAGGCCGCCGGTGCGGCCTGCTGACTTTTTGGTCAGCAAAAACTCCCTGTTCCGCCGAACAGGGAGTTTTCCTTCTCTTTTCCTTATCTTACACGTTGAATCGGAACATGGTCACGTCGCCGTCCTGCATGACGTACTCCTTGCCCTCAAGCCGGAACAGGCCCTTCTCCTTGGCCGCCTGCATGGAGCCGCAGGCCTTGAGATCCTCAAAGGCCACGATCTCGGCCCGGATGAAGCCGCGCTCGATATCCGTGTGGATCTTGCCGGCGGCCCGTGGCGCCTTTGTGCCGCGCACGATCGTCCAGGCGTGCACATCGTCCTCGCCGGCGGTGAGGAAGGAAATGTAACCCAGCAGATCGTAAGAGGTGCGGATCAGCCGGTCGAGCCCTGTTTCGCTCAGCCCCAGGTCTTCCATGAACAGCTGCGCCTCCTCGGGCTCCATATCGGCAATATCCTCCTCGAACTTGGCCGCGACCGGCAGCACCGCCGCGCCGTGCTTTTGCGCGTAGGCGGAGAGGGCCTGGAAGTTTTCGTTTTCCCGCACATGGCTCATGCCGTCTTCGTCCAGATTGGCCGCATAGATGACGGGCTTGACCGTGAGCAGGCCGCCGTCCGTAAGGATATCCTGATCCTCTTCGGTGAAGGCAAAGTCGCGGGCAGGCTTCTCCTCGGTCAGATGCGCGATCAGCGCCTCGCACATCTCCGCCTCCCGCCTGTACTTCTTGTCGCCGCCCTTGGCGTTCTTCTTTGCGCGCTCAAGACGGCGTTCGACGATCTCAATATCCGCAAGGATCAGCTCCAGCTCGAAGCTCTCGGCGTCGCGCACCGCGTCGGCCCGCTCAAGAAAGATATCGTCGTTATCGAAGCAGCGGACCACTTCCACCAGCGCGTCCACCTGGCGGATGGCCTGGAAGACCTCGTTGCCCTTTCCGCCGCCGCTCACGCCGGGCACATCCACGAAGTCGATGGTGGCGGGAGAATACTTCTTCGGATGGTAGTACTCCGCCAGCCAGTCGAGCCGCTCGTCGGGCACCTTGGCGGTACCGATGTTGGGCTTGGCGGAAGCGTTGGAGTAGCTGCTGGTCTCAGCTCTCGAGCCGGTCAGCGCGTTAAAAAGCGTCGTCTTGCCGACGTTGGGAAGACCCACGATGCCTAATTTCATCTGTCAACACATCTCCTCAATAATCCGCTCAGCGGCCTTTGGGCCGTTTGGGCCCTCATAGAACAGGAAAGAGCCCGCTGAACCGTGATGATTATATCACAGCCGGGCTCTTTCCTCAACACCGTTTTTCCCGATCTTCCATCGGACGGTCCCTCTTTTCTTCGATCCTTCGCCTCTGGCGCTCACGTGCGCTCCCTTTCGCGCAGCGTATTCAGGAATTCCCGCGCGCGGCGGGTCTTCGGGGCGCTGAAAAATTCCTCGGGCGCGCTGACCTCCAGAATGGCGCCGTCCTCCATGAAAACGACGCGGTCCGCCACGCGGCGGGCGAAGTTCATCTCATGCGTGACGATCACCATCGTCATCCCCTCCTTCGCAAGCTCGGTCATGACGTTGAGCACCTCACCGATCATCTCCGGGTCCAGCGCGCTGGTCGGCTCGTCGAACAGGATCGCTTTGGGGCGCATTGCGAGCGCGCGGGCGATCGCTACGCGCTGCTGCTGGCCGCCGGAGAGCTGCGCGGGCAGCTTGCGCGCCTGCGACGCTACGCCAACGCGGCGCAGCAGGCGCAGGGCCTCCTCCTCGGCCTCCCTTTTCGAGACGCGCAGCACCTCGCGCGGGCCGATGGTCACGTTGTCGAGGACCGTCCTGTGCGCAAAGAGGTTGAAGCTCTGGAACACCATGCCGATCTGCGCGCGCAGCTCGGCAAGCTTTCTGCCCTCCTGGGGCAGAAGCTCCCCGTCGATGACGATCTCGCCGGCGTCGACCGTCTCCAGCCGGTTGATCGTCCGGCAGAGCGTGGATTTTCCGGAGCCGGACGGCCCGATGATGACGACCACTTCCCCCTTGTGCACGGTGAGATTCACCTCTTTCAGGACGTGCTGCGGGCCAAAATGCTTGTCGATATGCCGCAGCTCGATCAGCGGAACGAGTGCAGACTGCTTGTCGCTCATGGGATTTCACTCCTTTCTTCAGATCCGCGCCGCTCCCGCCGTCCCGCTGTGCGCGGCGGCGAACACCGAGAGGCGGTTGAGCAGGTAGTTGATGAGGATGTAGATCACCGCAACCACCAGATACACAGAGAGCAGCGCGTCATGGTTGCTGATGAGCACGCGCGCATTCTGCATCAGATCGGCATAGCTGACGACGTAGGCGAAGGTGGTGTCCTTCAGGACGATTACAAGCTCGGCGATCAGCGAAGGCACCATAAAGCGCAGCCCCTGCGGGAATACGATCCGGAAGAACACCGCGGCGCGCCGCATCCCCAGCGAGAGCGCAGCCTCGGTCTGTCCGGCGGGGACGGCGTTTACGCCGGAGCGGAGCACCTCCGCCACGACGCCCGCCGCCGAGAGGGACACCGGCAGCGCGATCTTCCAGAAGCTCGGCAGCTTCAGCCCGAACTGCGGCGCCACGAGGAAAAAGAAGTAGATGAACAGCAGGGTCGGGATACCGCGGCTCAGCTCGATCAGCACGGTGCCGAGCAGGCGCGTGAGCCGGGCGGCGCTGAGGCGGAGAAGCATCAGCGCCATGCCGAACCCGAAGGCGAGCGCGCTGCTGACCAGGGCGACCTTCAGCGTCCCCGCAAGCCCCTGACCCAGAAAACGCCAGGTGGAAAAGCGGGTGAAGAGCGTCCAGTAACGCGCGCCGAGCTGGCCGGTGACGTAAAAGCGGTGCAGGACGGCGGTCAGGAGTGCCGCCAGCGCGAGCATCGAGAGCGCCGTCGCGGACACGATCCGGCGTTTTGTCCGCGGGCCGGGCGCTTCGTACAGAGCCGCCCGGACGGATAGCTTGGCGTCGTTCATCGCAGGACCCTCACTTTCCGGTCGATGCGGCTGCCGAGCTGGCCGAGGATCACGGCGGTCGTGCAGTAGAGGACGGCAGAGATCAGAAAGGCCGTGACCCCGCCCACCGCGTGGGTGTTGATATAGGAGACGATGCCCGTCAGATCCGTGGGATTGAGCGGCACCTGAGAGGCAAGCGCCGTCGTGAGCATCGTCGCCACCAGAAGATTCGTCATCGGCAGCACGCTCGAGCGCACCGCCTGCGGCAGGACCACGGTCCTGACGATCTGCAGGAACGTCATGCCGAGCGAGCGCGCCGCCTCCATCTGGCCTGCGCCGATGGTGTTGACGCCCGACATGAGATACTCCGAGCAGAAGGCGGAGGGGATCAGCGTCGTGGCAATGAGCACCGCCGCGTAGTAGGAGAGCACCACCTCCAGATAGGGCAGCGCGTATACCAGCAGGATCAGCAGCGAGGCGCCGGGGATGTTGCGAAAGATCTGCACGTACAGCTCCGCCGCGGCGCGCAGCGGCCGGATCGGCGAAACGCGCAGGACCGTGACCGCGATCCCCAGCAGCAGCGCCAGCGCGAACGCGGAGGCGGTCAGCCTGTACGTAGTCAGCAATGCGAGGAGATACCGCTCCCCGAAGCGGGACAAAAGCTCCTGGATACCCATCGTGTTCCTCCGAAATCGGCTCCCGGCCGGGCGGTCGGGAGCCTGCTGCTTATCCGATCACCGGCGCCTCCGGCGCGGTGTCGATGCCGGTACGGTCGCCCAGGGCGATCTTCCAGAGCTTCGCCCAGGTGCCGTCGTCCACCAGCTTCTGCAGGAAGCCGTTCACAAAAGCGACGCCGTCGCTGTCAAGAGGCAGGCCGATGCCGTAATGATCCTCGGGGCCGAAGGTATCGCCCGCGATGGCATAGACGCCGGGATTCTTGACAATGGAATTGAGGAGCAGCGTGTAGTCGGTCACATAGGCGTCCACACGTCCCTGCTCAAGCGCGGTGCGGGCCTCGGCGTCAGTCTCAAACTCCTGCACGACGGCCTCAGGCGCGTACTCCTCCAAGATGCTGGGGCCGGTGGAACCCGCCTGCGTCGCAACGTTCCTTCCGGCAAGATCCGCAAGGCCCTTGATCGCATCGCTTCCGGCCTTCACCAGGATCGCCTGCTTCGAGGTGTAGTAGGGCCCCGCGAAGGAGATCAGCTCCTGGCGGGAAGGCGTGATAGAGTAGGTCGCGAACACCGCGTCGACCTGCCCGCTCTGCAGCACAGACTCGCGCGTGCTGGAGTCGACCTGCGTGAGTTCAAATTTGCTTTCATCCCCGAAGAGATAGCGCGTCAAAAGCTGGTACAGCCCGGCGTCAAAGCCGCGGAGGCTGTTGTCGGTCTCATCGAGCTGGCTGAACAGGAACGAGGTGCGCGTGCCGCCCACGCGAAGCACGCCCGCCGCCTTGACGGCGCTCGCCCACTCGCTTGCCGCGATCGCCGCCTCGTCCGCAACGGGGCCGGACGCGATCAGCGAATCAAACGCCGCCTTGTCGATCGCCGCCGCTTCCGGTGCGGCGGCCGTTCCGCCGTTCGAAGCGTTCTGCGCGCCGCAGGCCGCAAGCGCAAACACCAGAGCGAGAGTAAGCAGCAGAGCGAGAGTAAGCAGCAGAGCAAGAATCTTTTTCTTTTTCATTTTCATTTCCTCCTAATCGGTATCGGATATATCCTACAGATATCGGACAGGAACTATCAGGGAAATTCCCGAGGCAGGATTCCACCGGACAGGGCGGCGGCCGCAGCGCATCACGGACTTACCGTGTCAAAAGCGACGCGGAACACGGCGAAATGCAGATCGGGAAAAGCCGACAAGTTCCATCGGCTATCTGTATCAGAAAGCGATGCCGCTTTCCTGCGAAGAGTAATAGCCGCGCACCCGTTATCGACAGGCGCGCAAAAAAAGACCGGGAGGCGGACGCCTCCCGGTCGCGATCGTACAGGACAGGATCACGCACGGAATATGGGCAGACCGCTCTTCTGCGCATGCGAAAACAGACACATACACACCGGCATGTGTTTGCGGCACATCATGGCAGACGGCAGACGAAGCATTCCGCGATCCTCCCGCATTGTTAATCACTTCCCTACTTTGTATATAGGATTATATTTCGGATTCCTCTTTTTGTCAAGCTTTTTTTCACCAAATGATCCCGCAAATGATCCCGCTGCCGCACAAACGCAGCAGCTCCCGCGGTCAGCGCCGCCGTTTCCGGCCGGGCTGTCCGCGGGAGCCCTCCGATTTTGTTTCCAGGCTCATCGCCTGGACAAGTCTTATTCTGCCGCGGCGCGGCGAAGCTCGTCCGCGAGCTCGGCAAAGCCGCCGTGCCGCCAGCGGGTCAGATCCCCGCCGTCCCGATTGATAAGGCAGTCGGTGAGCAGGAACACGCGTATGCCGATCGTCTCCGCGATCATGTCCTCGGCCGTGTCGTTTCCGACCATGAGGCAGTCCTGTGCGCGCAGGCCGCAGCGATCGAGGAGTTCCCGGTAATAGGCCGGGTTCGGCTTGCAGGTGGTGCTGTTTTCATAGGTAGTGATGTACGCAAAGTCCTCCGGCTCCAGCCCCGCCCAGCGGACGCGGCTCTCGGTGGCGACGGCGGGAAAGAGCGGATTGGTCGCGAGGATCGCCCGCAGCCCCAGCGCCTTCACCAGACGGACCGTCTCCGCGGCGGAAGGGGTAAAGCCGCACAGCGCCCTCGCCTGCTGGAATTCGTTGGCATAAAAGGATTCGAACACCGGGATATGCGCTCTCGCCTGCTCGCCGCAGGCGCGCAGGAAGCAGCGCCAGAAGGCTTCCTCGTTGCGGCAGGAGCCGTCGTTTTTCACCATCGCCGCCGTTCCCGCCCACACGTTTCGGACGAGCGCCTCCGGCTCATAGCCGTACGGCGCCATCTTGCGGGCAAGAAGCTTGAAGTAGCCCTCGACGAAGGCGTCCTGGTCCATGGGAAGGAGCGTGCCGTCCAGATCGAAGAATACCGCTTTCAGCAAGCGCCGTCCCCCTCTCCGAGCCCGAACTCCTTTGCCAGCGCCTCAAAGGCGCGGCGGGAGCGGCGGATGGTCTCCGTCGGGACGCAGTAGGCCAGGCGCAGGTATCCCCCGACGCCGAAATCGTCGCTCGGCACGAGCAGCAGCTCCTGCTTTTTCGCCGCCTCGCTGAAGGCTTTTGCGTCCTCGACGGGCGATTTCAGGAAGAGATAGAAGGCCCCCTCGGGATAGACGCAGCGAAAGCCCAGCTCTGTCAGCATCGCATAGAGCAGGTCGCGGTTCTCCCGGTAGACCGAGACGTCCGCCGTCATGCCGACGCAGCCCACCAGCGCGTGCTGCATGAGGCTCGGCGCGGCGGAATAGCCCAGCGCGGCGGCGGCGCGGCGCAGGGAGGCGAGGACTTCGTCCCTGTTCTCCAGCGCCGGATTCACCGCGAGATAGCCGACGCGCTCCCCGGGCAGGGAGAGGGACTTGCTGAAGGAGTAGCAGAGAAGCGTGTTCTCATAGGCCGTCATCACGCAGGGGATGCTCTCCCTGTCGAAGCAGAGCTCCCGGTACGGCTCGTCGGAGATCAGATAGACGGGCCTGCCCCAGCGTTCCGACGCCTCGCGCAGGATCTCCGCGATCCCCCGCAGGCTCTCCTCGGACAGGATCGCCCCGGTGGGATTGTTCGGGGTGTTCACGATCACAAGGCGGGTCTTCTCCCCGACGGCCTCGCGCAGCGCGTCCAGCTCCGGCTGCATATCCGCCCGTGCGGGCACAACGGCGGCCGTGCCGCCGGCGCCCTCGATAAAGACGCGGTATTCGGGGAAAAACGGCGCGAGCACAACGGCCTCGCTGCCGGGCGACAGCAGCGCGTTCAGGCAGACGGCAAGCCCGCCCGCAGCGCCTGTGACGATCTGGATCTCCTGAGCCGAAAAGTCCAGCGCATAACGCCGGCTCAGATCCCGCGCCACCGCCTCTCTCAGCGCGGGCAGGCCTTCCGGCGGCGTCTTTTCGTGGACGTCGGGGCGCTTGAGCGCTTCCCGCATCGCCTCCCAGACCTCCGCAGGCACCGGCGCGCTGGGGCTTCCGATGCTGAAATCAAAGACCTTGTCCGCTCCGATTTCCGCCTTGCGGGCGCTGCCGTAGGCCGTCAGCTCCCGGATACAGCTCTTGACCCGTCCCCAGGCCGCGTATTTCTGCTGCATGCTTCCGCTCCCCTTTCCCTGTTCTCCCATTTCCTGCCCCCGTCCGGGGGCGCTCCTGCGCGGCGGGCAAGCTCCCCGCCCCGTAATTTCTTTGATTATACACCGCTCCGCGCCGGGGCGCAACGCCCGGGAAAAACAATTTGCGATCCGCGCGCCTCCTCTTGCAAAGCGCGCGCGGATTCCTTATAATGATTTCAGATATGACGGAAACTATCCTGCCCGCTGCGACGGCAGGACCGGGACGGGAGGCACGCATGAAACGAAAGCTGATCTTTTTGGACATTGACGGCACCCTGACCGCACCGGGCAGCAACGTCCCGCCCGAAAGCGCCCTGTACCGCGCCTCCGCCTACGGCAGGCTCTCCATCATGTTCCCCATGGTCGCCTCCGTGTGGGAAGTGCGGGAGGCCAAGAAGATGTGCGAGCAGGTGAAGAAAGAGCTGCGCGCCGAGGGGATCCCCTACTCCGACGAGGTGGATGTGGGTATCATGATCGAGACCCCGGCCGCCGCGGTCATCAGCGACCGTCTTGCCAAAGAGGTGGACTTCTTCTCCATCGGCACCAACGACCTGACCCAGTACACGACGGCCATCGACCGGCAGAACAACGATCTCGGCCGCTTCTTCAACGCCCATCATCCCGCCGTGCTGCGCCTGATCAAGATGGCCTGCGACAACGCGCACAAGGCCGGTATCTGGTGCGGCATCTGCGGCGAGCTCGGCGCGGATCTCGAACTGACGGAGCTGTTCCTCTCCATCGGCCTGGATGAGCTGTCCGTTTCGCCGCGCGCGGTGCTGCCTCTGCGCCAGAAGGTGCGGGAGGCGCAGGTGCGCAACGTCCGTGAGAAGCTGCTCGCCGATCTGATGAGCGACGAGAACACCATCTGATGATTCCATGGAAATAGAAAAAACAGGAAGCTGCGGCTTCCTGTTTTTTCTATTCTAAGCTTTCAAAGATCCCTCTCCCGCCTTCGGCAGCCGGATCAATCGATGTGGATCAGGGTCTTTGCCAGCTCCTCGGCGCTGATATTGGGGTTGTGGTAGTGCTCGCGCCTGTCGGTGATGCTGCCGAGGGAGATGGCGGCAGTGGGACAGTATTGCAGGCAGCCCAGGCACTGGACGCAGTCGGTGCCGATCACGGCGCGGCCGTTCTCCAGCCGGATGTTGCCCTGCGGGCAGAGGCGCACGCACTGTCCGCAGCCGATGCACTTGTCGCTGACGCGGAAGGCCTCCGCCTTCTTTTTCACGATCATCGGCCACGCCTTGTTTTCCACGGCATTCAGCGGGTTTTTCACAGGGCGCTTCCCGGTCCGGGTCCCCGCCCTCACCTCCGCGCCAATCAGCTGCGCCAGGCGCTCGCTGCGCTCCTGGGCCTTTTCCGCGCTCATTCGCGGCAACATCAGCGTGTGCGGGAAGAGCCAGATGCAGCTGCACTGATGCGTGACGGTCTTCCAGTAGTCCAGCGGGACGATCTTGTCCAGCTCTGCAAGGCCGATGCCCGTATAGCTCGCGGACTGGCTTACGCCGAAGGTGTAGCAGTCCGGAGAGAGGCGGACCTGCTTCACGCTCTCCAGCATGCCGACCGGCGCGCCGCCCGCGTGGCAGGGGAAGACAAAGCCCACGCGTCTGGCGTCCGTCACGTCGGTCTTTACCGGTGCGGAGCGCATCATGATGATGTCGGTATCACCGAGGTAACGGGCGATGTTTTTCGCAAGATCCAGACAGTTTCCGGTTCCGGAATAACAAAAGATGACGTTTTCGCTCATGACAGAAGCTCCTTTCCTCGTATAACAACAGAATACCACAGTTGACCCCGTCCGGCAAGTCTGCCCGGAACGGACTTGTTCCTCTCATTCCCCGCCGGTGGGTCTCCTGCCGTCCTTTTCCGTGATCGCGCGGATCACGCGGCAGGGATTGCCCGCGGCAAATACGCCCGGCGGGACGTCCCGTGTAACGACGCTTCCGGCTCCGATCACGCTTCCGCTGCCGATGGTCACGCCGCCGCAGACGGTGACGTTCCCCGCGAGCCAGCAGTTGTCCTCGATCGTGATCGGCCGGGCGTACTCCAGATCCGTCATAACGCCGTCCTCCCGCCTGAACTGGTTTCTCTCCTGCCAGCGCATCGGATGCACCGGCGTGAGCAGCGATACGTTCGGGCCTATGAACACGTTCGCTCCGATCCGCACCGGCGCGCAGTCCAGACAGGTCAGGTTGAAATTCGCGTAAGAATTATCTCCGAAGGACGTAAAGCAGCCGTAATCAAACTGCATCGGTGCGTTCAGATTGACGTTCCTTCCCCTCAGGGGCAGAAGCTGGGCGAGGATGGCCTCCCGCTGCGCGGCCTGCGTCTCGTCCGTGTCGTTGAATGCCTTGCACAGGACGTGCGCCCGCTGCCGCAGGACGGCAAGCTCCCCGTCCACCGGGTCGTACAGCTCGCCCGCGAGCATTTTTTCCTTTTCCGTCATGTGATCCTCCGTTTTCCGCTCCCCCTTCGTGAATAAGAGAAACCATCGGTTATTCGGGTACGACGATCTCGCGGATCGAGCATTCCTTCCCGCTCAGGATCGTCTTGTCAAAGCTTCCGCAGTTGGGGCAATAGCCTTTGTGCTCCACGACGTTGAAAATCTCATCGCAGTCGTCGCACTCGGCAAGGCCGGGGATCTCGTTGATCCGCAGCGTCGTCCCCTGCAGGATGCTCCCCTTCGTCACGACAGGATAGAGCTCCTGCAGATACTTCGGAATGACGAGCGAAAGCTCCCCGCAGTCCACGACCACCTCGCGGATCTCCCGCACGCCGTTTTCCGCCGCGAAATCCTCCACCGTGCGCCGGATCTGGCGCACGATCCCGATCTCATGCATTTCCGGCACCGTACTTTCCGATGTATTTCCTGGCGATGCTGAGCCCCTTGCCCGGTACGCTCGCCGCGATGCGGCCAAGGGTGTGGAAGTATTCGAGATTGTCCGCGTCGTGGATCTTCTCCAGCCGGATCGCGCCGAAGCGGCACTTGGTGGTGCAGATGCCGCAGCCGACGCACATGAACTGGTCGACGACCGCGGTGCCGCAGCCGAGGCAGCGGCCGCACTCCGTTCGGACCTGCTCCTCGCTCAGCGCGCCGCTCTCATCGGGTCGGCAGCGCGGGACGGGGGAAAGCGAGCTGACCGGGATCTGCGCGCTCCTGCGGGCGAAGGCCTTGTAGTTTTCCGGGTCGCGGCCGAGCAGCTGAGTCTGGCCCGCGTGTACGAAGCGGTGGATGGACGCGGCGGCCTTGCGGCCGGCTGCGATGGCGTGGACGGAGAAGCCCGTCCCCGTCGCGTCTCCGCCGGCAAAGACGTCCTCAACGCTGGTCTGGGCGGTTTTCGCATCTGCCCGAACCATGCCGCGTTCGGTAAGGGCAAGGTCGATCCCGGGCAGGGCGGGTCTTCGGCTGCGGTTTGCCTGCCGCATCGAAGCCTCCGGCTCCATTCCTTCGGGCAGCTCCGCCGCCCCGGCGCCAACGGCAAGATAGAAGGCGCGATACCCCTGCGCGCGCAGCGCGTCCAGCGTCAGATCCTTTCCGATTTCCACGCCGGTCCGGAGCTCAACGCCCATCTGAAGCAGCACGTCGATCTCCGCATCCAGGATCCCGGCGGGCAGCCGCGCGGCGTGCACCGTGCGAAGCAGGCCGCCGGGTCTCTCCGCTTTTTCGAACACCGTCACGGGGTAGCCCATCTCCCGCAAAGCATACGCGCAGCTCAGGCCGGAGGGGCCAGCGCCGATAACGGCGATCCTCTCCTTATAGGCGACGCCGCGCGGGTTGCGCAGCGGGGGGATATACCGCGTTTCCGCCTTTGCATCGAGATCGGCGAGAAAGCGCTTCACATCGTCGATGGCGACGGCCTCGTCCACTTCGCCGCGCAGGCAGGCCTTTTCGCACGGCCTGTGACAGATACGGCCGCAGACAGCGGGCAGCGGATTGTATTGCTTGATCAGCGCGAGCGCCTCGGCATACCGCCCCTCCCCGGCGAGGCGGAGATATGCCTGCACCGGCACATGAGCGGGACAGGCCGCCTTGCAGGGGGCGGTTCCCTCCTCCGTCACGTCCGTGCGGGAGGTGCGGAAGTCCGGCGCAAAGCGCTTGCTCGTCCAGAGGGTGTTGCGCGGCGTCTCGGCAGGACGCGGCTCGTTGGCCGGGCGGTCGCAGAGCTTCTGCCCGAGCTTTACGGCGTTGACCTGGCAGTTCTCCACGCACTGGCCGCAGGCCGTGCATTTGTCCTTGTCCACACGGGCGATGTAGTTGGTGCGCACCGCGTCGGGTGCACGGAAATACGTTGCGATGCGCAGCGCGAAACAGGAGCAGCCGCAGCAGTTGCAGATAGCCGTCGTGTCCTCGTAGCCGGGGGCGACGTTCAGCTCGTGCACAAGGCCGTTGTCTTCCGCGCGCTTCAGGATCTCGAAGGCCTCCTCCTTGCTGATGCGGCGGTGGGCGCCGGTTTCGGAATAGTTGACGGCGTTGTCGTTGAGGTACATGCACATGTCCTCTTCGAGGTGGCCGCAGCCCTCGCCCATGAGCCGTCTGGCGCGGCGGCAGGAGCAGGGCCCGACCGAGATCGCCCAGGCGTTCTCCACAAGCCGCGCCACCTCGTCGTAGCTGGCCTTTCGGGTATTGTTCTCGATGGCGCTCTGAACCGGGATGACGCGCATCATGTTCATGCCCACGTCCATGAAGGGCGCCAGCATCGACACACGGCGGCGGGTGTACTCCTCGAAGCACTCTCCCAGCACCGGATACCGATCGCATTGCTCCCGGTTGGAGAGGATGCCCTCCATAATGCCGGGCACCCAGATGGGGTAGTACCAGCAGTCTTTGCCGTCCACACGGCGGATGCGGATGACGCCCGCCTCGCGCAGCTTCCCAAGCTGCTTCTGCGTAAACTCCACGCTTTTTTTGGCTCTTCGGGCGATCTCTTCGACCGTGCGGTTGGCTTCCAGGCGCAGATGCATCATGATCTGGCACATATCGTCGTCGACGATGGGCTCCAGGATTCTGTATTCGGGATCCTTGTAGGTGATGCCTGTGTAGGTCAGGCTCTCCAGGCTGATTTTTGTGGCAAGCTTCAAGATGTTGGGTCTGTGCGCCATACTGTCCCCTCCCGCATCGGTATGTGTCCGGTATTCCCGTCAAAACGGTCGCTGTTAACAGTATAACATGACTTGGATGACTTGGACAGACGGCAATCTCATTTTTTATAGAGCGGACCGGCCGCGCGCGATCGCGCCGCTCCGCGGCGAAAGCCTCCGGCGGATCATACGTGCTTCGCTCCCGGAGCCCGCGGGTCCACAAACTGCCCGCTATACCGAAAGCAGGCCTCCCCTTCCGGGGACGCCTGTTGCTGGTGCGAGTGTTCATAAGGAACTCAAAATTCCCCGCTTACACCAAAACGGAGGTCCCCCGTGAGACCTCCGTTTTGGAAAGGAAGAAGGAGCCAATGAATGTGGAGCTTTCCCGGCTCTTACACAAACCGGGGAAGCGGAACGCAGTTGGCTTCTTCTGACATTGGTACGGCTGACGGGATTCGAACCCACGACCTCCAGAGTCGGAGTCTGGCACTCTATCCAGCTGAGCTACAGCCGCAAATATTCCGGTCAATCCGCTTATTTACTTTCCGTCACAGGTTTGCTATAATGGAACCAGTGGTCTGACCTTTGCGTATTATAGCAAAGATCTGCCGTAAAGGCAAGAGCTGTTTTCAATTTTGTTCATTTCTGAAATGCCCCGATCCTGCGGAGGCCTGTCGATATCGGAGGGATATCCATGAAGAAAATACCGCTCGGCAAGACCGGATTGACGGTCACCAAGACGGCCATGGGCTGTCTGCCCGTACAGCGCTGCAGCCGGGAGGACGCGGTCAAGCTCCTGCGCGCAGCTTTTGAGGGCGGCATCAACTACTTTGACACCGCCAACGCCTACACCGACAGCGAGGAAAAGATCGGCCTTGCGCTCTCCGGCGTACGCGATCAGATCGTGATTTCCACCAAGAGCGCCGCGCGGGATAAAAAGACCGTGTTGGAACACATCGAGCTGAGCCGCCAGCGGATGAAGACCGACTGCATCGACCTCTTCCAGTTCCATCAGGTGCCCGAGGTGCCCGACGCCGCCGATCCCGAAGGCGCCTACGCCGGTGCGCGGGAGGCAAAGGAACGCGGATGGATCCGTCACATCGGCGTCACCACCCACAGGGTCAACGTGGCAGAGGAATGCATCGCCTCCGGGCTGTTTGAAACGCTGCAGTTTCCCTTCAGCTATATCTCCGACGACCGGGACCTCGCGCTCGCGGCGAAGTGCAAAGAGGCCGGTATGGGCTATATTGCCATGAAGGGTCTTGCGGGCGGCATGCTCACAAACGTGCGCGCCTGCCACGCCTTTATGAAACAGTATGACAATGTGGTGCCCATCTGGGGCATCCAGCACATGGAGGAGCTGCATCAGTGGCTCACAGTCGCCGAAGAGGACCCCGATATGGACGAGGCGCTCGCCGCCTTCATCAGGCGGGAGAGGCAGGAGCTCGCCGGCTCCTTCTGCAGAAGCTGCGGCTACTGTATGCCCTGCCCCATGGGGATCGAGATCCGAAACTGCGCGCGCATGAACATGCTGCTGCGCCGTTCCCCCTGGCAGCAGTACATGACGTCCGAATGGCAGGAAAAGATGAACCGCATCGAGGACTGCATCGGCTGCCGGCGCTGCAGCAGCCGCTGCCCCTATCAGCTCGACACGCCCAATCTCCTCAAATACATGCTAAAGGATTACAGAGAATTCTATGAAGCACACAAGGATCCGTTATCGTGACACAAAGCGGCGTCTGATCGCCCTTCTGCTCTGCGCTGTTATGGTCTTTCCCCTCTCCGCCTGCGGGGAGACGAGAATGTCCCAGCGCCAGATCTCGGCCATGAACTCCGCCATGACCCTGACCGCCTACGGCAAAAAGGCCGAGATCGGCCTGAACGCGGCGGAGGGCGTTATCGTGTCCATGGACGCGGCGCTCGACCCGGAAATGCCCAACAGCACCGTCTACGCCATCAACCATGCCCAGGGGCAGAACGTCGTCGTCTCGGCCCAGGTGGCCAAGATGCTCTCCTCCGCCCTCACGGTCTACAAGCAGAGCGGCGGCGCGCTCGATCTCAGCATCTATCCGCTGGTCAAGCGCTGGGGCTTCGTGGACGGCAAATACTACCTCCCCACGGACGAGGAGATCTCCACGGAGATGATGAAGCTCTGCTTTGACAAGCTCGTGCTCACGAGCTTCCCGAGTTCCGGCGCCTATTCGGTCTCCCTGCCCATCGGGGCTGAGCTGACCTTTGCCGCCGTGGCCAAGGGCTGCGCCTGTGAAAACGCCGTCGACGCCATGCGGCAGGCCGGCGTGGAGAGCGCGTTTATCTCCATGGGCGGCAACATCCAGACCCTCGGCGTAAAGCCCGACGGCTCGCTCTGGACCGTCGGCATCTCCGACCCCGCCAACCCCGCCACCCATCTGGGCGTCATCAACGTGGGCGAGACCGCCGTGGTCACCAGCGCCGCCTATCAGGAAAAATTCGTTGCCATGAACGGGAAGACCTATCATCATCTGCTCAACCCCGCCTCCGGCTATCCCGCCAACAACTCCCTGAGCTCCGTGACCATCATCTGTGAGGACGGGACCATGGCCGACTGCCTTTCCACCGCCATGTTCGTCATGGGTGAGACCAAGGCGCTCAACTACTGGCGGCAGTACGGCGGCTTTGAAATGATCCTTGTCACCGATTCCAAACGCGTCGTCTGCACGAGCGGCCTTATTGAGAAATTCACGCTCGTCAACGACAGCTACACCTTAAAGTTCTCGGAATAATGGCAGATCTGTATACCGACGTAAGATACATCAAGGGCATAGGTGAGAAAAAGGCGCTGGCATTCAACAAGCTCGGCGTCTTTACTCTCTATGACCTTGTTTCCTATTTTCCGCGCAAATATGACGACCGTACGCAGTACCGCCCCATCGCCCAGGTCATGGACGGGGAAAGCGTCTGCATCCGCGCCGTCGTGGCGGATACCCCACGGCTTGCGCATATCCGGCGCGGCATGGATCTCGTCAAGCTCAAAGCGGTGGACGACAGCGGTGTTGTTGACATAACTTATTTTAACCAGTCTTATGTAAAGGATAACCTGCATCGCGGCGAGAGCTACGTCTTCTTCGGACGCATGGAGGTCAAAGGCGCGCACCGCAGTATGGCAAACCCGGTCTGCGAGCCCGAGGGGAAAGAAAACGGCGTGACCGGGCGGATCGTACCGATCTACCGGATGAACGCGGGGCTCAGCCAACGGGTCATCCTCCAGGCTGTCCGGCAGGGGCTTGCGCTCTGCGGCGAGCAGCTCCCCGACGTCCTGCCTGAGAGCGTACGGCGCCGCTGCGAGCTTGCGCCCGCGCGCTATGCCTACGAAAACGTCCACTTTCCCGCCGACTACGGCGCGCTGGAGCTGGCGCGGAGGCGGCTCATTTTTGAGGAGCTGTTCGTGCTGGCCTGCGCCCTCGGCCGGATGCGGGGCGAGCGCGTGCGCGAGGGCGGCATCCCCGTGCGTCAAGCCGATCTCTCGGAGTTCTGGAGCACCCTGCCCTTCTCCCCCACCGGCGCCCAGCGCAGGGCTGTGGAGCAGGCCGTCGGCGATCTGCGCGGAGGCGGCGTGATGAACCGGCTGGTACAGGGCGACGTCGGCAGCGGCAAGACGCTGGTGGCGGCGGCGCTGATCTGGTACGTCTGGAAGAGCGGACACGCGAGCGCTTTCATGGCGCCGACGGAGATCCTCGCCGAACAGCATACGCACACGCTCTCCGAAATGCTCACGCCTCTTGGTCTGCGTGTCGGGAAGCTTACGGGCGCGATGAGCGCGAAGGAAAAACGGGAGGTCAAGGCGGCGCTCAAGGCCGGCGCGCTTGACCTCGTCGTCGGTACGCACGCTCTGTTCAGCCAGGACGTGGAGTACGCGAATCTTGCCCTCGTGGTCACGGACGAGCAGCACCGCTTCGGCGTCGGCCAGCGCTCTGCCCTGATCGGCAAGGGGCAGAAGCCGCACGTGCTCGTCATGTCGGCAACGCCCATCCCGCGCACGCTCGCGCTCATCATCTACGGAGATCTGGACGTCTCCGTTATCGACGAGCTGCCGCCCGGCCGCCAGCGGGTGGACACCTTCGCGGTGGACGAGAGCTATCGGGCACGGCTCAACGGCTTTATCCGAAAGCTCTGCGGCGAGGGGCGTCAGGTTTTTGTAGTCTGCCCGATGGTGGAAGAAAACGACGAGCTGCCGACGCCGCTCAAATCCGCAGAGGAGCACGCGAAAGAGCTCGCCGCCGCATTCCCGGGGCTGCGCGTTGCCTGCGTGCACGGCAGGATGAAGCCGAAGGACAAGGACGCGGTCATGACCGCCTTCCTCGCGCACGAGACGGATATCCTCGTGTCCACCACAGTCATTGAGGTCGGCGTGGACGTACCGAACGCGGCGCTGATGATCGTCGAAAACGCGGAGCGTTTCGGCCTCAGCCAGCTCCATCAGCTTCGCGGCCGCGTCGGGCGCGGGCAGCATAAGAGCTGGTGCATCCTCGTCTCCGACGCGGACACGGAGGAGGTCAGGGCGCGGCTCTCGATCATGACGAAAACCAACGACGGCTTCAAGATCTCGGAGGAGGATCTGCGGCTGCGCGGTCCGGGCGATTTCTTCGGGGCAAGGCAGCACGGTCTGCCCGCGATGCACGTGGCCGATCTCGGTGCGGACGCCGGGACGCTGCAGCGCGCCCAGCAGGAGGCGACGATGCTTTTGCGCGAGGACCCCGGGCTGAGCCGGGAGGAGCACCGGCTCCTGCGCGAGCGCGTGGAGCGTCTCTTTTCCGAGAGCGCCGACAGCTTCAACTGAGCGGAACAACAGGAAAGCAGAACGCCCCGCCGGTGACCGCGGTCACCGGCGAGGCGTTCTGTTCTGTTCTTTCGCGGGCAGTTCCTCAATCGAGGAGGTCGAGACAAGCCTTCTCCACGCTCAGGCAGGCGTACAGCGGCCCGTCCACGGCGATGCCCGTATAGCTCTGGTGATAGCTGCGCTCCCCTTCGGTCTCGGCGCGAACGCTCACGTCCGCTTTGCCCGCGCGGTGCGTGACGGTCAGCTCGATGAGCGCGCCGTTCAGATCTCCGGTGAAGCGCTCCCAGTCCCAGTCGCTCTCGGCCACAGCTTCGTCATATCCCTCTCCCCATCCGAAGTGGTCCGCGCGCAGGACGGCGTATTCCCGGTAGTCGGCGTTCTCGTCGGCCGAGTGACCCTCCGGCGTGCTCTGGAGGATCACGAGAAAGTTGTTCCAGATCCCGAGTCCGTCGGTGTAATTGTAGAAGCGCCAGGTCCTGCTCTCCCCCTCCGGGATCTCCTCGATTTCAGAGAACACCGTCCAAAAAGGGGCGTCACAGGCGAGGCTTCCCAGGAGCCGCCCACGAAGCTTCACACCGCTGTTGTCGTTGGGCGTCTTTCCCGCAGGGACGGCCTCCGGCGTCGGCGTCGGCCCCGGCTCCGGCGCGGGAGCTTGTTCCCCGCACGCGCAGAACGCAAGCAGCAGGGCAGCGCACAGGAGGAGCAGGACGCCCTTTCTCATTCGGATTCCATGGCCTCGATGCAGGCCTTGATGATGAGCACGGCGCCTTCCACGCCCACCTTGTCGCTGTTGAGGATCAGGTCGTAATTTTCCCGCTCGCCCCAAACCTGGTCGGTATAGTAGCGGTAATAGCTGGCGCGGTCCTTGTCGACCTGGCGGACGAGCTTTTTGGCCTGTTCCTCGCTCAGCTCGCGGCGCTTCATCATCTCGCGCATACGGCTCTCCTCACCGGCCTGGACAAAGACGCGAAGCAGGTCCGGGCGGTTTCTCAGCACGTAGTCGGCGCAGCGGCCGACAAAGATGCCGTTGCCCTGTTCGGCCAGAGTGCGGATCGCGTCAAACTGGGCGGCCGCCACCTGCATATTCAGGCGGAAGCTCTCCCCCATGCCCACGAAATTGGGCACCGGGACGACGTAGGGAGAAACGCGCTTTTCATCGAAAGAGTCCAGGATCTCCCGGCTGAAACGGGAACTTTCCGCAGCCTGGTCTACGATCTCTTTGTCAAAACAGGTGTAGCCCAGCGCTTCCGCGAGGGCGCGGGCGATGTCGTGGCCGCCGCTGCCGTGTTCTCTGCCGATGGTAACGATCATGGGAACGCCTCCTTCGTATCCTTGGTGTGACTGTCTGACAGGGAAACAGCGCCGCTGTTTTCCCGTTTCTTCCTTGCGATGATCTCTATTGATTGATCAGCTGCTCGTACTGTTTGATGGTGGTCCCCCTCGGGATAAAGGCCCGCCAGATCACCACCGGATCGTCCCCGGTCACGTAGGCCGCGCCGGACATCTTCACGCCGAAGCGGTAATACTCCCGGGTGATCTGATAGGTCAGCTCCGTGGCGTCCCCTTCCGGATAGGAGACGACAAAGGGTTCCTTCCCGATCTGCCGGACAAGCATCAGCTTGGCGCTCTCCAGTTCCCGGCGCGTGGAAGGCTCGCCCAGGATGCTCATGGTCAGATGCTCCGCCGTGTGGCTCTGGATCGAGCAGAGGCCGGAGGCGTCCATCTCCCGCAGGTTGTCCCAGGTCAGGTACTGCTCGATGTTGGAGTACCCGGAGCCCTCCGGGCGGCTCAGGTAGTTGGTGATGATGAAGAAGGTGGCCTTGACATTGTACTTCTGCAGCAGCGGGAAGAGGATGTTGTAATTGCAGACGTAGCCGTCGTCAAAGGTCAGGATGATGGGCTTGTCATAATCCTGCACGTGCTCCAGATCCTCAAACCAGATGGGATCCCAGCCGTTATCGAGCAGGTAGACGATCTGCTCCTCCATCTCCGCGGGCGTGACGAAGAGGCTCGGCATCGTCCATGCGTAGTCGTTCACGCCGTGGTACATCAGCACCGGCACCTTGTAGCCCTCGGGCAAGTCCCAGCTGCCGGCGCCGGGGGTGCAGTAAAGGTGCTGCTCCTCCGTATCCTCGAACACGGAGATCTCCAGCGCCTCACAGAAGGAGCGCAGCGGCACCCAGATCGCGCTGTGATAGCGGAACGGCTCCCCGGCCAGCGTCGCGTCCCTGTCCCCGTAACGGAGCGCCGTATCGTCCAGCGCAAGGCGCACGCCGCGCTGCCGCCACACAAAGGAGATCTCGTCCCCCTCCTGTTCCACCGCGAGCTTTAGGACCTCCGCCGCTTCGCTGAGGCTCATATACTCGATCCCGTCGCGCAGGACGGTGCCGCTCTGCTGCGCCCTGCCGTCCACGGTGAGCGCCATCCCGGCGGGAAGCGCCGGCTCCGGCGTGGGTTCCGGGGTAGGCTCCGGCGTCGGCTCCGCAGGCGCCGTCTCGACGACAGGCTCCGGCGTGGGTTCCGGCGCGGCTTCCGCGGGCGCGGCCTGCGGCTGGAGCCCTGTGCTGAAAACGGAAGCCGTTACCGCGAGGATCGCCAGCGCAAGCAGGATCAGAATCAGCTTTTTGAATGCTCTCAAGATCGTGTCCTCTGTCTTTAGTCTTTTTTCATATTTTATCACCGACTGTGCCGCAATGCAAGTGCACAAAGATCCCCGTATGCCGCCGTGGCACGCCGCCGTTTGCGGCGCGCGTCTATTTGGGGCGGGCGGCGCATAGGCTCAGATATGTTATCCCGAAGCCTATTAAAAAACACGCTGCTGCTCACGGGGGTCTCCCTGCTGATGAGCTGCATCGGCATGGCCTTCCAGGCCTGGCTCGCCGTGCGTCTCGGCGCGGCCGGGCTGGGACTCTGCCAGCTCACGTTCTCGGTGACCGGTCTGTGCGCCACGCTCGCGGTCTCCGGAATCCGCTTCGCCTCGACGCGGCTCATCGCCGAGGAGCTCGGCGGCGGGGACGGCGGAAGCGTTGCGTCCGCCATGCGCCGCTGCCTGTTCTACGGGGCGTTCTGCGGCGGCGGTGCCGGGGCGCTGCTGCACCTGCTGGCAGAGCCGCTCGGCTTTCTCTGGATCGGCGATGCGCGCACGGTGCTCTCACTGCGTATCGCCGCCCTCTCGATGCCCTGCATCTCCCTCTGCGCCGCCCTCTCCGGGTATTTCACCGCCTGCGGGCGGGTCTGGAAGCCTGCGCTGGCGCACCTCGCGGAGCAGCTTGCCGGGATCGCGCTGACAGCCTGGCTGCTGACCGGGTCGGAGCCCGGCGATCTGGAGCGGAGCTGCGCCGCCGTCACGATGGGGCGCGCTGCGGCGGAGCTGCTCTCGCTTGCGCTGATGTTCGTCCTGTACCTGCACGACCGCTGCGCCCATTATACCGACTGTAAGGCGGGCGGCGCGCTTTCCGGCCGGATGCTCCGCATCGCGGTGCCGCTTGCGCTCTCAGCCTACACGCGCAGCGCCCTGTCCACCCTGCAGCACCTGCTGGTGCCGCGCGGGCTGCGCTCCTCGGGGCTGACGGCGGACGCCGCTCTCGCCGGTTACGGGGTGGTGCAGGGCATGGTAATGCCGCTGCTGTTCTTTCCCTCCTGCCTGCTCTCCTCGGCAAGCGAGCTGATCGTCCCGGAGCTGACCGCGCATCAGGTGCAGGGCAGGAGCGCGGAGATACGAAACACCGCCGGGGAGCTTCTGCGGCTGAGCCTGCGCTATTCCCTGGCGGTGTCCGGTATTCTGTTCTGTTGTGCGGATCTGCTGGGCGGCCTCATCTTCCCCAGCCGCGACGCGGCGCGCTTTTTGCGCCTGCTCGCGCCGCTGGTGCCCGTGATGTACACCGATATGGCGGTGGACGGCTGCCTCAAAGGGCTCGGCCTGCAGGTGTGGAGCATGGGCGTGAATATCGCGGAATCCGCGCTGGGGCTTGTTCTGCTGCGTTTTCTTCTGCCCCGCTGGGGACTCGGCGCTTATCTTGCGATCCTGTATTTCTCCGAGCTTTTCAACCTTGCGCTGAGCGCGCTCAGGCTGCGCTTTTTTCTGTGTGCCGCGCCTTCCGCCGCTCGTCGCCCCGATGCAGGATCGGTGAGATGCGCTTATACAGCAGGAAGGTGAGCAGTGAGACGACGACGCCCTTGAGCAGGTTGAAGGGTACGACCGCAAAAAGGACCAGCGTACTCACGCTCGTGATAGCGGCGTTGACCTTGGTGCCCATGCCGATGATGACCTCCATGGGCATGCCGAAGAGGGCGGCGAACTTGGGCAGCAGATAGACCGCGTTGAAGGCGCTGCCGAACACGGTCATCACGAGGGTGCCGGCAAGCATGCCATACAGGGCGGAGCGGCGGCTGGGCTTTGCGTGGTAAATCACGCTCGCGGGCAGGACGAAGGAGCAGCCCACGGCAAAGTTGGCAAAGTCGCCCACGAAGGCGGTGGAGCTTCCCTTCAGGAGCAGCTTGATCATGACCTTGAGCAGCTCGGCGATCACGCCCGCCACCGGGCCGAGATAGAAGGTGCAGATCAGGATCGGCAGCTCGCTCAGATCCATCTTGTAGAAGCCCGGCGCAAAAAACAGCGGGATCTCCACAAGCATCAGCACGCCCGCCATGCAGGCGAAAATGGCCGTGTAAACGATGTAGTGGGTGTCGGACAAGCGCTTGCGGTCCCGGACAAGCCAGCGCTCCAAGGCCGCCGCAAGCAGCACCAGCCCCGCAAAAATCGCAAGGCACACGAGAATGAACTTCAGGCTTTCCATACGGATTCCTCCTTAAAAAAGATACCCGAAGCGTTCGCTTCGGGCGCACAAAAGGAAGGACAGGAAGATACCGTTTCCCCGTCTTCTTCCATCCAGACTCGGCGAAGTCGGCTTCGCCATACTGTCGGTCCCGGAATCGCACCGGGTCAGCTGCTTTCGCAGGTCGCGGACTGTACCGCCGGTCGGGATTCTCACCCTGCCCTGAAGACAAAACGAGTATAGCACAGGAAAGAGGCTTTGACAAGTCCCCCGCAAGCGATTATACTGTTTTCATTCCAGCAAACACGAAGGAGCGCTTATGGACGAAAAAGCCCTTACCTGCTGCTTTACCGGCCACCGGCCGCAGTCGCTCCCCTGGGGGACGCGCGAGGACGATCCGCGATGCGCGGAGCTGAAAACAGAACTTGCAGCGAGGCTGGAGGCCGTCTATGAGATGGGCTGGCGCCATTTCCTCTGCGGCATGGCGCTGGGCTGCGACACCTATTTTGCCGAGGCGGTCCTGGCCCTGCGGGAGAAACACCCGGACGTGACGCTGGAGGCCGTGATCCCCTGCGGCAGCCAGCCGGAACGGTGGCAGAGCGCGCAGCGGCAGCGCTACAATTCCCTGCTTGACGGCAGCGACCGGGTGACCGTCCTGCAGATTCGGTACACGCCAGACTGTATGCAGAAGCGTAACCGCTACATGGTGGACCACGCCTCCCTGCTTCTGGCCTGTTACAACGGCAACCCCGGCGGCACCCAAAACACGCTGCTCTACGCCGAACGGCAGGGGCTCAGGACGGTAATCATAGAAGTGTAAGAGACAGGGTTTCCCGCCGGGAAACCCTGTCTTCTCTTTTTGTCCTGCCTCATTGCAGCAACAGCCGCGCAAGCTCCCGCGTATCCTCCGCCACCGCGATCACGCCGGCCTCCTCCAACTCTCCGGGAGCGGCGTAGCCATAGCGTACGCCGATGCAGGGGATGCCAACCTGCCGCGCCCCGGCGGCGTCGTACTTCGTGTCGCCGACAAGGACGCTTTTCGCCGGGTCCGCCCCCAGCGTATCCAGCGCGCACCGCACGACCTCCCACTTGGCGCTGCCGCCTCCCGTGGGCTCCGATCCGCAAACCGCGTCGAACAGCTCCCGCATCCCCGAGCGCTCCAGAAGCTGCTCGGCCAAGTAGCGTGGCTTGGAGGTGGCCACCGCCGTCTTTTTCCCGGCGGCGCGCAGTGCGATCAGCAGCTCGCGCACCCCGTCGAAGGGGCGGGACTCATAGACGCCGACGGGCTTATAGCGCTCGCGGAACTCCTCGGTCATCTGCAGCCCCATCTCCCGGCTCACGCCGTACTTCTCCATGAACATCTCGTCAAGCGGCGGTCCGGCAAAGCAGCGGAGCGCATCGAGCTCCGCATCCCAGCCGTGCTTGTTCAGGGCATAGCGCACCGATCGGGTAATGCCCTCCACCGTATCGTAAATGGTGCCGTCAAAGTCAAAAAGTATTGTTTCGTATATCATAATCACACCTTTCCCGCATAGGATAGTGAAGTCAGAACATCTTGTCAATCGGGAGGAAAACAATGAAGCAGACCTATTTTCTCGGCGGGAACTCCTGCCTTGGCTTTACTTCGCTGTACGACAGCTTCCCGCCGGAGGAGAACGCTTTCCTGCATATCATCAAGGGCGGCCCCGGCACCGGAAAATCCAGCTTCATGCGCGCGCTCGGCAAGGCCGCAGAGGAGCGCGGCATGGACGTGCACTACGTCCTCTGCTCCGGCGATCCGGACTCGCTGGACGGCGTATATATCCCCGCGCTGCACGCGGCCTGGGTGGACGGCACGGCGCCCCACGTCGTGGAACCGCGTCACTTTGGCGCGGATTCAGATTATGTAAACCTCGGAAGCTTTGTCCGGGTTCCTATGGCGGAGAAGGACTGCGCGGAGATCCGGCGGATCACGGCGGAATACCGGGCGCTCTACGAGCAGGCCTATGAGAAGCTGCGCGAGGCCAAGGCCCTGCACGACGAGCTGGAGGCGGTCTGCAAACCTTACGTGGACTTTGCCGCGCTGACGGCGTTTACCGAGACGTGCATCAAGGAGACCTTCTCATAACGACAACATGGCGGCGAAACGCCGCAGCGCCTTTCGCCGTTGTTCACGGCAGGGAACATCGGGTGAATCCTTTCGGAATCAAATAGCGCCGGCGCACCGGAGAGGGGCAAAGCCTCTCCCCTGTACGCCGGGCGCTCAATTCCGGACCGTATTTCATCAGCAGCAGATGAACCGATACCCGCACATGGGGCCGAGGCAGAGATTGGCAAGGCACACGGTCATGCACAGGCGGCTCAGGTTCAGGCCGCTGCTGTATTGCTGCTGGTAGCCGCGGTAGAAATCCCCGCCCGTCTGCAGCTGCCGCACAAGGCGCTGATACTCCTCGTTGCCCGGGTCGATGGCGGCGGCCTGCTTGGCCTGCTCCAGCGCGGCGATCTTGTTGCCCATGTAGAGGTTCGCCACCGCGCAGAGATAATACCAGCGTCCGTCCCTCTCCGGGGCGGGAACACCGGCGAGGGCGTTGAGCGCCTCCCGGTAGAGGCCGTTGCGGATAAAGTTGCGCGCGGCCGTGTACTCGCTGCGCTCGGTCTGGCGGCGCTGCTGGGCGCCGGGGTCTCCGTACCAGCCGTTGAAGCCGCCGAAACCGCCGAAGTCCGTCCAGTCGTAAGCGCTCTGTCCGCCGTACTGCTGATAGGCCGAGCCGCCGTAGCCGTAGCTCTGCTGCTGGGCGGTGCCGTTTTTGATCGCGTCGTAGGCGGCATTGATGTCGTTCATCTTCTCTGCCGCCTTCTCGTCTCCCGGATTCAGGTCCGGGTGATATTTTTTTGTGAGATCCCGGTAAGCCTTCTTGACCTCCTCATCGGAGGCGTCCGGCGAGACACCGAGGACTTTATACGGGTCCTGCACCATCTGCGCTTCCCCTTTTCCCTCTATATTTTTGATCAAACTGCTGCCAGAGGCCGGCGCAGAGGATGTTTTTCAGCAGCGGCACGTCCTGCACAAGCGGCAGGCGGTCAAAGGAGAGCAGGCAGTCGCCCAGGATCATCTGCAGGATGTCGCGGAAGCGCTGCTCGTTGCTCGCAAGCCCGTACCAGCGGCGAAAGGGATTGTAGCGGTTGCGGACCGTATCCGCGTCCAGATCCATACAGGCGTCCATCACATACAGAAAGCGTCCGAGACTGCGGCCGACCGCGCGCAGATCCCGACTCCAGCGGTCCTCCCGCCAGACCATCAGCTCCGCCATCAGATCGCCGAAGCTGTCCGCCGCGGCGTCCGCGTCCTCGATCCGGTCCCTCTCCAGCGCGTGCAGCCTGTCGAGTCCCCGGCGGATCGCCTCGCACTGTCTCGGCCAGAGCCGCTCGGTCTCCCGATAGCCGCGCTCCAGGAGCTTCGCTTCGGCGAGCGCGCCGAGATTCCCGTCGTCCTCCCAGTCGTCCAGGCATTTGAGATAAGCCAGGGCGGTGTTCAGATCGGCGGCGTAAGCCGTGATCTCGGACTGCCACCAGGCGCGGGGCTTCACGGGATGGGGCAGGCACGTCCCCTCCCCCGCCGTCTCCTCCGGCTCGTAAAGCGAGCAGAGCAGCAGCACGAGAAAGGCCATGTCATAGGTCAGGGCAAGCCCCGCGTTCTGCCCGTGCCGCTCGCGGATCGAACGGCAGAGGCCGCAGTAGCAGGCGCGGTAGCGCGCAAACTCCTCCTCGCTGAGCTTTCCCGTGTCGGCGACCAGATAGCCGAACATCAGGATTTCCCCGTGAAGGAGCTGCCGCACTTGCGGCAGACGATCCTGATCTTGCCGCGGCCGCGGGGTACCCGCATGACCGCCTTGCAGGAGGGGCAGGTGAAGAACTTGTACTCCCGGCGCTGCACCCAGCGCTCCTTCAGCACGCGGAAGCGGGAGCTGAAGCGGGCGCGCAGGCGCAGATAGGCCTCGTTCTCATTCCGCCGCTTCGCCAGGTTGCGGGAGAGCATGCGGAAATAGATATAGCCCAGCAGCACCAGCAGCAGCGGGTAGAGCAGCCCGCCCAGACGGCGCGAAAACAGCGTCGCCAGCAGCAGAATCGCCACGTCCACGATCAGCAGGAAGAGATTGAACGGGTCGTTGCCGTTGCGGCCGGACATGAAGACGGCCATCCGCTGCCGGGAACGCGTCATAAACTGTTCAAAACGTTCTTTCATGGTCGATCTCACCTTGTTTAGCTTTGTGTTTCTAAACAGAGATTGTATCACATTGCCGGGACAATAAATCAAGAATTTGTTAATTTGTGTCCTATTTCTTCATTGACAGCAGAACGATCTGCTCGCAGAGCTGCGCGTAGCTCATTCCCTCCACGGCGGCGGCCTTCGGGATGAGGCTGTTGGGGGTCATGCCGGGCAGGGTGTTCGTCTCCAGATACCAGAAGAGTCCGTCTTTATCCATGATGAAGTCCGAGCGGGAGTAGATCGACAGGCCCAGCGCCCTGTGCGCGGCAAGGGCTGCGCCGCAGACGCGGCGGGCGGCTTCCTCGCTGATCGGCGCGGGGCAGAGCTCGCGTGCGCCCTCGCTGCCGGACTGGTATTTGGACACGTAATCGAAGCTCGCGCCCTCGGGCGGAACGATCTCGATGGGACTGAGCGCCCGGTCGTCAAAGACAGGCACTGTGAGCTCCCGGCCGACGATCTTCTCCTCCGCCAGGATGCGGTTTCCGTAGGGCAGGATCTCGTGCAGCGCGCGCTCCAGCTCCTCCCGGGTGTCCGGCAGGGCCACGCCGATGGACGAGCCGCCGCCCACGACCTTCACCGCGCAGGGAACGGGGAGCGAGCGGGCAAGCGCCGGGATCTGCTCCTCGGTATAGGTCAGCTCCTGCCACGCCGGGGTACGCACGCCCGCGCTCGCGACGATGCGCTTGGCGACCGCCTTATCCATGGCCATGGCGCTGCCCAGCGGGGCAGAGCCGGTATAGGGCACGCCCAGCAGATCGAGCGCGGCCTGGATCTTGCCGTCCTCCCCGTCCGCTCCGTGCAGGCCAAGGAACACGCAGTCGGCAAGGCGGCAGACCTCCAGCACGTTTTTGCCGAGGCGGCTGGGGCTTTGATCCCGGCGGGAGGCGATCACCGCCTGCAGATCCGGCGCCTCATGCCCAATGGCGACCTCGCCGCAGAAGCCGTCGGGCGCGTCAAAGGCCGTCTCGAGCGGGCCGTCAAAGTCCTCCAGTCCGAGGAACATATCCACAAAGATCGCCTGATGGCCCAGCGAACGCAAGGCCCGGCAGACCGAGGTGGCGGATACGAGCGACACGTGCCGCTCGGTGCTGATGCCGCCGCCCAGAACCACGATTTTCACAGGGCATCCCCCTTTTCCATAAACTACTTTGCTTAGAATACCACCATTCTATGCTCCGCACAAGAAAAAAGTTCCGTTTCGGCAAAAAACGGGACGGCAGCGCCGGTCGTCCGCCGTCGCTGCCGTATAGGATCGGTGATAACGACGAGCTTCCGATCCTCGACCAGCAGGTTCAGATCGTGCAGGATCTCTTTTTTCCCGCCGTCCTCTTCCACGGCGAAGGAGAGATTTTTCAGTTCCAGCATTCCCTTATCCTCTTCCTTATAAAATATTTTTTTCTTCAGTATAACGCATCTTACCGAAAATCTAAAGAGCCCGTCAAAAAGCCGCCCCTTCCGGGGCGGCTTTGTTGCTGTATGCTTTTTCCGCTCAGCGCAGGTTCATCGGGGTGATCTTCAGATACTCCTCGAGCGGCGCGTCGTTGAGG
>JAEEGL013300919.1_pt1 | contig 30354 bp, 22 predicted proteins | sample 9134231 | NCBI WGS metagenome assembly JAEEGL01 (sample SAMN16246548, study PRJNA631951) | gut metagenome | biome: gut microbiome; feature: rumen; material: fiber-attached | host: Bos | place: Iran: Karaj | collected 2018-10 | reverse complement strand
GCGTGGATTTGGCGACCGGCTCCATTCCAAGGTGGTACAGCCTCGCCTGGTTGGTCAGAAGTCCGTCGCAGATTTCCCTCAGGGAGTCCTTGCCGGTGATCTGCGCGTACAGGCAGGTGAGGAACTGCCGCCAGGCGGTGAAATGCCTGCAGTAGCGGTTGGCGCCGTTCGTCTCGACGGATTTTTCAAAACGATGTCGGGGGATGAACTGGAAAAGCTGGGAAAAGATGGTATTATAATGCATAGTTCAAGGCACTGGTGCTTAAATTGAGTGGTTTGGCGATTCCCTAATTTAGAGCCATCCTTGAACTTTTTCTAGTCAAACAGTTTTTTATCGGACAGTAGTGAATTCAAATAAGATTTCACTAGTGTCCCAATAAAATTAGGTGGAAAAGCAGTTTTAAAACTCAGCCTCGCTTAAGAGATGAAAAAGTTTGACCATAAAACACGAGTTAGCATCCTAACAATCAATGGTGTATAAAACATAATCAGCAGTATTCTTTCTCTATTTTTAGGCGAATCATGCGAAATCGTTTTCAAATCGTTGCGCATCAAAAAGCATCTTAACTCATTGATTTTCAAGTGAAATCGATGGTAGTATTTTGTTTTTATTGGGACATTAGTGACATGATTTAATTGAAGGAATAATGCGGGCTGCGTCCGTGACAAAATGCAAAAGAGTGTTACGTTGTTAATGCACAACAAAATGATTGACAGTCGAAGAAGGGGCGGAAGGGCCTATGCAACAGGTGCGAAGGGGGTGCGGATGTCTCAAGATGGTCCTATATATTATTATATTGTATAGGAATGGGTTGTCTTCAATTGAGGAATGACGGTTTCCAAGTTGAAGCCGTGGAAGGGAAGGCGTACATGAGGATGATGGGTGTGATGATAGCCTCCATGGCGGCTTTCGCTCATGGGGCGGTGCTGCTGGTCAATGGCAGTTCCCGTGAAGCGGATGCACCGTATTTCAGGATATATCCTGGCAGGGAGAACCATCTGGAATTCCGCGATGCGGATTTTGCAGGCGGCCAGGCAGAACTGGAGACGCGCTATCCGGATGGCAGACGGCATGTGCAGAAGGCGCTTGTCGCCGCCGACGGCATGGTGTCCTTTGCATTGGGGCGCTTTGCGGTTCCTGCCCAATATGAATATGTCGGCGGGGACGTGTGGCGGCATGGCACTTGCTTTAAGCTGACGCTTGCGACAAGGGATTTGAATCGGCAAGTGCATCTGTATCAAGGACCTGCGAGACGGGAGGATTCAGAGGCGCTGTGGTTGGGGGAGAAGGAGCGCTATCTGCACAACGCAAACGGCGCTTCCGTGGCAGGGCCGCAGCTGGCGTCCGTGGAATGGCGGGAGCAGGGCGATGGTGGCTATCGTGCGGAAGTGTCGCCGCTTCCGGCAGAGGCAATTACCTCGCTTCCGGCGGAGGGCGCCTTGGTTGTCCGCATCCGGCGGATACAGGGTGATTTCGTGCTGTATTGGGATGGCAAGCCCTTGGGAGGCAGCAGGAAGGAGCGGGATGAGATTTCCCCTGTGGACATTCCACTGCCGGAAGAGGTGGATTTCAGCAAGCCGCATCAGCTGGAGTTGCGGCCAGAAAACGGCAAAGTGCGTCTGGTGCGGGGGACGGGCATTGTGTGCCTGCCAAGGGAGCGCATTCCGTTGGCGGAGCAGGGGGCGATTCCCCGCTATGGGGCAGGAAGCGCACCGTGGCGCATGGACTATCGACGGAACCGCGGCCGACAGATGAATCCGCCTTATGAATTCTCACTGGCCCCCTCTGTGCTTGAAAATCAAGATGATGTGACAATTCTGCTGCGCAGTGCGCCGTCGCTGAAGCTTTCGGAGACGCAGGGGCGGATTGAGTGCCGCAGGAAATTGGATGGCGTTTTGATGAGGGACCCCCTGCTTGTTACGGCAGGAGAGCAGCAAGCGAAAATAAAAATTGATGTAAATACTTGGCCTGCAGGTGATTACGAAATTTCATTTAAAATACCATGTGAAAGTGGCTTCAACGAGGGGCCAGTGCTTCGCTATCATCGCTCCTTGCCGCCGTCGGAAGGTTCCTTTGCCTTGTCTCCCTATGCTCCATGGCGGCTGATGCGGGATACATCAAGGGAAGATGTTGTGGTGGAGGATTTTGCAAAGGAAATAATGGATGGGCGTTGTGAAATCGGCAGTCCGGATGCGTGGACGGTCGGCAAGGTGTTGCGGGCCAAGGGGGACATCCATGTCGCGCCAGCGGTCTTGCATCCGAATCTGAAGGGAATCTATGCCGTATTCATCCGCGCGGCCGTTCCCCCTGCCGGATGCATCCTGTATGCGCGGCTGGGAAGGCGTGGCGTCATGCGCCCCATGATTGACAGCGATGAAAACTTTCCCTTGGGCCATGAGCAGTTTTTCGGTTTCATCGATGATTCAGATGCGGAGGTCACCTTCACGCAGTTCGGCTATCCCGACAGGGGCATCGCATCCTTGCGTTTCATTCCCGTGACACGCGAGTCCATGACGGCTTTCCAGCAGGAAGTGGAGAATCCACCGATGCCGTTGGGCGGCGTTTGCGATTGGCTGGACGCCTTTGTCCATGCGCCTCGCATGGAGAAGGATATATGGGACAATCTTGTTGAGGCCCATAGGGATATTGGCATTCGCGAAATGCAATGGGCCCTTGGGAGAAGCACGCTCCTCTACCATAGCCGCTTGCCGGATGCGACGCGCTTCCCTGCCCATGATGCGCCGGAAAATCCACCGCATCTTCGCTATTGGCAGGATATTATGAAAAAATATGACGCCATGGCGGAAATCACGGAGGCGGCGGCGAGGCGCGGGATGGTCATCGCCCCCTGGCTGACCATGAACCGCCATTATGGAAGTGAAAATGGCGAGGTGTTTGATTCGGAATGGTTTACGCGCCATGTGGAATGGCATGAGCACCGTAAGCACAATCCTGCCGCTACGGACAATTCCCGCAGCTGTTTCTTCTTCCGCGAAACGCGGCTGGAGCGGATTAATGTCCTGATGGAGGTTGTCAAGAACTATCCTGTTGACAGGCTGATACTTGGAGGATGTCGACAGCAGCCGATGCTGGCCTATCATCCAGACATGGTCCGCGCCTACAAGGAGCAGACGGGAATTGATCCAGAGCGGTTTGATGCCTCCGATGGAGCAAAATATATGGCGTGGATTCGTTGGCGGGCGGATTTCTTTACGCAGCTCTTAAGAGAACTGCGCCAAGAACTTGCGACATTCGAGGCGGCTGGCGGGAGAAAAATCCGGCTGGTCGTGCGGATGCCGGCGGCGGATCGGTTGTTTTCCTTGGCGCAGGGCTTCGATGTGGAGACGTGGGGACGGGAATCCCTCGTGGATCGCATTGAACTGGAGGGCGCGGAGGATTTCGGCGGCCGTTCCAGTATGGATGTGACTCATTTCGTGGAACTTGGGAGGCGTTATGGCATGACGGTGTGGGGTGGCGTCAATTCCAATACCATCCGAGCGCCGGAATGGTCACCTGTGGCTGCCATGCGGCGCGCGCTGGCACAATACGATGCTGGCGTGAAGGGGCTGCAGATCTACGAGTCCAACAACTGGAATTCCCAAAGGACCATGCGCTGGTTCATTCCCTTGCTGGGCAATCCATTGCGAATGAAGGAGATGCTTGCGGAATCCAATCTGGAGGCCGTCTGGCCGACTGTCTCCACCAATTGCTTTGCCGGCATCGACAACCATTCCACCATGGATGCCCCATCCCCTTGCGCCTACGATGTCTACGAAACTGGTCGCCATGAACTGTAGTAGAGACCTTTTCACGTGGCCCGGGTTGAGCAAGGCGAAAACCGAGGGCGAATGTGGCTCCTTAAACTTTCAACGACTTACGCATATTCCTTCAGCAGCCGCTCCGCGTTTTTGAAATAGACTTTCTCCAAAATGGCGTCGGGCAGGCCCATGTTGTCAAGGAATTCGCGGTGTTTGGAGTCAAAGTAGTCCCGTGCGTAGAGGATGCGGTCCTGAAACTCGTCCAAAAACTCCTTGGCGAAGACGGGATCCCGCTTGAGGGCCATGTAGCCGGAGCCGGCTGACCAGTCGCAGAAGAGGTTGGGGTATTGGCGGAGCAGTTGCGGGAGGCGGCCGCCAGGCTGCACGGGGCAGGGGACAGGGGGATAGCCGGCGGTCTTGTAGAGGTCGTCGCCGGAGATGTGGATCCAGAAGGTGAGGGCATGGCCAAGGAAGAGGGTGTCGGGGCACATCTGCAGCATGCGCTCCAGCGTGTCGATGTCTCCGCCCCACCATTCCTGCCATGCGCCGTCGCGGTCGCCCCGTTCGTCCTCCAGATGGAGAGTGACTGGCATTTTGAGTCGGCCAGCGGTGCGGAAGAGCCGCAGCGCGTCGCGGTCATCGTACATCATGCGGACTTTGACTTCGCCGCAGACTTGGGCCCCGTAGATGTCGTGGGCGGCCTCCAGCCGTTTGCATGCGTTGGGCGTTCGCGGATCAGGGGCATAGCCCAGAATGAAACGCTCCGGAGCCCGTTCCTTATAGGAAAGGCAGCGGGAGAAGGGAATGGGGCCATATTTTTCACCAAATATTTCTGACGGAATGACTTGCGAATACGTTTTGCTATAATCTTCTGGTCCGCACTCCCAGCTGAGCAGCCAGGTTTGGGTGATGCCGTTGGCATCCATGTTCTGAAGATACTTGTTCAGATCGTGCTTATGCCAATCCGGATGATTGTGCGCATCAATGATTTTCATTGTAACTCCTTTATATGCAAATGCTTATGCATTGTGAAACAGGGCCGGCTTGAGGGAGCCGTCAGTTTCGATGGCATCGGGCTGGAAGGGCAGAACCTGCTGGAGTTCCTCCGGTTTAGTCAACATCCAGATACCCAGTTTGCCGTAGCGATGAACGGTTTCGCAAAGTTCGCTGTTTGCCTTAGCTCCTTTGAACCAGGCATTTGCGGGACTATCGAAGCAGACCCAGATGGTGAGGGGATGGCCTTTGGCGATTTTGGCGATGGCCTCCAGCGTGGCCAAGTCGTTGGGGCCGTCCCAATGCAGTTCGGCCTCTGGAAGCCGTTCCGCCGCCAGCGCCAGTCCTTCCAGAAGATGGCAGGTGACGCCGATTTTCGCGCCTAAGCCGGAATTGGCCAGCATGGAGAGGAAGATGTCCTTTTGTTCCGGCAGATGGCTTTGCCATACATTGTCGAACTTCCACGCGATATCATGGCTTTTAGCGAAGTCGATAACCTCTTCCAGCGCAGGGAGTTTCTCCCCTTTGAAGGCAGGGGCCATCCAAGAGCCGTACTCCAGTTGCCGCGCCGCCGCGAAGGTCATGGTGGAGATCAAGGCGTCTTTGGGCGGCTGTGAACCGTCCGTGGCGCGTCCCGTGCGATGGACACTTGGGTCATGGAGAAAGACCGGATGGTTGTCCGCTGTGAAACGCGGATCCGTCTCGATGATGGCATAGCCTTGATCCACGGCGGCTTGATAGGCGGCAAAGGTGTTTTCGGGAAATTCGGTGCTGACACCGCGATGAGCCTGTAGGCGTATCATTATATCCTCTTTCTGTTAGAAGTGGTTGATAATTAAGAATTAGGAATTGGAAATTAGAAATTTCAAGTTAGCTGTTAGCAGTGAACAGTTAGCTGTTTTAATTCCTAATTACTAATTACTAATTCCAAATTCCTAATTCCTAATTCCTAATTCTCCATGGGTGTTCCGTCTTTAGCTGGAAGTCGTTTGTTGACAATGAAATAGGCAAATCCGAAGGCTAGCAGTCCCGAAAGCAGGTCGGAGACCATGCGGGCCAGAAAGAGGCCGTTGAGGCTGTGTAAGTGGGCGGCCAGAAGGGTGAGGGGAATGAGGAGTCCAGCCATGCGGATGATTTTCAGCGTCATGTCCAGATTGGGGTGGTCGCAGCCCGTGACGACGAAGCCGCCGAAGCGGGAGATTTCCAATGCGGCGAAGCCGAAGGGGACGATGTGCATGTATTTGACCATAATCTGTTGCACTTCAGGCACTTCGTTGAACCAGGGGGCGAAGACGGGCGAGAGCCAGAAGAACAGGGCGCCTGTGATGCTCAGGAAGAACAGGGCGATGCAGCAGGCGAAATAGAGGCTTTGTCGAACCCGCGAGTAGAGCCGGGCCGCATAGTTTTGGGCGATGATGGACATGAGGGGGATGCCGATGGACATGGGGATGATGAAGGCCACCATCTCCAGACGGGAGGCGGCCGCCACGCCCGCCACGGTCTCGTTGTTGAAGGTGGCCGTGGCTTTGGTGGTGACGAAGTTGCTGATGGGGAACAACAGCATGCCCAAGACGGCGGGAATGGCATAACGCAGGATGGTGACGATGGCCAGGCGCAGCGTGGCGAGGGGGATGGGGCGGAACTCCAGCAGCTTCATGCGCCATAGCAGCCAGATGTTGACGCAGGCGGAAATCATTTGGGAGATGACGGTGGCCAGCGCGGCACCGCTGATGCCCATGCGGGGCAGAGGACCGACGCCGAAGATGAGCAGGGGATCCAAAGCCACATTGATGACCATGCCCATGAAGGTCATCATGCTGGAGAGCCGTGGCTTGCCGGCGGAGATCAGCAGCCGGTTGCCCTCCATGGAGAGGGCGGAGGTGACGCAGCCGAAGAACCAGATGTTCATGTATTTCTTAACTAGTTCCAGCACAAAGCCTTTCGCCCCGCAGAGGCCGAACAGGGCGTTGCCGAAGGCGATGCCGAAGGCCGCGATGACAAAGGACACGATGGCCACAAAAAGCAACCCCGAACTGACGATTCGCGTGGCCTTTCTCTGGTCGCTGGCGCCCAAGGCGTGGGCCAACGGCGTCATGATGCCGCTGCCCAGGCCACCGAAAATGCATCCCACAATCATGACCACAGGAAAGGTAAATCCCATGGCCGCAAGGGGTTCCGCGCCGGAGAGCTGACCCACGAAATAGGTGTCCGCAATGTTGTAGCCGGACATGGCCAACGTGGCGATGATCATGGCGCTCCCCGTCTTCAACAGAATCTTGGGGATGCTGCCCTTTGTGTATTCGGCATCAGGCATATATAAGTTATTGATAATAAGTAAGTTAGGAGAATAGTGGCAAAAAGGGGGATGTAATGACGGTGAAGGCCGCCCCCTTTGCCCGCGACGGGTGTTCCGTCTCAGATGTCTCCCGTCATCCTCTCCACGGCCAGCTGGAAGGCCTTGACGCCCTCGTGGGTGCCGATTTCATCCCGTAGATGGGCGATGGCCTTGAACAGCTCGTCGGTCTTGGCCTCGTCCGCCACCACCATGATGGCGGCATTGGCGCCTGGCCAGATGTCGTTGTCATATTTGGGGCCTGTGCTTTGGCCGCGGCCGATGACGCGGGGCCATTGGGTGAAGCAGGTGACCTTCAGGCTGTCCAGAAGGGAGATGACTTCGTTGGACAGGGAGATGTTGTAGACGATCATGAGCATTTTCATAAGGCGGAGGCCTTTCTGTATTTGGCGACGAAGCTGTACAGGGTGGGGATGAACACCAAGGTCACCAAGGTGGAGACCGAGAGGCCGCCGATGATGGCGATGCTCAAGGGGGACCATAGCTCGGAGCCGGTGCTGCGGGACAGCGCCATGGGCAGCATGCCGAAGATGGTGGTCAGCGTGGTCATCAGCACGGGGCGGAGGCGCTGGCGGCCGGAGTCCGCGATGGCCTTGAGCACAGGGAACCCTCTCGCCAGCAGGATGTTAATGAAGTCAATGAGCACGATGGCGTTGTTGACGACGGTGCCCACCAGCATGATGAGGCCGATGAAGGACATCAGGTTGAGGGTCTTTCCCGTGATGGCCAATGCGAAGATGGCTCCGGAGAAGGCGAAGGGGATGGAGAACATGACGATGAACGGCGCCATGAAGGACTCGAACTGGGCTGCCATCACCATGTAGACCAGCAGGATGCCCAGAACCAGCATGAGGGTCAGGTCGGAGAAGGACTTGCCCTGTTCCTTGATTTGGCCGTCGTAGTCGATGGAGATGCCCGGCGGCAGGAGGATGGTGTCGTTGATGGCCTGCTTCAGGTCACTGGCGACTTCGCCCAGGGAGCGGTCGTAGACGTCCATGTTCAGGTTGACGCAGCGTTCCTGGCCTGTGCGGTTGATGGTCACAGGGCCAAGTTCCTCTGTGACAGTGGCGAAGGAGTCCAGTCGAACGCGTTTGCCGTTGACGGTGATTTCGCTGTTGAGCAGGTCGTTGATGGTCTTCCGTTCCTGTGAGCCCAATTGGACGAAAATGTCGTATTCATCTTCGCCCGTGCGGAACTGACTGGCCTCATTGCCGTAGAACAATGTGCGGATGGAGTACACCACATTGTAGACATTGACGCCCAGAACGGAGGCCGCATCGCGGTCGATGTTGATGACGATTTCGCGGTTGCCGTTGTCGAAGGTGACAATGGGGTCGCGGACACCGGGGATGTCCAGCGCCAGCTCACGGATATGGTTGGCGATGCCCAAGGTGGTGGATAGGTCATAGCCCAACACCTTGACGATGATCGGTTTGGTGTTGCTTCCACCTAACATCATGTTCATCAGACGGTTGCTGGTCTCCAGGTAGATTTGGGACAGCTCTGGCCAGGCCCGTAGCTCCTTCAGCACGTTTTCGCCCAGCTCGTGGACGCCGTAGGGTCGCTCCTCCATGGGCAGCAGCTTGATGTCGCATTGGCCGATGTGGGAACCGCGGCCGCCCCAGCCGTTGGAGGCTCGGCCTGCCCGCCAGTTGGTGAAGCGGACAGCGGAGCTGCGGGGGGTCCCGTCCTCATCGTCCGACACCTTCTTGCCGGATTTGGCCAAAAGCTCCTTCTCTTTGTCATAGACAACGCGGACGATGCGGCGTGCGGTCTCGGCGGTCAGTTCGGCGCGGGTGGAGACCGGCAGCTGGAAGCGAATGCTCATCTCGCCGGTGTCCTGGTCAGGCGTGAATTCCGTGCCCACGAAGGGGATGGACAAAATGGACAGGCCGATGATGACCGTGGCGATGAGAATGACGGTGTAGCGGTGTTTCAGACAGTGCTCCAGAATGCCGCCGTAGAAGTTCTCGAAGGCGTTGAACCAGATTTCGGTGCGATTGTAGAGGCGGTCCTTCCATGTCTGATGGGAGGCCGCATAGGCCAGCTCCGCCTTCGTGCGGGGGCGGGCCTTGAGCAGTTTGGAGCAGAGCATGGGCGTTAGCATCAACGCGACCAGCAGACTGGCCAGCAGCGTGGCCGTCACCAAGCCGCCCAACTGGCGGAACATGATGCCAGATGCGCCCTGCACAAAGACCAACGGCAGGAACACGCAGATGGTGGTCGCCGTGGACGCCAACATGGAAAGACCTACCTCGGAGGCGGCGAACATGCTGGCCTCCTGCACTTTAACGCCACGGTTCACATGAGAGGTGATGTTCTCCAATACCACAATCGCGTTGTCCACCACCATGCCGATGGCGATGGCGAGGGCGGACAGGCTGATCATGTTGATGGTCCATCCCATGAAGTACATGTAGCAGAAGGCGATGATGAGGGAGAAGGGGATGGAGAGGACGACGACCAGAGAGGTCCGGATGTTCCGTAGGAAGATGTAGGTGACCAGAATGACGAAGAGGCCGCCCCAATAGACGGAGCTCTTCACGTTGTTGACGGCTTGGGTGATGAAGGTGCTGGAGTCGTTGATCATGTAGAACTTGATGTCTCGGGGGATGACCGTCTCCAGCCGCTTGAGCTCCTTGCGCACCGCGTCGCAGACCGCCACGGTGTTGGCGCCAGTCCGCTTCTGGACGATCATGATCATGCCGTCCTTGCCCATGGTCTCCACATATTGGGTGATTTCCTCAAAGGAGTCCTTGATTTCCGCCACATGCTTCAGGCGGATGATGGCGCCGTCCTTCTGCAGCAGGGGAATCTCCTTGATCTGTTCCGGATCCACATATTCGCCGAGGACGCGGATGGTGTATTCGATGATGCCGATTTTCAGACTGCCGGCGGGCAGGGTCTTGTTCTCGTTGGCGATGGCGTTTTCGATGTCCGTCAGCGTCAGTCCATAGCCGGCCAGCTTCTCGCGAGAAAGAGTGACGTTGATCTGCCGCTGCAGGCCGCCGAAGGCGTCCACGGAACCGACGCCCTCCAGACGCTGCAGGGGTTGGAAGACTTCGTCGTCAATGGTGTCGTAGAGCTTTTCGATGGATTCCTTTGCGGTGACGCCGATGACCATGATGGGCATGCTAGCGGAGTCGAACTTGAAGATGAGAGGGTCTTCCACATCGTCGGGAAGGCTGCTTTTGGCGATATCCACTTTGGAGCGGATGTCGTTGCTGGCTTCGTCGATGTTGGTGCCCCAGACGAATTCGCAGGCGATGGTGGAGCGGCCTTCTGAGGTGCTGGAGCGGATTTCGTCCAAGTTGGCCACGGAGCCGAGGCGCTTCTCCAGCACGCGGGTCACTTTGGTCTCCACGTCTTCGCAGGAGGCACCCTGCCATGTGGTCATGACGGTGACGCGGGTGGGCTCGATCTCCGGAGTCAGGTCAATGCCCAGCTTGGAGAAGCAGATGATGCCGAGGACCAGGATGGCCAAAAACAGCATCATGGTGGCGGCGGGGCGCTTTACGCCAAATTCTGGTAGTTTCATAAGTTATTGTCCTTAAGGTAGTTAGGAAATTGTTGGACGGTGATTAGAAGGGCTGCTCCACAATGGGAATGTCCAGCCGGTTCCCCTCGATGCGTTTGATGACCGAGCCGTCCGTCAGCCGATGCTGACCGACCACCACAATCTCCTCCCCTTCGGAGAGGCCGTCCAGAACCTCCACCTTGTCGCCGAAACGGACGCCAAGTTTCACGTCTGCGGCGCGGACTTTGTCCCCTTCGCAGACGAAGACGATCTGTTTCTTTAAGTTCCTGATAGGCAATGAGATGTCAACTGCGAGCACATCTGGGCGGCTTTCGATGAGAATCTCGACGGTCGCATACATGCCATGCTTCAGGCGGTAGCCGCCGAAATCGTCCTTCGTGTTGGGGATGCGCAGCTCCACTTGGGCCGTGCGGGTGACGGTCTCGATGGCGGGATAGATTTTCGCCACGGTGCAGGGAATGTTTTCTCCCGGCAGGGAGACGGTGCGCAGGTTGGCTTTGGTCTTGCCGGGGATGATGAGCGGTAACTGGTTGACAGGCACGGAGATAATGACTTTGACTTCCGCCATGTCCATGATGGTGACCACGGGCGTGGTGGGGGACACCATGGAGCCGGGGTCCATGTATTTGCTGCTGACCACGCCGTCCATGGGAGAGTAGAGCTTGGTTTCCGCCAGGTTGACTTGAGTCTGCTGGAGGGATGCCTCCGCCTGCATGACGGCCGCCTGAGCCTGTTGCACGGAGGCTTTGGAGCGGGTCAGAGTGGCTTCCGCCTGCTGGATGGCCGCCTCCGCCGAACGGACTTGCGCCTCTTCGGCCAGCTGGGCCGCCTTGGCCTGATTCAGAGCCGCCACCGCCTGGTCATATTCCGTGGCCGCTTTGTCATAGTTCTGCTGCGTGGTGGCTTCCTTCTCCAAAAGGCCTTTCTGACGGGCTTTCTCCCGCTCTTTGTCCGTAAAGGTGGCTTGGGCTGAGTCCATGGCCGCGGCGGAGGAGGCCAAAGACGCCTTCCGCTGCTCCAACGTGGCCTTCGCGTTGAGGATGCCCGCTTCGCCGCTGCCCACGTCCGCCTGTGCGGCGGCCAGCGCCGCTTTTTCAGCGGCCAGTTTCGCCTCTGCGTTGGCCAATTGGGCACTAAGCTCCCGGTCGTCGATGGTGGCGATGAGCTGTCCCGCCTTGACAAAGGTGCCTTCTTCAACCCGCTGTTTGCCGTCGACGGCCAAGGTCAGCAGGCGGCCGGAGATTTTCGGCTGCACGTCCACGGACTGGATGGCCTGGATGTCGCCGTTGAAGGTGAGAATGTTGTCGATGCGGGAGCGAGTCACTCGGCTGGTTTGGACGGAGACGGCGGTGTCTCGCACGCCTTCCTTCTGCTTCTGGGCTTCCTTGCGCTTTTGAGTGACAATCTGATAGCCGAAAATGCAGATGCCTAAAATGGCGATGACGGCGATAATGGTGAAAATTCCTGTGATTTTGCTTTTCATGGAGGGACTCTTTTATGGATGTTTATGTCTGAGTTGAGGTTATGGATTGCTGACTTCCTGAAGCTTGAGGACCGGAAGGTTCAGGTCAAGAATGCCGCCGGTGCTGGCGGAGATGGCCTCCAGACTGGAGAGGACCTGCACATAGGCCTGTGAGCGGGCGGAGGCGCTGATGGTCACGTCTGTCTGGGCTTCGTTGAGGCGGGTGATGGTGCTGGTGCCGCCGCGGTACTCCTCCCGAACCAAATCGCGGATTTTCTGCGCCGTGGCGAGAATCTTCTCCTGCGCGGTCAGCTGATGGCGGTTGGACTCCAGCGCCAGATAGTTTTTGCGTACGTCCGCATCGATGTCCAGAAGCAGTTCGTTCTTTGCCTCAATGGCTTTGTCCAATTCCGCATAGCCTTGGGCGATGTAGGCACGGGTTTTGAAGCCATTGAACAGATTCCAGTTGGCGGCGACGCCGAAGGTGATGTTGCGGTCGTAGTGGGTGTTGAAATGGGCGCTGTGGTCTCGATCGAACCCATAGTCCATGAAGAGGTTAATAGAAGGATACCAAGTGCTTTTCGCCGCCTGGATGGCGTTTTCGGCCAAGGCGATGTTATTTTGGGCGATGCGGATGTCCGGCCGGTTGCGTTTGGCGTATTCCAGCAGGTTCTCCAACGAGAGCTCGATGTTGATGGCCTCCGGCGGCGGCGGGATGATTTCCACGCTGTCCCAGAAGGTGTCCTGCGGCATGTTCAGCAGGGCGCTCAAGGCGACGATGGCCACACGCCAGTTCTTTTTGGCGGTGATGTAGTCCACTTCCGCATTCTGAACCTGCAGTTCGAAGTTGAGGACTTCGCTGGGGGTGGCGATGCCCCCCTCCTGCCGTTTCTTCGCGTCTTCCAGAATCATTCGGTTGTAGTCGGCGTCCTGTTGGGCGATGTCCATGCCGTCCTGCGCCAGAATGACGGCGTAGAAGGCGGAGGAGACGGCCTGCAGCAACAGCCGCTGGGCGTCCTTGTCCGCCTCAATGCTGGACTGGAGGGAATACTCTCGGTCCATCAGGGTCAACTTGCGGGAGAATCCGTCGAAGATCAGCCAGCTCAGGGACAAATCCGTGGAATAGTTGGTGTTCTGCTCATAGTCCCGCAGGGGGCGTGTTGCCTTGTCTCGATTGCGCTTGATGGAGGCGTTGACGTCCAAGGTGGGCCAATAGGCGGCTTTTGCCTGGCTGACCTGGGCGCTGGCGGATTCGATGGCGGCCTTGGCCTTGGCGAGAGTGGGGTTCTGCTTCAGCGCTATCTTCTTCGCCTCCAGAAGGGTAAGCTGAATCTTGCCACCGTTGGAGGCCTTGCCGTCGGTTGCGATGTCGTCCGTCTGTCCAAGACAGACCCATGCGGCGGCAAGGAGAAGGGAAATGCTTCGTTTCATGAGTTGGAAATCCTTTTCTATGGTATGGGGTGGCGACGCGTCGTCGCTGTCTTAATTTTCGAATTTAGGGGTGTCAACAAGCGATTCTTTGCCGTTGCTTTGCTGTCTCATGACATCCACCGTCCGTTTGATGGTCTGATAGATGTAGTTGCGCAGGTTTTTCTGGTTCAGGCTGTCCGTGACGCAGAAGGGGTTTGCCACATCCTTGCGGATGGTCTTCTCGAAGAAGGTCTGGATGGGGAGGAACATGCACAGGCTGTGATAGGTGTATCGCAGCATGTTGATGTTCATCGGGGTGGCCGCCTCCTGAAGGAGCGCGCTCAACATGGCGCTGATGCGTTCCATGTACTGCCGATGGCGCCGTTCGTCCTCTTCGTTCCATTGAGGCCGGAGGGACTGGTTGGAGCCCAACAGCTCCCGCATGAGCAACAGGTTGCTTTGGTAGAGCTTGTGGTCGAAGGTGGCGCTGAGCATGGTGTCGATGTGGCTGTAGAGGGCCTTCCAGGGGTCGGTTTCCACCATGCTGCGGAAGTGGGCCGTCTTTTCTTCGCAGAGCTTCAGCGCATAGGTGCGCACCGCTTGGTAGAAGCCCAGTTTGTCTCCAAAATAGTAGTTGATGGCGGCGATGTTGCTGCCCGCCTCCTCGCTGATGTCCCGAATTTTGGTATTGCCGAAGCCACGGTTGGCAAAAAACTTCAGTCCTGCGTCCAATAGGCGCTGGCGCACCTCCGGTCTGTCGTCTTTGGGGGTCATGGTCAGGCTTGTCGATTTTTTTAGGTGAATGTAATTTTGGTCGAATGATGAAAAATATGTTTTAATTTACATTTTCAAAACGGAATTTTCAACTGAATATTGTGTGTCTCACGTTGAAAATTTTCATTGCACGGCTAGAATAAAAGGATGGAGTGCCGCTCCGCAGGGGAAGAGGCGTCAGGTGAAGCGAAATTTCGCCTGACTGTGATGAGCCGGATTGCGGCGGCGTCATGTTGCATTGACAGTATATATAGAATAAGGAATAGAGAGCCATGTCCATCACGGAGAATCTGAAACAGGTATGCGAGCGGATTGTGTCTGCCGAACAGCGGGCGGGTCGTGCCATCGGCAGCGTGCGGCTGTTGGCGGTGAGCAAGACCTATCCCATGGAGGCGGTGCGGGAGGCCTTTGGAGCCGGCCAGCTGGCCTTTGGCGAGAACAAGGTGCAGGAGCTGGCTGTGAAGGCACCGCAACTCCCTGAGGCAGAATGGCATCTAATTGGCCATCTGCAGAGCAACAAGGCCCGGGTGGCCTTGGCTCACGCCACATGGATTCATTCCGTGGATTCCGTTGAGCTGGTGAGGCGGCTTCAGCGCATCGCCAAAGAGGACGACCGCAAGGCGTCTTTGCTTCTGGAGGTCAATGTGTCTGGCGAGGCCAGCAAATTCGGCATGGCTTCGGAGGCGGTGGAAGAGGCCGTTTTGGCGGCTCAGGAGGGGCCATGCCCCTGCGTCGGTCTGATGACCGTCGCCCCCGCCATGGCCGCAGAAACGGAACTGCATCGCATTTTCGCCCAGTTGCGGACGCTTCGGGACACGGTGGCTGCCCACGTCGGCACCCCGCTTCCCCACCTTTCCATGGGCATGTCCGGCGACATGGAAATCGCCATTGCGGAAGGCGCGACCATTGTCCGCATTGGCACCGCCATTTTCGGCCAACGGGACTATTCGAAGACTGGCAATTAGCCGCGATTCCTCTTGCCAACTGCCAATTAACGAATAGGCTGATTAGCAATCACTTGACTTCAGGCGCGGCGATTTCGCCTGCTTCCGGAATGAATTTCTCTCCGGAGTGCGGCAGCAGTTCCTCCAGCCGTTTGGCGATGGCTGGATTGATGCGCTGTTTGGTCATCTCCAGCGTAGTCTTCTTCATCTGCTCAAACGGCGGCAGGCCTTTGCGCTGCTCAATGCCCTCATTGTCCTTCATGTAGCGGTCATACAGCTGTTTGGCGATGGTGATGAAGGTGTTGGCCGGTTCCTCCTCGTCAATGGCCAGCTGATAGTAGGCGTTCATGATGTAGCTCTGGATGGTGTTTTGAGCCTGGGCGTTGGTGGCGCCTTTCATGCGTTCCGCCAGCTCCCGCAGCACGAATTCATCCAAATCCAGGTTGAAGCGGGGAGAGAATTCCTTGATGGACCGCGCAATCTGCAGGTATTCGTTGGCCTTCTTCTTCTCGCCGAATTTATAGAGAGTGGCGATGGCGTTGTCCAAGAAGCCGCCATAGGAGCCAAGGACGGAAGATTGGCGGTTGTAGTACTCCAAAAGATCCTGATAGATTTTGTTGGTGACGTCCACCACCTTGATATTGGAGGTCATCTCCAGATGGCCGATGTCTTTCAGATAGATGAGTCGGCCGGCGTCAAAGGCCTGACAGAGAGATTGGAAGATCATGCGGTCGCAGTTCAGACGGCGCATGGTGTCCTTTTCGCTGGACCATTTCTCCTTGCCTCGTTCCGCCCAATAGATGGCGTGGGCTTCAGAGAGGCGCCAATCCAGTTCGCCGTAGACTTCGTTCAGATGAATCATGCGAACGGGCTCCAGACGGTATTTCTGCTTCATCCAGCGGGCGCGGAGGCAGCTCTCCACTGTTTCCGTGATTCCCAGCTTGTCCAATTCCTCCTTGATGGGCGGCTGTCCTTCGTAGGAGCTGGTGGGAATGATGGCGATTTCCCTGAAATGCCGCTCGAAGTCAGTGAAATTGGGATAGCCGTATTTGGCGATGATGTCCCAGAAGTCGTTTTTTCCGCCGAGGGCGGCCCGCAGCTTCTGTTCGTTGTCCGGCGCCTTTGCCAACAGTTCCCATTGGCCGTAGTAGTCGGAGAAGAGCCGGATCATCTCCTTGGCGAATTCCGTCTTGTAGTAGCGGTTGGCGTCGTCGTATTCCTGACCCATCTTGTGCTGGAAGATCCAGCCCAGCTGACGGAAGAGCTCCGGGTCGCCGGGATTGTATTCAAGTGCCTCATCTCGAATGAGTTCCATGCCTCGTTTGACCCAACGCCACCGATCATCGAAGTTGGTGAAGGTGACGGAGATGTTGTAGGCCATGTTCCAGCCCAGGAAGGAGTGGGCGGAGGTGAAGCGGGGTTGCAGTTTCACAATCCACTCGGCCAGCTGAACCATTTCGAAATAGTTGCCTTCATCCTGCATCTTGCTGGAGCGCAGCCACAACCAGTCTGCAACCAGGCCGCGGAAGCCGCCCAAGGCCACGCTGGTGAACGCCACCCATGGCGGCGCGTTGTCCAAAGGATCCACGTCCGTCAGATGTTGCGTGTAGCGAATGGCGTTCATCTGGCTCTGGACAACGGACAAGGCCGTGCCCAACACCAGAAAGACGACGAGAAATGCGCAGATCGGACCGAATTTTTTCATTGTCGTATGTCGCTCCAGAGTTTATTTGCGGATGACGGCGCCAAGCTCGCGTTTGTTGAGAATCCAGATGCCCACCACGGCAATCAGACCCGTGCGCAGACAGAACAGATACAGGAAGGACTCCCCAAGGCGGCGTCCCTCGATGAGGCGCCCTTTGATGAGGTCGGAGGTGGCGTCCAAATCGTCCACGGACACGACGATGTGGCCGATGCCCTGAGAGAATTTGTGGGACAGCATGTTTGCCACGCCCGTGTAGCGGTAGCTGCCGTCCTCGTTACGGGAGGGGGCGGACACCGCCGCCTGAACGGACAGACCGATGACCAGATAGGCCACAGCCACAAAGGTGGCCACCGGCGTGGAGAAGGCCGCGCTGACTGTGCAGCCCAACGCCGCCAAAAAGGCGATCTGCAGAAGGGCCAAAAGCATGGCGCGGAAATAGTTGTTGGCAAAGCCGACGACGGCCACCAGCACGGTGGGGCCGTCCATGGGCTGGAAGACGGCTGGAATGGGCTCATGTCCGTTCCAGCCTTCTTTGGGTGGATTGTAGAAGCGGATGGCGAGGGAGTTGTCATTGTTCTTGTCGATGAAATTGGAGGAGATGATCAGCTCCTGATAGGTGCCGCCCATGACATTCAACATGGAATTTATGTAGGGGTCGGGGGCGCCGCCGGCTACGGCGCGGGGATCCCGCACGCCCCAGATGCAGGGCATCTGCTGCTGTTTGGTGCTGTCCGCCTCGCCAGAGAACAGGCGGTAGCGGAAGAAGACCATGCCAGTCTCCAGCGGAGTGTTGGCGCTCTTCTCCGGAGAATTGTTGTTGGCCAGCTTTTCGTTGAGCTTGCTGGTGACGTTTTTGAAGGTCCACACTTTGAAGGTCCCCGGAGCCACCTCGCCCTGACGAGCCAGAACTCGTCGTCGCAGTTCCTCCTTGATGGTCTTCGTGGCGCTGGGGGACAGGTCTTTGCCGAAAGACTCCTTGTTCTTCTCGAATTCTGCCTCCACCTCATGTTCGATGTTGGGCTGCTCCGCTTCAAAGGAACGGCGACCCACGCGAATCTCCTTGTTCAACTGGGAGATCTCCAGTTCGGAGAAGTCGCCATGGGCCACTCGCCATTGGGTCAGCCCGTAGATGATGCCGCCGGAGATCAGCATGATGATCGCATGCATGATGAACACGCCACACCATTTCCCCAGCCAGAGCATCCAGCGGGGGCAGGGCTTGACGACCACCATGTGGACGCTATAGTTCTCAATCTCATGGGAGAGCAGCGAGCAGCCCAACCATAGGGTGGTGGTGGAAATCAAGGCCACAACAATGCCCAGCGAATAGGTTAGGGCAATTTGGACCAGACCGATGGCCGTTCCATCGCCGGAGACCGTCATCGGCAGAAGAAAGACGGACAACAGAATGAACACGAACAGGACATGGAACACCTTGGATCGGATGGCCGACCGTATCGTCTGCAGTACAATGGCAAGGAAAGCTTTCACGGAGATCTTCCCGTTAGAGTTGAATTCGTTAATGCGGATGATGGAAAACGACTTATTATAACAGGATAATGGCGTTTTGCAAGCCAAGAGCCGTCTTGTTGCGCGAAAAGTCAGTGCCAAAGAATGAAAAAACAAAAACCGCTATTTCCCCTTGCCCCGCTTGACAAGAGGTATTACGTCAGTAGAATAGCTAATAGTCTATATGCATTTCATACCAATGCGGGGCCAGTTTTTCCGTCGAAAGGAGATTTTCCGGGAAGTCGTCTAACTCATCCGCCGTAGGGGGACGATCATCCGATGTGTAGATGTGATACCAGCTGCCGCAGAGCATTCCGCGACTGGTCCAGAATCCGATGATCAGCTTGTCCGGCTCGTTTCGAAATACCCAAATCGTTCCGTCGCTGGATGTCCACATGTCCAGCAGATGCATCTGCATTTCCCCTGTGGATTCGCCATTTATGCCTTTCAGGACACCGGTTTGAACTTGGTGGACGACAGCAGGCCGCCGCCAGGCCAGATATTTTTCAGGAACCACTTTATGGGCATATCCGATGATGGACATGAGCAGCCACGGCACAAGTGTCCATCCCAATGCAGCCCATCTCGTGCGCCTTCGAATGCAAAGGTACAAAGCCTTGAAGGGCAGCCATGTAAGATACACGATGTAACCCAGAAGAAAAAGGTAGAACCACCAAAATAGAATGACGCCACATATCACTCCGAAGGGATTGTCCCATAAAGGCCAAAGCAAAAGCAATACCAGATAGTGAATTGCGAAGAGAACCAGACATATGATCACTCGCTTCCGTGCACGGCGGCAAAACGTATCGTGCGGATTCGCTGCAGGTTCTTTGCTTTCCTGTTGTTCTGTGGATATAGTCTCTTCCGTCATTCCATATCTCTAGTCGCTAATTTATAACACCTTAGAGAATCACGCCCTTCTGCAGAATGATGTTGCCGTGCTGGCGCGTCTCACCCGTCCGGACATAGGCGAATGCCTTCTTTATATACTCATAGATGGCGAAACGTTCAAGATAGCCCGCCTTGCAGCAAGTGATCTTCTGGCAGGCGGCGATGAATTCCGCCGCAATGGTGAAATACCTTTAAGTACTAGTGCCCTATTAATATGCACCTAAAAGTCCTTTTGGTCAAACAAGTCTGGTATAAGTGGTGTAGTTGGAGACGAAAAGTCGCAAAACCGTGGGAAATGTGGATCCGAATTGGCACCGCCGCCCGCCGCCTCCCGTCCCATGTCAAATTTCCAATTCACGATTTGCTTCCCGCTGTCCGCGGCACTATAGTTATGGCATACTATATATAATAAGAGGTATAGAGAAAGCCATCCAAAAACAAGGAGCCCATGATGCTGCGTCCCATTCTCAAGACCGCCGTTTTGCTTGCCCCCGGCTTTGAAGACATTGAAGCCGTCACGTCCATTGACGTCCTTCGCCGCGCCGACATTCCGGTCGCCGTCGCCTCAGTTGGCGTCAAGGGGCTGGTCACCAGTGCCCATGGTCTGTCCATCCAGACCGATTGTGCCGTGGAGGACCTTGTGGCGGACGACTTGGCTCTTGTGGTTCTTCCAGGCGGCATGCCAGGCGCCACCAACTTGAAGGCAAGCCGATCGGTTCGCCTTCTGCTGGAACAGGTTAGGGCCGGTGGCGGCTTGTTGGCCGCCATCTGCGCCGCTCCCATCGTCCTTCATGCGGCGGGCATCCTTACGACTCAGCTGTACACATGCTATCCCTCCTTTGAGAAGGAAATTGGCGGCCATTACACGGCGGATCGCGTTCGTGTGGACGACCGTCTCATCACCGCCTGCGGACCGGGTGCCTCGTTGGAGTTCGCATTGGAGCTGGTCTCCCAATTGGGCAAGCCGGAAGTAGCCGCTCATCTCAACCGCGGCATGTTGGTCTAAACCCTTCCCCTTATACCATATATATAATATAGGGCAGGCGTGCCTAGGTCCGACTGGAAGGGACGACCGCCCCCACGCAGTCGGCGGGGGCGATGAGCAATTGGAATTCTCTTTTATGAAGATAGCAAGTGAACGATTGCTGCTTTATCCAATCAGCGATGATGAAATGAAGCAAGTTATTGGAAATGAAGAAGATGCGGAATTAAAGCAGGCTTATTCGGAAATGCTTCACGGTTGTCTTGCGGAGCCTAAAAAGAGAATATGGCACGCCTTGTGGTTCATTGAACTGAAAAATCAGAGGGGCGTGATTGTCGGCGATTTGTCCTTCAAAGGTCTTGACACAGATGGGATGGTTGAGCTCGGCTATGGGTTAAGGGACGGTTATTGTGGCAAGGGCTATATGACGGAAGCGGTCAGGGCCATTGCCTCATGGGCGCTTGTTCAAGAGGGCGTGACAAGAATTGAGGCGGAAACGACGCCTGAAAACACGGCGTCGCAACGGGTGCTCGCTCATGCAGGTTTCATTCCCACAGGGGAAAATGGCACAGAAGGGCCACGATTCGTGTATCAGGACTAAAGGGCGTTGTATCCGTTATATTGCATCTTATTTGAATTGAATGACTTATGTGTACAAGTTTGGTCGTAAACCGAAAAAAGACCATTGTCGGATGGAATCTTGACATTCTGGACATGACCAGCCGCGTTCGGGGGGCGCCAGAGGGTGTTTTCATAGAAATCGATGATCCGAAGGAAGGATGGCTTCCCTTGTTTGGCGCCAACGCCAGAGGCGATTTCGTGGGAATGCCGACTTGCTGGCCGTTTGACGAGCGAAGCAATCCAACCGGAGACGGCGAAAACATCATCATGCTGGACATTGATTTGCTGATGCAGAAAAAGACGTTGCAGGAGATTCGTGAAATCGCGGAACGCAGACCTGTCCATAGCATTCCAGGTTTCACCTTCATGGCGGCGCTGTCGGACGCGGAGGGGAACGTGCTGCACATCGTCCCTGGCCAGGGCAACCTATACGAAGAAAGGCCTAAATACAAGATTCTGACCAACTTCTCGCCTTTCAAGCAGAATTCGGAGACCCATCCGTGGATGGGGTGGGACAGATATCAGAAGGCGGAGGCCATGCTGCAAGTTGCGTCGGAAGACTTTGGCGTAACCGAGGGCTTCGAGGTCTTGCGGGCGGTGTCCCAGACGGTCTGCCCCACGGTGGTTTCCATGGTGTTTGATGTGCAGGAACGGACCGTGTGCTGGTGCGAGAACAGGGAATGGAACTCCATTCATACTGTCAAGCTGGCAGAGGCGCGATGACATTTATGGAGCCACCGCCTTGAATGGACAAGCCTAAGGGGTCATGTTGTAGACGCCGCCTAGCCAAATCCCAAATAACCTGTTGATGTCCAGATAGTTATCCTTAAGAGTTCTGTTTGAAATAATGCAAGGTTCGTTGCATGTTGATCGATTTCGCGCATGGATGAGCACTTTTGATCAAAATTCAAAAGCGGTTAATTCCATGATCACGCGAATTTTCTGAGGGTTTCAAGGAGTTCCTTGACTTTGATAGGCTTGGCGATATGCGCGTTCATGCCTGCGGTGATTGATTTTTGACGGTCCTCCTCAAATGCGTTTGCGGAGAGGGCAATGATGGGAAGGGCATCGGAATCGGGAAGGGCGCGAATGGCGCTGGTGGCCTTATAGCCATCCATGATGGGCATCTGAATGTCCATCAGGACGAAATCATAGTATTGACATCCCTTTTCCGTTATCATCTTGACGGCAATGGAGCCGTCTTCGGCCATATCGACCTCAAGACCGTTGTCCAAAAGCAATTCGGCGGCGATTTCCCTGTTGAGTTCATTGTCTTCGACAAGCAGCACCTTTTTGCCTTCAAGAGAAGCTTGGCTCTTTGTGTCGTTGGCTGCGTTGTTTGATGCATTGTCGTTTGCGTTGACGGCGCACAGGGGAATTCTGATGGTGAATTTGCTTCCTTTGCCCTGTTCGCTTTCGACCTCGATGGTGCCGCCCATGAGTCCGACCAGATTCTTCGTGATGGCCATGCCCAATCCCGTGCCCTGATGGCCACTGACTGTTGAAGTGTTCTCTCTGGAGAAGGTTTCGAAGATGTGGCGTTGGAACTCCTTGCTCATGCCGATTCCCGTATCTTCAAACACAAGGCGGTACATGTTTTTGCCGGGCAGGTCGCAGGATTCCTGTGATAGCGTAAAGGAGACCTGCCCGCCGGGGTTGGTGTATTTCATGGCGTTTGAAATGACGTTGATGATGATTTGGCTTAGCCGTAGACTGTCTGCATGCACGTTCCTGTCGGAAATGTCCGAATGCTTGAAAATGAACGATATGTTCTTTTCATCCGCAAGAATTCGCAGCATGGGGAGTGAGGATTCGCAGACATCGATTAAATCAATGTCCTTTTCTTCAAGAGTGACCTTGCCGCTTTCGATTCTGGACATTTCAAGAATGTCGTTGATGAGCGCAAGGAGATGCTCTCCAGATGCTTTGGTCTTTTTGAGGCAATCCAGAGTCTTCTCCTTGTCATCGATGTTCTTGATTGCCAAATTGGTGAAGCCGAGAATCGCCCCCATGGGGGTGCGGATGTCGTGTGACATATTAAAGAGGAAAGCGGTTTTGGCGTTGTTGGCGGCCTGTGCCATGTCGCGGGCGATCTCAAGAGCCTTGTTCTGCTCTTTTAGTTCAGTCTGATGGCGCTGCTCAATGCTGATTTCGTCAGTCATGTCCCTTATGCCGATGAGGACGCAGTTTCTGTCTTTGTGATCTTTGTGATGGATCATGTTGATGCCAAGCCATCTAGGGGCTTCTTGCTTGCCGTATCGGAATTTCGCTGAGAACACCTTGCCTGACTTGATGACGGGAAGAATCTTCACGGATGTCATTTCGCTGATGAAGTCATTCTGGTCTTCAGGGAGAATGAAGTCTTCCGCATAGCCTTTCATGAAATCTTCGAACGTGGAGAAGCTGCCATCGACTTCATTGGCGTCTTTCAGGAGTCTGCCAAACCGATAGCAATCGATACGGTGTTTGTCAAAGTCGAAATGGAGAATCGAGTCATAGTCGTTGGCCATGGCGGTCAGCACTTGTCTGAGTTCGTTTGCCTTGCGTTCGGCGTTCACCTCGTCCGTGATGTCCGTGACAAGGCAGAATGCCATGATATTGCTGTTGGTTTCGTTGCGGAAGATATAGTAGGTATGCTTGCAGTGTCTTTCGTTTTTGCCGTTCTTGCGCAGCGATGTGCAGAAGATGTCCACGATCTTTTGACCAGCGTTGAATCTTGAGATAAGGTGTTGGCAATTGCTGACCGCAAGAAATTCCGCTTTGTCTGAAACCAGCATATTATCCGCCCACCATTTCATGAATTCATTGTAACCTGTTGGAGTCCTGGCACTTGCTTTGTTAATGATGGTTTGAGTCCCATTGTCATCGACATCGATGATGTCCCCTATGATGGCGTTTTGGGAGAGATTGACCTCAAGATAGCCAGAGGAAGCCTTGATGAGCATTTCATGGTAATCTTCCGCCTTTTGACTGATTTTGTCGAGATTGCCTTCCATCCGTTCTATTTCGAGCAGCTGGGCCCGCTTTTCCCTATGCCACTTAACATATACATATATAAGGAGGGCAACGAGGGCCACGGCGGTTAGGGGGAGCCATGGGTTGTTTCGCATGACATCCTCGAACGTATATGGCTGAACGAAAGTCGTAAGCCATTTGCGATGAAGCCGTTCGAGGGTTCCGTCCGTTTTGAGTTTCATTAGAATGGCGTCAATTTTGGCACGCAGCTCCTGGTTGTCGGGGGAGAGGCCGAAGCACATGCAGCTGGAGCCGATGCTCATCAGCGGCTTAATGTCCTTGGCTCCAAGATTATCCAGAATGGCGATGCCGACGGCGGTTCGCCCGATGACATATTCGCATTCGCCATTCATAAGTGCCTTGAAGGCACCGAAATAACTGTCATATCCAGTGCATTTTCCCGCAAGCCCCATGGAATAGAGGTTGCTGGAGACGTTGCCGTTTTTCAGAATGCCAATTTTCTTGTCGAGAAGCTGAATCGGTTTGTCCAGAGGCTTGTTCCCGAAGACGGCGAATTCGTCATAGACGGTATAGACGGTGTTGGCAAGTTCCGTTTCCGAGGAATGTCTGTTGAAGAACTCGCAGGCCATGAGGACATCCGCCTTGCCGCTCTTGATGGCCTCGATGGCAGAGTTCCAGTCAGTCAGCTGAAGATCCAGATTCATCTTCAGTTCATTGGCGACGATGTTGATGAGCTCCACATCGTGGCCAGTTGGATTGCCTTCAGAGTCAAAGAACGTATACGGATTGTAGAAAGGTCTGGCAAGGACCCTTATGGTCTTGTCATAGCAGTTGTTCGGTTGTGTCTCCAAAACCGGGACTCTTCTGTCGAAAAGACCGCTCAGTTTGAAATATTGCACGAACAGACAGGCCAACGCCGCGGCTATGGCCGCGACCAGCAGATATCTTTTCGGTATTCCTTTCATAATCAATTGCCATGCCTATGGAGTCAGAACCTCGCCTTGGGGCTTGATTTCCGAATGCCTAAATAACGATTTGCGTTTGACTAGGGGGAAGTTAAGTCATAATATAGTCAGACAAACGCATTTTACAAAATGCTCTATTCCCCCATGAGGGTCATATATTAACCACAGATCATACAGAATAACAAGAAGCGTTTCATCATGTTGTGGCAGAATACGGATTAATTCTTTTCAAATGAAATAAAAGAACCGCGAAGTCCGCTCGTGAGTGGCACTTTGCTTCTGTTTATTCCGTGTGTTTTGTGGATAATAAACTACCCTCATGGGGAACAGAGCGTTTCGTAATACTCGAGAACCCTTTGGAGAAGATGATTGTTTTTCCCGGTATCTTTCATCTCCTTGAACCATTCTGAAAAGGTAATGGAGTAATCCACCGCCTCATCAGGGTTCTCCATAGGGAGGGGAAACGGCGTATCTGCGCCGTATTTCTCCCCTTAGGGAATTCGATGCCTGTCAAATCAAGTGTCATCATAGCCATTGGCAATGAGCCATTGACGATTTTGAATTCATCTCCGGTCAGCGCTCTTGGACATGGCCGTGTGCATGCAAGATTTTCGCAAGATAGATGAACGGGGTGTCCAGAAGTGCGCAAACTGCTTTGAGCAAATAGGTTGTGATGACAATCTCCATGAAAACCCGCGTTGTATAGAGACCGTAGAATGCGATGGTGGCAAAGATGACGGAGTCCAGCAGTTGGCTGACGAGCGTCGAGCCGTTGTTGCGAAGCCACAGCATTTTCGTGGAGGGCATTTTCGCCTTGATGGCATGGTAGCTCCAGACATCATGGAACTGGCTGACGAGGTATGCCACGGCGGAGCCTGCCACCACGCGAGGCACAATGCCGAACAACGTCTTCAGGGCCTCCTGCGAAAAGTCGCCTTCTCCAGGAGCGAACCACAACGAGAACGTCATCAGAAACGGCAGCGCCAGCATGCTGATGAAACCGATGATGGCGGCCAGCGCCGCGTCCCTTTTGGAATAGTTCTCTGAGAGGATGTCCGTGGCAAGGAATATCGATGCATAGAGGACGTTTCCCAGCGTGGCGGTGACGCCGCACAACTGGATGACTTTGATGACTTGGATGTTCGCGATGACCGTCGCCATGGCCACCCAGGCGAAGAGCCCCAGTTTCCCAAGAAACTTGTATACAAGCAATAGCGCACTGAAATCAATCACAAAAACCAATATCCAAAGCAGTTCATTTTTCATGATCAATCGGAGATTATCTGTCTAACATTGCCAGAATGTCGCTGGCGTTTGTGTCGGGCTTGACTTTCGGCATCACCTCCAGGATGGTGCCGTCTTCACCGATGACAAAACTAGTTCTCGCAACGCCCATTGACGGCTTGCCGTACAGTTTCTTTTCCTGCCATACGCCGTATGCCTGAATCGCCTTCAACTCTGGGTCTGAAAGCAGGATGAATGGGAGACTGTATTTCTCTGCGAATTTTGCGTGTGAGGCAACGCTGTCCTTGCTGACGCCGATCACCACAATGCCACGTTTTTCAAACTCAGCGTGGTTTTCCGCAAATGCCATGGCCTGCCGTGTGCAGCCTGGAGTGTTGTCCTTTGAATAAAAATAGAGCACGACCTTTCGTCCTCTGAAGTTTGAGAGGCTAATCTCCTTGCCGTCCTTGTCAGGCAATGTAAAACTGGGTGCGATGTCGCCTTTTTTCATTGGCCGTTCCTTACACCTTATATTCTATCGGTTTATGTTATGTATGAATGAAGTCAAGTCCAAACCACTATAAAATATTATAATATGCCGTGCGTTAATTTGCAAATAGACTGGCGTTCCTATTGCGGAGAGCAGGCGACTGGCCGTGGTGAGACATTCTTGCAGTATATCAGCTAGTCTTTGGGGTGCGGCGGAACTCAATGTGCCCTGAGGCTTTCAATTGCCTCAAATGGTGTTCCAATGTTCGTTTTGGGATAGACACCGCCGCGAACTAGTCATTCATAAAGAGTACAAGGTTATGGAATGTTAGCTGCTCACTGACCATATGCTGATGTCCATTCCCCCGAAATACACCGTCTCACAGGTTATAATGTACATCATAGGTAAGAGCGCCATCTAGATAGTTAGGAACCACAACGAGAGACGTACGAATTTCACGTGATATCATTTTGGGACACGTGCGCACTCTCTGTTCGCACCATCAGTCATGATAAACATTCAGTTCGGGAATATATCCGGAACTAAGAGATACGCGGACTTTCCCGTTTGCAACGGCACGAGGAACACCGTGACGGGAAACAGTGAAGCATGACAGACGAGATTTTTCGCTCCACGTCTCTTGCCAAGCCATAAAACAGAGGGACATTGACACATTCACCACTCATCAATGTCCCCTGTCAATCACTAGCCGCAAACGACTGTGGCAATCTGCCAGGCGCCCAGTTCGGGCAGTTTCACCCTTATCGTACTCTGGCCATCAGTCCTTTGTTCAACGCCGATGCGCTTCTGCTCATCGCCCATCCTAAACCACGACAGGGAGGTCCCAACGGGGTTGCGGATTTCTAGCACGGCGTCGGCGCATGGCTCAATGCCCGCGTTGACCACAGTGACTGCGCAGACCTTGCCGGACTTGTCTGTCGCGGGAATGGCCACCAGGGGCAGCCATCCGTTCAGGCGCGCAGGCATAGGAGCCTGCCCCACCCAGTCCGCCAGATTGCGGAGCATTTCAATCTGCCACGGATTGATTTGGCGCGAAAAATTGCCCGATACGCCGAACACGGCCATTTTTCCATAGTCGCTTTCCAGACACCATGCGGCCAGACGGCCCGCCTTGTCATCGGCATAGACGGCAAGCGGCTGCGCCTTGGAGCTGCATTCGGGCGTGAACGCCACCGTGTCGGGGAAAAGGAATCCGCGCCAGGAAGCGTGTGCGCCGTCGCCGTTGATGGGATGTTCCGTGAGCCGTGTGCATGACATGTTAAGTTCGTGGGCACATTCCGCCTTCACCTTCGCAAAATCGACCAGCCCCCGCCTCTGGAGTTCCAGATAGGCGTTTCCGGTCAGCAGCGCGCCATCCCGCAGACAGCGCATGAAATTCTCCTTGGTCATGCTCTTCGCCGAGTTCAGCGTCACAAGTGAGGCATTGCCCCCCGAAGCGGCAAGCTGCCTGTTGAACATCAGCGGAATCCCGAACTGCACAAACTCCTCCGCATCGTCAACCTGAAACACATACCATTCGTAGGGCTTCTCCGGATTCTTGGGATTCTCCATGAACTCGTCATTCACCACCAGATTGAGGCCAGCGTTGACAGATTCGCGCGAAATGCCGGAAAGCATCGAAAAGTAGGCATGGTTGCTGGAATACATGCGAAAGAACTTCTCCATGCATTCTCCGCCCGCCTCCCAAAGAGAGCCGCTTTGCATACTGGATGAATTGCATCCGTATGCCATGCACAATGCCGCCTCCAGCTGCATCGCGTAGTTGCTCTTTGACGTGGCGTTGCACGGGCAGTTCTCGATTTCCATCGTCATCACGCCCACGGCCCCCGAGGCGCGCGCGTCGGCCACATCGCAGCCCGTGAGAAGGCCCTTGCGCAGGAAGGTATGGGGATTGTAGTCGTTCCAGACGCCGCTCCCGATACGCACGCGGCATGGCCTGCCTGTCGCCTCAGCCATGGCCTTGTAGCACAGCTCGAAATTCCAGCCGTTGTATCCCATTTCGCTGTTGGCGGTCTGCAGTCCCATTTCCGTCTCGGGCGAAGCCGCGTGGACCGCCTCCGAAATTTCCCGGCAGAAATCCGCCATCTGGATGCGATGGAACTTCACCCACTGAAGACGGATGGACTCGCGGGAATCGCTGTCCAGCAATGCGGTCAGCTCCTCCCTGGAATACCTTTTGCCGGCAAACTCGGCGAAGGCGTCCAGACAGCGATGGCAGAAGCATGCGTCGTGGATGGCTCCATGGTTCTGGAAACGCAGATCGTCGTCGATGTAGGCGGAATCGGGATGGATTTTGGCGCAGTAGAGGGCAAGCGCCTTGCCCGTCCAATCCACAAACGTCTTGGATGTGGGGCAGCAGATGCCTGAAACCGTTTTGCCGTAGGAGTCTACCATCAGGTCATCTTCCGTCCATGGGAAGCCGTCCGCCGTGCGGGGAGCCGCGAAATGCCCGATGCAGGAGGAGAGCTGCAGGGAGACACGCACGCCCAGCGCACGCACCTTTTCCGCGAAGGCCGCAGACATCTCGGCCAATTCCGCGTGCTTCGCCATGGAGTCGTTTCCTTCCAGCGTGCTGAACCACACTTCGTCTATGCCCGGATTGCGCTTCAGCAAATCCAGAATCTGGGTCTGCTGCTCTTCGCTTTCATAGTACATTGGATAAATCCGAACTGTGGTGACCGGGCCATGAAATTCCATAACTGCATCCTTTCATCATGAGTTGAAAATTCAGGAAACACTATGTGCGTTCCCATACTATGTTATTATAGGATGCCGATTTTGCAAATCGGCCGCATGATGTCATGTCGGGTTGGACGGCATTTGCCGCAGCCATGTTCACCATCACTGGTGAGGAGCTTCTTCACCTATCCACGCCGTCTGCCGACCTTGTTTCTGATTTCATCAGGGTCATAGGCCTGGCATGCGTCCGCAAGCCGCCGTACAGCCGTCCTGACCGCCTCAACTGCGGCGGGCGGCCCAAGGTGCGTGGCGTCTCCTTGCTGCCGAAGCACCCACGGCACAAGGCGCTCAAGGGGAGCGGAGGGAACGCACATCGTGTAGAAGCCGGATTTCGTGGATTTTGTGTGTGGAGATTTCAGGACTCGATTCCTGAAAACGGAGAAAAGCGGCGGCCAGGGGGCCCTGAAAGCGGCCAGTTTGCCGTCTCCGGACCATTCTCCATTCTCTCCGTTCCTCGCTCGCATAAATGCCACAAAGCGCTACGTTCAGGAGAGATGCGGAAACGCAAAAGGGGCTGGAAATCAGTGGACTTCCAGAGCCTTATTTTTGCTGAATGGTTGAGGCACGGGGAGTTGAACCCCGGTTCTGAAAAGATATCCCGCAGGCGTCTACATGCTTAGCACGCGATTTAGTCTTAGTCCTTCGGGTAGGTGGCGTCCCCACACGCCGAAAGAAGCAGTCCACTGTTTGTTCTCGTTATGCAATCCGCGGACACGGTTTCATAACCAACCTGATGCGTACGCCTTTATCCCTTATCAGGTGTCCAGGTAAAGACGTGGCTAGATTTAAGCAGCCAGAGCGAGTTCTTCGTTCGCAGTCCTTCGTTCAGCCTGTCGTGCTTCCTCCTGGGCTTCCACACGAACTTGTACTTGTTGGAATTTGCCTCCAGTTTGGTTCCGTCGACAAAGACGTCCGAGACGTCGAACTTGTATTTCCGGATGATCGCCGACATGATGCAGGAGAAGATCTCCCGCTGCCTTGTAACAACTACGTTG
>JAEEGL011019639.1_pt1 | contig 30355 bp, 24 predicted proteins | sample 9134231 | NCBI WGS metagenome assembly JAEEGL01 (sample SAMN16246548, study PRJNA631951) | gut metagenome | biome: gut microbiome; feature: rumen; material: fiber-attached | host: Bos | place: Iran: Karaj | collected 2018-10 | reverse complement strand
GCGTCAATAAATGTGCCGGTGGCACATTTATAGCGGAGACTGTCACGGCTGTGCCGTGCAGGGGCGACTTTTGGAACGCGCAAAAAGAAAGGCTGGACCGAAAGCTTTTATTGTGAATCCCCCAAGTTTTCGTGAAGATCCAATAATAAACCTCTTTCGTCCGTGCGGGCAAAAGAGGTTTTATTGTATTCACCGGCGCCGTTACGGCTGCTTTCTGCCGGAATCGATCAGTTCCTTCTCAAATTCTTCGGGATGCTTCAGGTAATAATCCTGATGGGATTCCTCCGCCGGGTAAAAGGCCGTAAAGGGCTCCAGCGAAACGGATACCTTTTTCCCGGAATCGCCTTCCAGCTTTTTGATGCGCGCCGCGGCGAGGGAGCGCTGCGCCTCGTCCGCGTAATAGATCGCGAGGGTGTAGGAATGCCCCCGGTCTATGAACTGGCCCTCCGGGTCGAAGGGGTCCACGTTTTCAAAAAAGATATCCAGCAGCGTTTCGTAAGAGACCACGGCGGGGTCGTATTCGAGCATCACGGTCTCGCGGTGCCCCGTTTTCTGTGCCTTTACATCCTCGTAGGCGGGGTTTTCCTCCGTGCCGCCCGAATAGCCGCTCACCACATTCTCCACGCCGTATATTTTGTAGATCGGCGTGATGCACCAGAAGCACCCGCCCGCAAAATACGCTTTCATTTCGTTCCCCGCTTTCGTTTCAGCCTTTCAGCATATAATACAGCCGGTAAAACAGCCGCGTGCAGATCCGGTTATCTTCTTTCGCTGCCAGCGTATCGCCGATGTCATCCAGCGGGATGAATACCGCGGTGGTGGGGTTTTCGTCCGTGCCCCAGTTCGGGGAATGGATCGCCAGCGTCAGCGTGCCGTCCGGGGCGGTAAACAGCATCCCGTGGCCGCCGTCGGGGCGGTTTTTCGTTTGTTCATACAGCGCGCCCGGCTGCTGTCGCCACGTGCCGTCGATTTTGCCGTTGTCGGAATAGGCGACGCACACGCAGTAATCCTTGCTGTTGAAATTGCTCCACAGCATAATGAGCCGCCCCTTTGCCGTCCGGTACAGAAAGGGGCCGTCGGTGATATTGCCGTAGCCGCGGCCGTCCGCTGCGCGGAACAGGCGGATCGGTTCGGAAACGAATGCCGTCAGATCTTCGCTGAGCTTTGCAGCCATCATATCGCCCACGCCGTCCTCGTTGGAGGTCCATTCGCCCACGTACACCATCCAGGGCTGCCCCTCTTCGTCCACGTACAGCGTGCCGTCGATGGCGTCGTGCTCCTTCGGGGTCACGTGGCCGCCGGTGATCAGTTCAAACGGCCCCAGCGGATCGGCGGAACGGAAAATGCCCACGCCGCGCTTGCCGGTGGCGGCGGAGCGGTAGGTGGCGAACAGATAAAAGCTGCCGTTGTAATAATGGCATTCCGGCGCCCACCAGTCGCCTTCGCCGTCGCAGTCGCCCTCCGGTTCGTATACCTTTACCGGTTCGCTCCATACCTGCAGGTCTTTGCTTGTCACGCAGCCGTAGCCGTCCCAGGCGAGGCCCGTGCCGTACATGTAATACACGCCTTCGTGTTCCAGCACAAAGGGGTCGCGCACCTGCACGCAGGTATCCGCGGTGAGAGCTGCGGGCGCACGCGTGCAGGAAGAAACAGAGATCGCGCATACGCCGCACAGCGCCAGCGCCGCCGCTGTAAGGAGCTTCTTTTCTATGTGTTTTATCATTTCCGGGTTCCGCCTCCGCGTTTTGTGATCCGTTTTTATTTATTATATACCCGCGCGCGTCCGTTTGCAATTCCCAAAAGCGGAATAAAGGCTGTTTTCGTCTTTTTGTCGCCGTGCCGTTTGAGAGCGCCCCCTTCGTTTTATTCTTGACAGGACGCACCTTTCAATTTACAATAAAACAGAACACAATTCTGTTTATGATCGGTCGTCTTCTTATTTTTCATTCGGGAGGCAACGCATGGAGGAAAAGAAAAAAGAAATACGCTACGTCGGCGTGAAAGAAAATCTGTTGTTCGGGCTTGCCAACGCGGGCCAGTGCTTCAGCTACAACATGTTTACCGGCTCTTATCTTTCGCTGTTTTTCGTTAAGGTATTCGGCATCCCGCCCGGAGCGGTGGCCACCATGCTGCTGGTACTTGGCATCTGGGATACGGTAAACGATCCCATTATGGGCGGCATTGTGGATAAAACGCACACGCGTTACGGCAAGCTGCGTCCGTATCTGCTGCTCGTACCCATCCCGCTGGCGATCAGCACGATCCTGTTCTGGGGCGGCCCGCTGCTGCTGCAGAACTCGCGCGATCTTACGCTCAAGATCGTATATATGTACCTCTCGTACCTGATCTGGGAGTTCTTTTATACGCTGGGCGACGTGCCCTACTGGAGCATGAGCGCCGCCATGAGCCCCTCTCCCTCGGACCGTACGCGCGCCATCGCCACGGCGCGGTTTTTAAGCGGCTTTATCGGCGGCATTGCCACCGTGGTGATGCTGCCCGTGCTGATCGATCTTTCGGAGCACGGAAAGATCGGCTGGTCCCTGCGAGAGGTGTTCGCGGTGTGCGGCCTGATCTCGGCCGTGTTCATCGTGGGGCTGTTCAGCCTTGCGGGGCTGTTCGTAAAGGAGCGCGTGGTGCAGCAGGTGGAGGAAACGAGCTTTTTCGACGCCTTCCGCTTCATCGGCAGAAACAAGCCGCTGCTGCTTATCATTCTGAGCAACGTCTTGGGCACGGTATCCAGCATCGCGGGCGTGTTCGGCGCGTTCTATTACACCGAGGTGCTGAATTACATGTCCTGGAGCTCGCTGCTGTCGCTCATCGGCGGTCTCGGCGGCGCCGCGGGCATGGCGACCATCGCCCTGATCAAAAAGCGCTTCGATAACCGCCAGCTCGCCATCATCAACAAGGTGGTGCCCGCCGTGCTGGGCGCTCTGGCGTTCTTCGGCGGTATGCGGCATTACGAGCTGTGGTACGTGGTGATCCCCATCATCGGGGTTAAAAACCTGATCGCCGGCGTATTCGACGCGTACAACTCCGTGGTATCCACCGAGATGATCGGCGATACGGTGGACTATATGGAATGGAAGACCGGCATGCGCAACGAGGGCATGGCGTTTTCGGTGCTCACCTTCGTGGGCAAAATGCAGGGGCGGCTCTCCACCTCGCTGGGCACTGCGCTGCTGCCGGTAATTGGCTATTACGTGACCGAGACCGTGCTGGCAGACGGCACGGTGGAAACCGTTTCCAACTGCACGCAGGCCTTCGGGCAGCCCACCCAGTTCTGGCTCTGGGCGTTCTTTACCATCATCCCCGCCGTTACGGGCCTGCTCGGCATCATTCCGTATCACTTCTACGAACTGAAAGGCGGGCGGCTTGCCGAGATCCGCGAAGAGATGCGGCAGCGCCGCGAGGCGCTTGCCGCCGAAGCTCCTATGGGAGGTGTGACCGATGAAAGAAGATAAATACTGCCCCGCCTGCGGCAAAAAACTGTCGCTGTTGTATATGAAGGAAAAATGTCCCGGCTGCGGCGTCGACCTGCTGCGTTACGATGCGGAGGGCCGTCTGGCGCGGGACGCTGAGCAGGCCGCAAAGGAAGTGGAAGCCCTGTGGCGCTTCCTGCGCAAAGCCGATAAGGCGCGCGTGATCGAAAAATACTGCCGGAAAAAGGGCAGACCGCTGCCCTGGGAAGACCCGCGGGAGGAACAGACATGAAGAAAAACGGATATCCCGACGGGTACAAAAACAGGCTGGACGCGCTGCGGAATCAGACGTACCGGCCCTGCGGCACGCTGCAGGTCAGCGTAAGCGTCAGCCCGGAGCCCGTTCCGGCCGCGAAAAAAGAGACCCTGCGCTGCCGGGCGATCCTCCCCGGCGGGGTGTGGGCGCGGCGCGTTTACGGCTGCGCATGGTTCCGCGTGTGCGGCGCGCTCCCGGCGGATTACGGCACGAAAAATTACGTGCTGCTGATGAATATCGGCGGCGAGGGGTTGGTGTACGCCAATAACGGTGAACCTTACGAAATGATCTCCGCCAAAATGATTCCCGTGGATTCGCTCACGGCGGAGCAGGGCAAAAATACCGTCCGCCTGACCGACGCCCTCGTAAAGAACGGGCGTATCGATTTCTATGTGGACGCGGGCTTCAACGGCGCGTTCTCGCTTGCCCCGTTCGGCATGGGCGTTCTGCGGTACGCCCGCGTTGCCGAAGTGAACGGCGCGTATTACGGTTTCTATTACGATTATCTTACTGTGCTCTCGCTGTACGCCTCCCTGCCGGAGGGGGAGGGCGCGGAGCTCCTCGCCGCGCTGAACGAAGCGTACGCAAAAGCCATGAACGGGGACGCCGCCGGGGCAAGAGAGATCCTGAAACCGGTGCTCACCGCCGGGCCTTCGGATTTTACGCTTTACGCTGTGGGGCATTCGCATCTCGATCTGGCGTGGCTGTGGCCCATCCGTGAAACCAAACGAAAATCCGCCCGCACCTTTACGAAACAGCTGAACAATATTGATCTTTATCCCGGGTATATCTACGGCGCTTCCCAGCCGTGGCAGTTCGAGTATCTGCGCGATCACGAACCCGCGGTATGGGAACGCATCAAAGCGCAGGTGGCCGCGGGGCGGCTGGAGCCGCAGGGCGGCATGTACGTGGAGGCGGATACCAATATCTCCGGCGGCGAGGCGCTGATCCGCCAGCTGTATTACGGAAAGGCGTTCTTCCGCAGCGAATTCGGCAAGGAGATGAAGATCTGCTGGCTGCCGGACGTGTTCGGCTACAACGGCAACCTGCCGCAGATATTGAAAGGCGCCGGGATCCCGTACTTTTTCACCATCAAGCTTTCGTGGAACGAGCATAATAAATTCCCGCACCGCTCCTTCGTATGGAGCGGGATCGACGGCAGCGAGGTGCTGGTGCACATGGCGCCGGATGAAACGTACACCTCGGACGCGCTCCCGGCCTCCACCCGGCACGCGTACGAAAATTACCCGGAAAAGGACGTTTCCTCCGAAGCCCTTTACGTGTACGGCGTCGGCGACGGCGGGGGCGGCCCGGGCGAGGCATTCATCGAACTGCTGAACCGGCAGCGCTCGCTCGCGTTTACGCCGGAGGTCCGTTTTTCCTCCGCGATCGATTACTTTGAGATCCTGAACGGGTATAAGGAAAAGCTGCCGCGGTACCGGGGCGAGCTGTATCTGGAAAAGCACCAGGGCACCTATACAACGCAGGGCCGCAACAAGTGGCTGAACCGCAAAACGGAATACGCGCTGGAGGACGTGGAAACGCTCTGTACGGCGGCGTGGCTGCGCGGCCGGCCCTACCCGCAGGAAAAGCTGGACGCGTGGTGGAAGGAAGCGCTGCTGTACCAATTCCACGATATCATTCCCGGCAGCTCGATCCACAGAGTATATAAAGAGTCCGTTGCCCGCTACGGCGAAATGCTGGCGGAAATGGAAGCGGAAAAAAGCGCCGCGCTGCGTTTTCTGGCGGGCGAGGGAAGTGCCCGTCTGGTTTATGATCCGCTTGCTTTCTCGGCGGCGCCGGAGCGGCGCAGGGAAGCGGACGGCGCGCTGTTCGCTACCGACGCCGTGCTGCGCAACCGTTTCCTGAGCGTCGTGTTTTCGGGCGACGGAGAGATCATTTCCCTGCGCGACGCGGCAGGTACGGAGTATGCCGCAGGCTGTATGAACCGCCTGAAGCTGTTTTACGATAAGCCGCTGTATTTCAACGCGTGGGATATCGACTGGAAGTATCGCGACCGTCCGGGGCTTACGCTGAAGGCGTATAAGCATGAGCTGAAAAAAGAAAAAACGCGCATTGCGCGCATCAATTACTACCGGCACGGAAAAACAACCATCCGGCAGGAGATCTCTCTGGGCGCGGACGACGATTTCGTCACCGTGCGCACCGAGGCGGACTGGCACGAGCTGTTTCAGATGCTCCGGGCCGAATTCCTTCCCGCGGTTTCGGCAAAAGAGGTATCCTGCGATATCCAGTACGGCACCATCCGCCGCTCCGCCGAAGATAAAACGCCGGAGGAAAAGGCGCAGTTCGAGATCTGCGCGCATAAATACGTGGACGTTTCGGACGGGGAAAAGGGCTTTTCCCTGATGAACGACTGCAAGTACGGCCACAGGGTTAAAGAGGGGCTCGTCTCTTTGAATCTGCTGCGTTCGCCCGTATTCCCGGACCCGCGCGCCGACCGCGGAAAGCACGAATTCACCTACGCGCTGTACCCGCACGCGGGCGCGCTCTCAAGGGAAACGCTGACGCGGGCGTACCGTCTCAATAAGCCGCCGGTGCCGTTCAAAGGCGCGCGCGGCTTCGGTCCTCTCGTTACGGTGGATAACGAGGATATCGTGATCGCACTGGTAAAAAAGGCTTACGGGAGCGATTCCGTTATCGTGCGCGTCTACGAATCGCAGGGGAAAGCCGCCCGCGCGGCGCTGGGAACGGCGTTTTCGTACCGCGATGCCTATGAGACCGATCTGACGGAAGAAAACGACGTGCCTGCCGATCCCGGCAGCCTCACGTTCCGTCCCTTCGAGATCAAAACCATAAGATTCGTTCTGTAAGCGGATCAACAGAAGAACAGAGACTCACGGGAACGTGTGAGTCTCTGCTTTTTTTCTGTCCGATACACTTTATATTTCCTTTGCTCTGCGGATCTCCATTTCCACGGTGAATTCCACGCGCGTTCCTTTGGCGGAGATCCCGATCCGGCCCCAGCCCTCTTCCGCGGTATGCACCTTCGGTTTATGATCGGTCCCGTCGGCAACAAACTGCCTGCCGGGGCCGCCGATGCATTTGATTTCGGCCGCTGCCGGCGATATTACACGGCATACGAGCCTGCGGTGTTCGCCGGGGATCACGATCTCGTTCCCGTTGATCTCCGGCTCCCTCCGGCAGTGCAGAAGAAAGGTGACGGTCTCCTCTTTTTTCGGGATCACAAGGTCCTTTACGGTCAGCGTGCCGCGTTCGCCGCGGCCGGGCTCCCAGCGCATCCGGCGGGTCACCAGTCTGCAGGTTTCCGCGTAGGCCTGCGTCAGATCGCCTTCGATCTCATAAACGCCGTCCGTTTCCGCGTGGTGCGTCACCTTGGCCATGCCGTAGGCCGAAAGCCAGTGGTCCGGATCCTTCGGCTCCTCCAGATCATAGGGGAAGCGCGTGCCTCTGCCGCCCACCAGCAGGCAGTTGTGCGCCACGGTATGAATGTAATACCGCATGCGGTGGTCGGTATCGTAAGCGTCGTACACGCCGGAATCCGAGGCAAGGATCTCCCCGTCCCAGATCTGAAAACAGCCGGTATCCAGATGGTCGTGGTTCGCGCCCCACAGCTCGCCGATCTTCATCAGCACCAGCCGTTCGCCGTCGTTATACACCGTGCAGCCCACCGGAAAACCGAAATACTTGGCTTTGGGCAGGGGAGGCGTTTCCGTGAGCGGCGTGAGCCCGTCCCAGATCAGATACACGGCGGGCGACATCAGTCCCTCGCCGTAGCTGCCCTCCGTATAATAATCCACGCCGTAACGGGAGGGGAGCAGATAATTTGGATGCATCTGGCGCCGCGCTTCGGCGGAATACAGGCCGTTCCCCGTATAGGCCGCCGCAAGGAACAGCGGTACGCCGAAGGGATTCTTCTGCGAATATTCCGCCTTGGTCTCGTTGCAGTCGTCGCCCAGCCGCAGCATCTCGCCGTCCGAACGGGTCAGGTACAAAAAGCTGTCCGTCAGGTTCACCATACAGGCGGGCAGCACCTTTTCGCCGCACATGGCATAGATCAGCAGGCCTGCCCACAATGCCGCCGTGTGGCGGTATGCGCCGTAGGAGGGCCCCTGCGGATGGAACTCCCCGGCAAACACCTTTTCCCAGGCGGGCAGATATTCGCTGAACAGTCTGCCCGCGCACAGCTCGTAGATATCCGGGCGCTCGTCGTACGCCGCGATGCCCAGCGAGAGCAGATCGCGCAGCAGCTGCGCCTCCGTGCCGTGGCCGCTGATGGCTGTCTGCTTCACGGGCGGGTAGCCCATTTCAAAATATTCCGCGGCAAGGGCTTCGCAGGCGGCTACGATCTCTGCGCGCTCGTCCGCGGTGAGCCACGGATAGCACCAGTCGTACACCGCGGCGGAAATAAAGATCAGATGCCCGCTGAAGCGCGCCAGCATGATGGTATCGTTGTAGTGCACGGTGCGCAGCAGGCGCAGAAGGATACCGATCGCTTCTCTGCCGCGGGCTTCGTCGTCCTCCAGCAGCGCCGTCAGCGCACGGGCCTCCACGGCCAGATATTCCTTCAGGTGGTAGGTGCCGAATTTGGGATTTGCCCCTTCGCCCTTCACTTCAAACGCGCACAGCTCTGAAAGAAACCCCGCCGCCGGCGAGGATCCTTTTTTGATATTCTCTCTGATCCGCCCCAGATCCTTTTCCCGCAGCATCAGCCGCGGATGCCCGGCAGGGGGAAGGATGGGAGGGGGAGGGTAAATGTTTTTAAACATGATTAAAAATTAAAAATTAATGATTGATGATTGATGGTGCCTGGTGCCTGCTATCCGCTATCAGCTGCCCTCTGTGGGATACAGCGCTTCCCGGATGCGGTCCGGATGGTCCGTCATCAGCAGGTCCGCGCCGGCGGCAGCCAGCCGTCTGGCATCGTCGGGCCGGTCGATGGTCCAGTACTGTACGGAAAGCCCGTATTTATGCGCGTAATCAATAAAGCTCGCCTTGCCAAGGTTGCCCACCTTCAGACGGCCGTTCTCCCAGTAATTGGGCATCTGCAGCGCGGTATAAGGGATGTTCTCACCGGTCAGGTCGTCGCCCCGGGTATAGCAGCCGTAAAAATCCACGATCTCAAACGGGTCGGCGGACCGGTGGATCTTCCCGGCGTAGTGTTTATCGATGTATCTGGAAACGTCCGGCCAGAAGCTGGCCACGATCACGCGGTCGGCCATATCGTATTGTTCGATCAGAGCCCAGATGCCGTCCACAAGCTTGGGCGCCCACGGGTGCGGGTATTTCACCTCCACGATGTACCGGAATTTTCCCGGCGCGGCGGATTCCACGCAGGCGAACACGTCGGAGAGCAGCGTGATGCGGATATCGTCCGGAATTGCGTCCCCGCGCAGCCCGCGGTAGGGGTAGGCGTCGTCCGCTTTGAAGTTTTCGCCCATGTTCAGCTGCCGGAGTTCCTCGTACGTCTTTGAAAATACCACGGTGTTTTTGCGGCCGAACACCTCCGCGCTGTCGCTCATCTCGTCCAGATACAGGCTGTGGTAGAGCACGATCTGATCGTCCTTCGTCAGCTGCACGTCCATTTCGATGATCGCGGAATCCGTTTCGGCGTATACAAGGTTGGATTTGATCGCCAGCAGGGTGTTTTCCGGCGCGGCGCCCTTGCCGCTGCGGTGCGAGGAGATCAGCGTGTGGCCGTAATCGGGCCGGAAATAATCCCCCGTGTTCTGATTCGGGTTCTGCGGTTCCTCGTACGCGGGCACGCTGAACGTGCCGAGGCACATAAAGCCTGCCACCACGAACAGGACCGTTTTGCGCAGCAGATAATAAACAGCGTAATAAGCTTTGTCAAACATCAGTCTTCTCCTCTTTTACGTATCGGAAAGCATCTCAATGATCTCGTTCACGCCTTCCTCGGTCTCGTCCTTTTGGCTGGCCAGCAGTGCCCGGCGCTCGTTGAGCTCGATATACATCTGCTCGCGTTTTTCCCCTACCAGATCGTAGAAGAAATACGGGATCACCTTGATGATCCGGGGCAGAATATTGATGCCGTTGAACAGGAACCACACCTTCTGGTATACCACCTTGTTTCCCTGCGCCCACGGCAGCATGGGCAGCGTGGTATCGTAGCCGGACCACTTGAACAGAAAGATGGTGAACATGGCGTTCAGCGGCGCGGTGATGCGCATGATCAGGTTCGTTACGATGTGGATCGTGCCGTCCGGGCGTTCGCCCGTCACGTATTCCGTATAGTCGTTGATCTCCCTGCCGATCTCGCCCTCCACCACGTTGGCGGGGCCGTTGTTGACGCCCGTCAGCGCGTAGAACAGCGCGTATATGCCCATGGTGACCCATCGTTTATCCACAAACGGGATCGCCAGCCACATGCCGCACACGCATAATATATCCCACATGCGCAGGGCGATCAGCTCGTTGCGGTTGTTGTTTTTGAACATCTTTGCGAATTTGGGGATAAAGCTGACGGAGATGATATCGATCACGTTGTAAGGCAGGTAGGCCAGTACGGTGTTGAAGGTGCCACCGAAGATCTCCTGCTGGGATACCACGTCCCACGAGTAGCCGCCGCTGCTCCACCACGAGGTGACGAAGTTGGCGGCAAAATTGCGCAGCATGTATTTGTTTTTCAGTACGTACAGCACCGTTTTTTCGATCGGCGCGGGTTTGGCCTGCAGCATGACCCGCTCCTTGCACAGCACCGCGGCCGAAACGTTGCATACGATGCCGATCACGGCCGAGAACCAGGCGAGGATCGTAAACAGCCACGACATGGGCAGGTTGATGTAGCCCTTGTTGTTCAGCTCCATCAGCGGCAGAAATACGGCGTAAACGATGGTGGAGCCCGCCTCGCCGAGGTAGGAATTCAGCAGTCCCACCGTGATCCTGTCCTTGGGGTTCGGCGTCATCAGCACCAGAAGGTTGCCCTTGGGCAGGTTGTAGATGGTGGCGAAGGTCTCCTTCAGAAACAGCATGATGAACACGAACATGATCTTTTTGGGGTCGTCGCCCGCCGGGTTCTTCAGGAACACCGCCCCCGTGTACATGAACGCGGTCACAATGAAGTAGGGGATCGCGCCAAGCAGCAGGTAGGGCCGCGCCTTGCCGTAGCGGGTGCGCGTGCGGTCGTACACCATGCCGAACAGCGGGTCGTTGAGCACGTCGTAAATGCTGATCAGCGTTTTGATGGCGGTCACGTAGATCATGTTGATGCGCAGCACGTTTACGAAAAACAGCGTCTCGTAAACCTGCACGCCGCCCAGAATGCTGTTGGCGAACTGCGCGATGGCCGGAATGGAGAGCTCCCGGCCGTCCAGCACGCGGGTGTGGAAGGTCTTTACGGCGATATCGCTGTACCGGGCCAGCGTCTTCTTGTCGATGGACGCCGCGGATGCGGATTCCGCTTCAAAAAACGCGCCGATGCCGTTTTTATGCTCCTTTGCCATCAGTCCGTCACCTCCGTTCTGCACGACGAGTAATAGTTGCCGTCGTCCGTAATGATATAGATCACGGTTCGGCCGGGGGATACCGCGGTCACAAGGCCGTTTTCATCCACCGTCGCCACGGCTTCGTCCTCGCTGAACCAAAAGCACCCGGTGTTGGTGGTATCCTTGGGGTTGAACTTGGCGTTCAGCTGCGCCGTTTCGCCCGGGTGCAGGGTCAGTTTGCCTTTGCTGAGGTCCACGCCCTCGGCGGGCACGCCCACGTGCACCAGGCAGGAATCGCTGTACTCCCTGCCGCGGAAAGTAAACGTTGCGGTGATCACGCTGTCGCCGTAGGTCTTGCCGGTTTTCAGGTAGCCCTGTCCGTCCACCGTCAGCACGCCTTCGTCCGAGGAGCTCCACGCAACGTCGTACGCCGCCGGGTCGTCGCAGGTCAGCTTGGCCTTCAGCACCTCGCTGCTGCCGATCTCCACGGTGGTTTCGTGTTTGTCCAGCTTTACGCCGGGCCATGTGAATCTGTATATTACTTTGTCCGTCGTTTTTGCAGCTGCCGTTTTGATGCCGGCGGCTTCGTAGGCGCCGGTCATTTTCAGCTCCGCCGTAACGGTGCCGTCCGTTTCAAAGCGGAGGCAGCCGATCTCGTCCGTCAGGCGGTTGATCTCCGCGTACAGCACGGCGTCGGCGTACTGCTGCTCAAAGCTTTGCAGCTCGTAAACGGCGCCGCCCTCCGCGGCGATCGCGTCCGGCAGGGCCTCCGCCTTCGGAAACGGATTTTCTGCAAAGGCAGGGGAATCCGGCGAAACGTGCAGCGTGATCTTGTAGGTATCGCGGCTTCTGCGCTGCAGGGTGTTTTCGCTGCCGCATTCGGGGCAGACGGCGGCGTAATCGTCAAACGCGATCTCGGAAGTGCACAGCGTGCATTTATAGTATTCGTAGCTGAGTTCGGCCGCCGTCACGTCCGCCGCGGCGATCTCGCAGGGCCGCAGGAACGCCGCCGCGGAGGCGGAATAATCCGCCGTGTTTCCCGCAAAGCGCTCCGTGACCGCGGCGTTGATCCCGGGCACGGCCATCTGCGCCGCGCTCAGGAACTGCCGGTTTTCGCCTGAGATCCGCAGCGAATCTTTATTTATGGCAAACGAGGCGGAAAGCTCCGTTTTCGGCGAGAGCGCCAGCGCCTTTTCGATGGCGGCGTTTACGTAATCTATCATTTCCTCCGCCGTTTCGGGCTTCGGCGACAGCGGCGCGGGGGCGGTGTAGAGCTCGCGCACGCCCTCTATGGTGAGGATCTTTTTCGCGCCGAAGCCCACGCCCGCCACGAAGAACGTAACGAGCACCACGATGGCGATCCGGTAGACGTATTTGCGCCAGTCGGTGTTACGCATCGCTTTCACCTTCTTCCAGCTTTCGGTAAAGGGCCTGCTGCTTTTCGATCTCTTTGCGGATCTCTTCGGTCTCCGCCGTTTCCACCACGGGCTGTGGGAGCTCGTCGATGCTGATCTCCCCGGCCTTGACCCGCTTTGCGATGGCGGCGCGCTCCACGTCGCCCTCTTTATAAACGATGGGCAGCCCCTGTCTGCCGATCAGGATATTGATGACCGCAACCACGGCAAAGCACAGCACGGAAGCCAGAAACCCGGGATACGCCTTGCCCGCGATCAGGTCCGAGGTCTGCGCCGCGGCTGCGAAGGCCGCCGTCAGAAGGAACGATAACACCGCAAGCGCGGCGCCGGCGATCGCCGTGCCCGCGATCACCTTATGGCTCTTTTTGACGCTCAGAAAGCACAGCAGCGTCATGAAAAAGATCAGCAGCGCCGCCACGGCGGAAAGGGCGAAAGCCGCCAGCGCGGAGAAAAGCAGCGTAAAGGCCTTTCCGTTGACCGCGCCGCCCGTCATGTTCATGATATAGGGCAGGTAGCCGTCCTCGTACGCGCCGTAAAGCCCCAGGGCGGAAAGGGTAAAGCCGCCGTCCAGAAACGGCTGCGAGAACGTTGCCCTGCCGTAAGGCGCAAGAAAGGATACGGCGGGCAGCAGCATCACGCACAGCCGCGCCACCGTCAGTCCGGAACCGATCAGCGACGCCTTGAGATGCGCGATGAACATGTTGATTTTTGCCAGTGAGAGCTCGGCTTTTTTCGCGTCCCTGTAAAACTGCTCTTCAAAATCGTAAAAACAGAGATTCACGCCGCAGTGCGGGCAGTTCTGCTTCAGGTACAGCGGGCTGAGCCTGCGGTTGCAGTTCGGGCATGCGGACAAAACGCGCGCCTCCCTTCCTCAGTTTTTGAATTGATAAGCTCTGACGTAATCCACGTAAAATTCCGCTTTAAAGGTCTTTTTGTCGTTGCGTTCGATATAGCCGGACCAGCCCTTGGTGGGCATGGCGGAGCCCCCGTCCACCTCGCAGGAGAGGATCAGGTATTCAGGCTTTTCCGAAACGCCGCCCCAGTTCGTGCTCGCCACCGGGTAGCCGTTGATGTAATAGGTGTAGGCCTCCGGCGTCCATTTGACCCCGTAGGTGTTGTAGTTCTCGTAAGGATCGTTATCCAGCTCAAAGATGCCCACGTTTTTATATTTCGTATGCAGGCGATAGCCGTTATAGTGCAGGTTCAGCGTGACCAGATTTCGTTTGTTTTCGCCCAGAAACCAGAAGGGCGCCTCCATGATGTCGATCTCCGCGCCGTTGCGGGAATGCCCCACCACCTGATTGACGTTGGCGTTCATCATCCAGAAGGCGGACCACAGCCCCTGCCCCTTGGCCAGCTTGCAGCGGCACTCAAAATAGCCGTAGGCCTGCTCGAATTTGTCCTCCGTCTCGATGCCGGAGGTATACCAGCCGGGGCCGAAGGCGCCGTTTTCAAGATACTCGGTGGTGATGATCAGGTTGCTGTTTTCCACACGCAGCTGCGAATCGCTCCAGTAGCCGCCCTTGCGCACGCCGTAGGAATTGTGCGCCCGCCAGTAGTTTTCGTCCAGCCGGTCGCCGTCGAAATGATCCTCAAAGGTCAGGATCATACCGTCCGTGTCGATCTTTTCACCCGTGCGCTCCGCTTTGAACCTGTGGAACGCCAGCAGCAGCGTGTTCACGGATTTGATGACCGTGTTTTCAAACTTAGCCTCCAGCAGCTGTTTCTTTGTCCCCATACGTTCTCCTCCGGAAAAGAATTGCTCTCAATCGTTCTGTTTTTTATATTATAAATGACCATTCAACCAAAATAAATAATAATCAGGTAAATTTTCTGTAAATTTTGCCGTATAATTCGACGGAAAAAGAAAAACCGGCGGAAAACGCCGCCGGAAAACGGAAATTATGAAACATGATCTGAAATACGGCGCATGAAGTCCGCGTAGGCCGGGAATTCCGCCGCGGCGTCCCGCAGCCCGGGGTGCCAGCGCTTTTCCCATTCCAGGCTGTAATACCCGGTATAGCCGCCGGTTTCCAGCATCCGCACGATATCCGCCACGGGCAGATCTCCCTCACCCACGGGGCACAGCCCGGCGGGCGTACGGTCCTTGATATGCACGTGCCGCACGAGGCCTTTCGTCTGCGCCCAGAAGCGCGCGGGATCCTCGCGGCTGTGGGCGATATCCCAGATGATACCGAAGTTTTCGCATTGGACGCCGTCGGCGGTTTTCAGGATGCGTTCGCCCGTATTGAAATCGCCGTGCACTTCCAGAAGGATCTCCACGCCGTAAGGACGCGCCTGTTCGCACAGCGCGCGGATCGCCCCGGCGATCTCAGCGATCTCTTTTTTCTCGTCGTCCGTAACGAGGTTATTTCCGAACACACGCACGCAGGGGATCCCGCAGGCGGCGGCGAGCTTCACGGCCGCCATCGCCTCTTCCGTATTTTCTTCCCGTTTTCCGGGCTCGTGGAACGCGGCGGAAGCGCCGAGGCAGCAGAAAGAGATCCCGCTTTTCCTTGCGTACGCAAGCGTTTCGGCGCGGTTTTCGGGCAGCAGCGCTTCGATGGTATCCGAACGCAGCCGGTCTTTGACGCCGCGGATCTCGATCGCGTCAAAGCCGAGGAAATGCGCCTGATCAATTGCGTATTTCAGGGACCAGTCCGGGCACCCCAGCGTGGAAAACGCAAGCTTCATATCATCTCTCCTTCGTCATCAGACGGAACTGTTCGCGGCTGACGGCAAGCAGCGGCTCCTCTTCGCGCAGAAAGCGGCCGATATCGTCAATAATCGCCGCCGTCATTTCCGCGCCCGCGGCAACGGCAGCCGCGTGGGGCTGCAGCAGGGTGTTTCCGGTTTGCCGCAAAAGCGCTTCATCGAGTTTGCCCGCGCCTTCGGTGTCGTAAACGTCCAGCACGGCGTACAGCCTGTTTTCTTTCAGCGCGTACATCAGCGCCGCGGTATCTGTGATCGAAGCGCGCGCGGCGTTGATCAACAGCGCCCCGCGGGGCAAAAGCGAAAGCGCGGCGGCGTCGATCAAATGATACGTTTCCGGCGTTTGGGAGGCGTGCACCGAAACGATGGGGTTCATGAGAGCGGTTTCAAAATCGCAAAGGGAAGCAAAATCCCATTCCGCCAGCGCGTCTTCCGGCACGTAAGGGTCGTAAACGGATACCCTGCAGCCGAAAGGGGAGAGCAGCTCCAGCAGCTTTCTGCCCACGGCGCCGAGGCCGATGAGCCCGATCTCAGCGCCGTAAAGCGAGCGCTGCAGATCCTCCTGTTTATCCCAGCCTCCGGCTCGAAGAACCGCGTCCGTCTGCAGAAAGCGGTGCGTCCCCGCGATCATATAGCCCAGCACGCTTTCGGCCACGTACTTCGCCATCACGGGATTGGCGCTCAGCACGGGAATGCCGCGGTCGTACAGCGCTTCGCTCGCGATACCGGCTACGCTTCCGGCCGCGTGCGCCACCAGCCGCAGCTTCGGGGCGTTTCGCAGCACGGTTTCGTCGATTTTCGGCGTGCCCCAGTGCGTGATCAGGATCTCGGCATCGGAGACCCGTTCGCGGAGCTCTTCCGGCGTAAACGAACGGCCGAAGGGATTTCGCCGCACTTCGCCGAAGGCCTGCAGCCGGGCAACGAGCGATCCCGGAAAATACCGCGCAAAGGTCCGGTTCTCAGGGGCGGTGATCAGAATTGTACACATACTTCAGTCCGCAGGCTGCGTTTCCGGCAGAGGGTTCTTCAAAAAGAACTCCCGTTCAAAAGGCGCGTCGTTCTGCGTGGCCCATTCGCCGGTATAGAAATTGCGCATGCGGAACACCACGCGGTCCGGATAGACTTCCACGATCTCGCCGAAGCCGGAGTACTCGCAGATCTCGCCGTCCTCCGTCAGCCGGGTGAGCGAAGGCAGATAGGTATCCGGAAAGGCGTTCCACGTATGGAAGGAATAATCGCTGGGGTCGGCGTGCAGATGGCCGCAAAGGTAGAACAGGTCGATCTCCCGGTTGTATTCCGCCAGCATCCGGCGAAGATCGTACTGCGAATCGGGGTTGATCGGTTTTGACATGCCGGGCGGGTAATGCGCCAGCACGAACACGGGCAGACCGCTTTCGGCGGCCTCGTCCAGCTTCTCCATAAGCCATTCGTACTGCTCGTCGCTCATGTGCATCGCGTCGATGTTCTGCTGCTCGCTGGCAAGCACGATAAAGTAAAAGCCGTTCAGTATCTCACAGTAATAGGGCTTTGTCAGGTGCAGCCCGAAAAATGCCTCGGTGTAATCGTACCAGCGCCGGCGGATCTTTTCGTAATCGCCCTCGCCGTTGCCGGTGTCGTGGTTGCCGGCCACCGGGATCACCTTCTGATCGCGCACCAGCATGGTAAAGGTGCCGTGAAAGATCAGGTTCTCTATATTCTGGCCGTTCATCACGGAGTCGCCCAGAAACAGAAACGCGTCGCTGCCGTGCGCGTTGCACGCGGCGTTCTTCATGCTGTCCGCAAACACCTTATAGCGCGGGTAATTGTTCGATTCCACGTGCACGTCCGAAAACACGGTCAGGCACAGACGGCATTCCTCCGGGTCCTTTACGTCGAACGGCTCCGTATTGCCCTTGCCCGGCGCAAAAAACGCCAGCATGGCAAGAGAAACGATATACGAGATCACGCGCATGAATATTGCTTTCATAAAACATCCCCCTTTTCTGTTTTACACAATTATACCACGCCGCATTGAAAAGCGCAAGCCGGAAACAGGCCGCAGTCAGCTTTTCCGCTTGTAATCGGGCGGGGGTTATGTTATAGTTGAAATGACCCATCAAATATCGAAGGAGCTGCGTAATATGGAAAACAGAAAAACGGTCAGAGTGACCGGCAGGGCGCAGGTAAAGCTCACGCCGGACCGGATGCGCGTTACAGTGACGCTTTCCGGCGCCTTTCCCGCGTATGCGGAGGCGCTGGAGCGCTCCGCCGCAGATACCGAAGTTTTAAGGACGGCGCTCGCGGGCCCCGGTTTTGCAAAGGAGGACCTCAAAACCCTGCGGTTCGATATCGAGCCCGAATACGAGGGCTATAACGAAGAGGGCGTTTACCGCCAGCGGCTGACGGGTTATCGCTATACCCACGCGATGAAGCTGGAATTCGATTTCGATAACGCCCGGCTGGGCGAGATCCTCTGCGTGCTGTCCGCGAGCCCCCTGCAGCCGGAATTCACGGTCGGCTACACCGTAAAGGATCCCGAGACCGCCAAAAACGCGCTGCTCGCAAAGGCGGTTGCGGACGCGAAGGCAAAGGCTCAGGTGCTTGCCGCTGCCGCGGGGGTGAAGCTCGGCGGGATCCTCAGCATCAATTACACGTTTGCGGACAGCGATTTTGAGGTCCGCCCCGTGAACCGCATGATGGCGGCGGATGAACTCGCCGTGCCTGCGGCGGCCAAGGGCTTTGATATCGGTATTATGCCGGATGACGTTACGGCTGCGGATGCCGTAACGGTGATCTGGGCGATCGCGTAAGCGCCCGGGGGTACGTACTATGGAACAGATCACGGTAACACATGCTTCTTCCGCGCGGCCCGTCCGTCCGCTGAACGGCGTCAACGGCGGGCCCGTAACGCACAATTTCCGGCGCGACGCGCGAAAGCTTTTTGAAGAGGCGAACATCCCGCTGTGCCGCCTGCACGATATCGAGGGCACGCTGGGCGGCGGCAAATTCGTGGACGTGCGCAATCTATTCCCGCTGTGGGATCTGGACGAAAATGACCCGAAATCCTACGATTTCACGTTTACGGACGAATACCTGAAATGCATTGCCGAGAGCGGTGCGAAGCCCTTTTACCGGCTGGGCGAGACCATAGACCACGGTTATTTCAAGGCCCACGTGCGTCCGCCGGAGGATTTCGCCAAATGGGCGCGCATCTGCGCCAACATCGTACGGCACTATAACGAGGGCTGGGCAAACGGCTATCATTACGGCATCGAATACTGGGAGATCTGGAACGAGCCGGAAAACCCGCCTATGTGGACGGGTACGAAGGAAGCGTTTTTCGAGCTCTACCGCACGACCGCCAATCTGCTGAAAGCGGAGTTTCCCGATATCAAAGTGGGCGGGTACGCCTCCTGCGGGGTGTACGCCGCGTTCAACGAAAACGCCGATGCATTCTACCGCTCGTTCCTTACGTGGATCGACGATTTTCTGGCTTACGTAAAAGCGCCCGAAACGGCCGCGCCGCTGGATTTCTTCTCTTGGCATATCTATTCCGCCGACCCAGCCGAGGTGCTGCGCCACGCGGCCTACTGCCGCAAAAAGCTGGACGCCGCCGGTTTTCGGGATACCGAATGCATTCTGGACGAATGGAACTACGCGGGCGAAAATATGTTTGAAGCCATGCGCGGCATGCCGGGCGCTTCGTTTACGGCGGACGTGATGTGCCGCCTGCAGAATACGGACGATACCGCCGCTGCCTGCTATTACGACGCGCAGCCGGACCAGGCCTTCGGCGGCGTATTTCTGCGGCACACGGATACGCCCTCGCGCACCTATTACGCGCTGAAAGCCTTCGGTATGCTGCGGGCGCTGGGCACGCAGGCCGCAACGGAGGCCGAATCGGATCTGGCCTATGCCGCGGCGACGGACGAAAAGAGCCGCGCGCTGCTGATCTCGAATTACCGGAAAGAGGACCGGCAGATCCGGCTCGTATTTCCGGGGGCAAAGCGCTTGCGGCTGTACCTGCTGGACGACGGGCACGAGCTTTCGCTGATCGCCGAGGCGCCCTGCGATACTCTCATTACCGAGAGCAGGAAAAATACGGTCCTTTTTGCCGAAGCGGAAGACGAATAAGAGGAGGCTCATATGGTTTATCTGCATATGCGGTTCCCGGGCGGCAGGCCCAAGGCCGTTACGCTCAGCTACGACGACGGCATCCGTCAGGATATCCGTCTTTCGGAGCTTGCCCGGACGTACGGGTTCAGATGCACCTTCAATATCAACAGCGGGCTCGTTGGCGACGCGCCGGACGGCGGCAGGCTGACGTGGGAGGAGATCCGGGCCCTTGTAGCAGCGGGGCACGAGGCCGCGATCCACGGAAAATACCATCTCGCCCCCGGTTCCTCCCGCACCCTCGTCGGGCTGCGCGACGCGCTGGACTGCCGTTTGGAAATGGAGCGGGAACTCGGCACGATCGTGCGCGGCATGGCCTACCCCAACAGCGGCGTTACGCGCTTTACGGGCGGGTCGGATTACGGGACCGTGCGGGCCTATCTGCAGGAGCTCGGCATTGCCTATGCCCGCTCGCTGGGCGGGGATAACAACGCCTTTCTGCTGCCGCAGGACTGGTATTGCTGGATCCCCACGGCGCACCATAATAACCCCGACGCGCTCAGGTGGGCAGAGGAATTCACTTCGCTGAACGTGAACGGGGAATACCTTGATAACCGCTATCCGCGCCTCTTCTGCCTCTGGGGCCACAGCTACGAGTTCGATCGGGACGGCGGCTGGGACCGCATCGAATCGCTCCTGCAGACGCTCGGCGGCAAAGACGATACCTGGTACGCCGCGAATATTGAGATCTGCGATTACGTAAGAGCGTTCCGCGCGCTGGTTTTCAGCGCGGACGGTACCCGCGTTTACAATCCGACGGTCACGGAGGTCTGCTTCGAAACGGAGCGGGGGGTATATACCGTGCGCCCGGGCGAGACCCTTTCCATAGAATAAAAGCTGCCGCGGGGAGGTATACGCAGCGTAGGTTGCGCTTTTTCTCGCCCCGTTATATACTGGCTGCGTAAAGGAGGTAAAATTATGAACCAATACGTGACCGGCGCCATGTTGAAGCGCCTTCGGGAACAGAAAAAACTGACGCAGCTGCAGCTGGCCGAAAAACTGAACGTGAGCGATAAAACCGTATCCAAATGGGAAACGGGCCGCGGGTATCCGGACGTGTCGCTGATCGAACCGCTTGCCGCCGCGCTGGGCGTTTCCGTGATCGAGCTGTTCGCCGGGCAGGACGTGGTGAACACGAATCGGTCCTTCAACATGCGGCGCATGAAATTCTTTGTCTGTCCCGTGTGCGGCAACGTGATCCAGAGCGCGGGGGAGGCCGTGGTCAGCTGCTGCGGCATTACGCTGCCCTGTCTGGAAGCGGAGCCTGCCGACGGCGCGCACGCCGTAAGCATCGTGCCCGTGGAGGACGAGTATTACGTCACCGTGGGTCACGAAATGCGCAAAACGCACTATATTTCGTTTATCGCCGCCGTAAAGGACGACGGCTGCGAACTGAAAAAGCTGTATCCGGAGGGAAACGCCGAAGCGCGTTTCAAGATCGCCGGAACAAAGTTTCTGTATTATTACTGCAACCGGCACGGGCTGTTTCAGGCGCCCGTGCGCAAAAAGAACGAAAAAGACGCATAACGAAAGGCTGCCGGAACAGCGTTTTCAATAATATAAAAAGGACCGGACAAAAACCGGTCCTTTTATTATCGTTAATCAGTAATCATTAATCATTAATCATTAATCATTAATCTAAAATTTTATTTCACCCTCGTCAGCGGGTATCTTCCCGAAAAGATCTCTTCGGCGTTGCGCGCGAAATCGGCGGGGGTCAGATCCCGGCTGCGGGGCATGGATTCTTTCGGTGAAAAACCGAGCTCATACATCCATACGCCGTTGTAGCCGGTTTTTTGCAGCGCCCCGTAAAGCGCCGCCCAGTCAACGGCGCCTTCGCCGGGCAGCCAGTGCTTTTCGTCAATAAAATCGTAGTCCGAAACGTGCACGGTGGCGATCCTGCTTCCAACGGCGGCAATAAACGCGGAGATCGGCTGGCAGAGCAGATGGTTGGTATCGAAGCATACGCGCACCTCCGGCGCAACGTCCGTCAGCCGCAGGATCTCGTCGCTGCTGCGGCCGAGGCAGGTGCGGGGCAGATTCTCCACGCACAATACGCCCCCGCAGGAAACGGCGACCTCGTTCAGCGCGAAAACGCTGTCCAGCGCGCACTGCATCCGGGCCTCCCGCTCAACGTCCGCGATCGGCTCCGCGGAAGCGTGCAGCACGTATTTCGTAATGCCGATCCCGGAAGCGCGCCGGATCTGTTCCGAAAGCCGGTTTACGGTGTATTTCCGTTTTTCCGTGTCGGTTGCGGAAGGATCCAGCAGTGAAAACGGGCAGAACTGCAGGTGGAAGGACCACAGCGCGACCCCGGCCGCATTCGCCGCCTTCCGTGCGGCGCCGTAATCCAGCGCATCGTAATCTTCCGCGTCGGGGCTGAGCTCCGCGGCCGCGATCCCTGCCGCCGCGTATGCCCGGAACAGTGTTTCGTCCGGTGTTTTTCCGCAGGTGGAAATGCCCGTTTGCAGCATGAAACAGCCTCCTTATGCCGTCTGCCTGACGGCGGGTAGTAATCTCAGGTGAACGCGGAACCTATTCCACCACCTGAACGCCGTCCTTCGTAATGCCCTGTATCTGACACCGCTTCTGCTCGGCGTAAACGATGTGCTCCGCGATCTCCCGCGTGATCAGCTCGCCCGGAGCAAGCAGCGGGATCCCCGGCGGGTAACACATTACGGCGCTGCCGGCGATCCTGCCCACGGCCTGCGTGAGCGGCACCGTTTTCTTTTTGGCAAAAAACGCCTTGCGCGGTGACATGCGGATCACCGGTTTTTCGTATTCGTAAGGCACGGGCAGCATGGAATCGCGGCGGTAACGCAGCGCGATATCCGCAAGCGCGTTTACAAGCGCCTCGGTATGCGCGGGGGTGTCGCCCACGCTGCACACGGCCAGAATATTGCTCATATCGCCGAATTCCAGCTGGATCCCGTATGCGTCGCGCAGCAGGTTATATACCTCGATCCCGGCCAGCCCCAGCCCCGCCGTATAAACGGAAAGCTTGGTGCGGTCGAAATCGAAAACGGCGTCGGTATCGTAGATCTCTTTGCCGAAGGCGTAATAGCCGTCGATGGCGTTGATCGCAGTTCTTGCATCCTCCGCGAGCCGCAGTACGCTTTGCAGCGCGGCCCGGCCCTCCGTGGCCATATACCGCCTTGCCAGATCCAGCGAGGAGAGCAGCAGATAGGAGGCGCTCGTGGTGCAGGTCAGGTTGATGATCTCCTGCACGCGCGCGGCGTCCACGCTTTGGGCGCCCAGCAAAACGGAGCTCTGCGTAAGGGAACCGCCGGTTTTGTGCATGCTGACGGCGGAAAGATCCGCGCCGCAGCGCATGGCCGCGGCGGGCAGGCCGTCGCCGAAATAAAAGTGCGCGCCGTGAGCTTCATCCGCCAGTACGGCAAGGCCGTTCTCGTGGGCGATGCGCACGATCTCGCGCAGATCGGAGCAAACGCCGTAATAGGTGGGGTTGTTGATCACAACGGCCTTCGCGTCGGTATTGTCCGCGATACAGGCTTTCAGATCCTCCGCCTGCACGCCCAGCGCGATGCCGAGCCGCGAATGGATGGGCGGATGGAGATACACCGGGACCGCGCCCGCCAGGATCACCGCGTTGATCACACTGATATGCACGTTGCGCGGCAGCAATATCTTATCCCCGGGGGCGCAGACGCTCATCACCATGGCCTGTACGGCGGCCGTTGTGCCGCCCACAATGAACCAGGCGTGCGCCGCGCCGAAGGCCTCCGCCGCCAGCTGTTCCGCGGAAAGGATACAGCTCTCGGGCTGGCAGAGGTAATCCAGCTCTTTTCTTGAATTCTTGTCGGCGGCTACGCAGCGTTCCCCGAAGTAATCGGTCAGATATGTCTTCGTGCCTTTGTGCCCGGGCACGTCAAAGGGGATATAGCCCTTGTCCGCGTTGCTTTGCAGCGCGTCCGCAAGCGGGGCGGCGGACTGATCCATCATTGCTCCTCGCTCTCTTTCCGTTCGGGTACGGTTTTCGAATAGAACTGCAGCCAGTATTCGTACATTTTTCTCGCTGCGTCAAAATACGGCCCGTAGTTTTCCAGCGGCGTCCAGTGGTCCTCCGAAAAGCCCTCGCAGCCGATGGCGCATAAGCCGGAGAACATATCGAAATAAAACGGAAACGCCCTGCACAGCGTAGGGCTGAACTCGTGGATGGCGCACCTGCCGTTGACCAGCGCTTTGCAGGTGCCGTCCGGATACAGCGCGATCTTGTAATAGGACTTCTGCATCTCCTCCGAAAAACCGGTTTCGATCAGATCCGCGCGTCCGTTCTTATACAGCGCCTGATAGTCCTCCTCCGTGAGCACGATCTCCTCAAACGGACGGTGATCGATGCTTTCGATCTCGGGGGAAACGCCGGAAAACGGTCCGCAGCAGGAATGCTCGCACAGATCGCGGCGGCAGGAAAAGTTGATTTTTCCGTCTTTGATGATTACGCGGTTACTCATGATGCTCCTCTTTCGGCAGTTCTCTTTTCGGCGGCAGATCCCACCGTTTGACCAAAAACGGCTCTACCATCCAGGCGCCGTTCGCGCCCATGAGACGGTAGTTGGGGATACAGTAATAATCATCCGTATCCAGCCGTTTGGAGGAGAGAATATACTGATTCGTTCTTTTTGCGGTCGTATTGTTTTTGATGATCTCGTAGCCGATCAGTGCGATGTTATCCCGCTTGATCTTTGTTTCGCGCACGGAAACGATCAGCGGGAAGATGCAGCGGCTCACGGAGAGCTTCTGCTCCATTTCCTCCGTAAAGAATTCGTCCACGCGCTCTCCCCGGCGGAAGCCGAAGCCGGAGCTGTCGCTTTCGTAGCCGTATTTCAGCAGGGCGTAGAAATTGATCACCTGTTCTTCGAGCTCCGTATACGGGCCGTCCATGATGCCCAGATTCGTTTCGCTCTTCTCTGTCTTTTCCCTCAGATCGGGGATCAGCTTGCTCACGTATTCGTTGGGACGGCGGAAGATCCTGCTCTCGGGAAAATACTTTTTCAGCTTGCCCGCGTTGTAGGCTTCCTCCTGCTCCGAATGCTCGATATCGTCCAGATACTGATAGATGGACGGCACGTCGGCGTCCAGATTGACCACGACGATGGGTTTGTTCTTTCTTTTCGCGTGGTTGAGTTCGAATTCCACGGCGTCGCTGGAAACCACATGCTTGCTGAAGAACACCAGCACCACGGCGCATTCGGCGGAGCCGATCTCTTTCTGCGCGATCTTTTTCCAGTCGTCCCCGGCATGGAAGCGGATATCGTCAAGAATGATATCGAAATTGTATTTCTGCAAAAGCTCGCAGCAGGCCATTACTGCCTCTTCATCTCTGTGGCAGTAGCTGATAAAGATCCTGCGGGGGCCGTTTCCGTTTACGGTGTGTACGGGTTCCGGCGGCTGTTCCTGCAGGCAGCGCAGGATCTCGTTCCGGTACAGTTCAACGTCCGAAGGCCGGATGATATTGTTCCGGCCCAGGCATTTATCCACGGCGGGATTTTCCTCCGAGCGCTTTACGATATCAATAAACGTATCGAACAGTTCCTGCAGGCTTTTTCCCTGCAGCCGGGTATGATACTGAAGCATCCGGGCGCGGTAATCGCCTTCATCGAAACGGAACTGAGAAGCGTCCTGTTTCCGGGTGTCCTCGCCGCAGGCGACCAGCGGCCCGTAGATGCAGTTCAGCAGCGTCAGCACGTCGCAGAGGTCGTCCTCCACCGTGGTGGAGGGGTTGCGGATCATCCGGTAGTAATCGTCGATGGAAAGCATCCGTTCCTTATCCGCAAAGAGCTTGCTGTTGGCGTCGATGCCGGCGGCCTGCAGTACGGTAAAGGCGTTCCACTCCGCAAGGATCTCGCGCCTGCGGGTATTATAGCTGGGCGTATCCTTTTTTGAGATGCGTTTCAGCTTTTCCGTGTGCTCGGCTACGTTCGCGGCCAGATGACGGCGCAGGTTCTTTTCTTTGTTCTGCGTAATGATGCCTTCCTGACGGAAGTATTCCATATACAGGTTGAACAGCTCTTCGCTGTAAGGCTTCTCCCACGGATCCAGAAACAAACCGAACAGACTGCGGAATACGCCGAAGGTAATGAACATTTCGTACAGGAAGGCGATCAGCGAATCCCGGCCGGAATAGACCTCCTTCCGGCCGCCCTGAAGCTCGTCCAGCTTCGCGTAGATCTCCGTATCCTTATACAGAATCTTGATATCCTCAAAAATATCGCCGTCGTGCGTTACCCGCAGATATTTGCGCAGTACGGTATAGGTGGCGTCGATCACACGCTTCAGATACGCCAGATCGCACCAGCAATCCTCCACGCTGTACCATACGGTGTTCAGCCCCACGCTTTTGCAGATCATGCGCAGGCCTTCGCTGCCCGCGTCGATCCGCATCTGCGTCTGCTCGCCGCGGCTCAGGTCGAACAGGCGCAGGATCGGCCAGTTGTTTTTTTCGCCGCGCCGGGCGGAGGTGAACAGATAGGCCTTGCTGCGCGGCGTGCCGTCCGGGAAGCCGGCGTTTTTCGGATGGAAGATAAACGGAAGGCAGGGCACGGATACGGCGCCTTCGGGCGTGGTGAACGTCAGTACGTCGCGTTCCGGATCCAGAGAACAGGCCCTGAACAGCGGCATATACTGAAGCAGCGCGAGATAGCGCTTTGTGCCGAACCAGCTGTTTTCGCCTTCGGAATTGGATTTCAGCCGGACGTTTTTGCAGTAATCGGCGTACATGCCGCCAAGCTCGGTCAGTACGTGCGAAGGCAGCGCGGGATTGAAAACGTCCGCCTGCTTTTCACGGATCCAGCCGATGAGGAAGGAATAGACGTTGTTGCCGTCCGCCAGATCGTATTTTCCGTGCCAGTAATCGGAGATCTGCGCGGCAAGAGTGCCGGGCAGCTGCAGCTGCTCCACGGTACACTGCTTCTCAACGGCGCGGGCGATCTCGTATGCCTGGATCAGCACGGCGTAGAACAGAAACAGATCGTGAAAATGGCTGACCCGGATCGCGGCGGAAGAGGAGAGCGTATCAAACCGCTCCTCAAAGGTGTCGCCGTAGATCAGAGCGGCAAGGGAGGGATCCATCAGCTTTTTCTGTTCCACGATCAGCTCATAGGTTAATACAGAATGATTTTGTTCCATACCTTACCTCAGGAATTTTTCACCAGACGTTTTGCCAGCGCCTGATATGTACGGTATGCGCCGGCAGTGTCCTCCTGGGAGAGCACCTTGTTTTCATCGGAGAACTGCGCGGCCATAGAGTTGGTTTTGCCGAACCTGTGGTGGCCGTCCGGCACGCCCAGGATCTGCTCGCGCCATTTGAAGTATTCCACTTCGCCCAGCGCGGTCTGCGGGGTGCAGAAGGTATCGTCGATCAGTTCGCGGTTTGCCTGCGGCAGGAGCTTTGTGCGGATATCCTCAAAGCTGTCGTCGCGCAGGGCCGCGTATCTGTCGTTTTTCGGCACTACGGTGGGCAGCAGGATGATCGGTTTTTTGTTTTTCGCCGATACGGCTTCACCCTCGTAATGCGCGCGTTCGATCTCCAGTTTCTCCTTGTGTCTGCGCAGGGCGCTTCTGTAGTTGTCCAGCTGCATGGCGGTTCCTTTGATGAACTGCTGCGAGGGCCGCAGACAGTACACGATCACGTCCGCCACCTCGTGCAGCGCGTGCGCCGAGCTCTGTACGCCGGCGCTGCTGTCGAATACCACCGCGCGGTAACCCGCCTTGCCGCAGGTTTTTATAAAATCGCCGATCATTCTGTCCGCGTTGTTGCGCAGCAGCTGTTCGCCCTGATAATTCAGCACCACGCCGAGAAAACGTACGGTGCCTTCCTCGCAGTTGAAAAAGCCGGAGATATCCACGAAATGCGTTGCAGGCAAAAATTCCAGCAGCGCACTTCTTTTCTGCGCCAGCAGCATCTCTTCGGAGATCTCCTCTTTCTTTCTCTGCACGTTTTCCAGCTTGGCAAGGAGCCTGCCGATATTATACGTTTTGTAAATGATCACGTCGTTTTCGGTGGGCTCGTCCTGAGAAAAAACGGCTTCGGGATCGTCCTGCTCGCTTTTTCTGCATTTGACGTAGCTTTCCACGATACCGGACAGCACCTTATCCTCCGGTGCGTAAACGGTGATATCGTGCAGCAGTTCATATGCGTTTTTTTCGCCGAGCGCCTCAAGGCTGTCGATCACGATCTTGCTGATCTTTCTGGAGGGATAGCAGGATTCATCGCCCAGCAGGACCCATTGCTCGTTATCCGGGGTCAGCTGATCGGTTTTTTCGCTGAGCAGCATGGTGGTGTTCACGGACAGGGAAGAAAACGTTTTCTCACAGTCGAAAAAGTAAGTCAGACCGGCGCTTTCCAGATCCGAATCCACCAGAAGGATCGGATGTTCGGGATCCGCCTTCAGTTCTTTGATCAGGTGCAGTATCGTATTTACGCAGGTGGTGCTGCGGCCGGAACCGCCTTTGTAAGAATAGAACGCATAGCATTTTGCGCGGCGCGCGGTTTCGAGTTCAGCCATATCTTATCCCCTTTTCAATCCGTTTTTTCTCACATGTTGTCGATCAGCAGCTGTTCCAGTGCTTCAAGCGCTTCGGTAAACCACATCCGCTTGTTGCCTGCCAGGTAAGCCACCACGTAATCCGTAAGCCAGTTCTTTGTTTTGGGAAGCAGCGTTGCGTCCGCTTCTTCGATTTTATTGTGCATCCCGATGTCGTATTTTCCGTCTTTTGCGGCGATCATCTTATTGCGGATCTCGCGTTTGATGCTTGCGCGCTGCAGGGCGTCATAGCAATCCACCAGCAGCTGCAGCGTTTCTTCCGGATCCTCCTGATCCGAGTATACGTCCTTCAGCTTTTTCTTGATCTCCGCAAGGAACTGCGCGGGATCCGCGGCGGCCGCGGCCTGAGGCGCGCTGCCGGTGACTGCCGCGGCGATCGCGGTTTTGCCGCTGTCGCTCTGCAGATATTCGCGGATCTTCTTTTCTACGGCGAGCTCGAATTCGCTTTTTTCGAATCTCGGCTCCGTTATTTTTTTCGGTTCGGGCGCCGCAGCCATGGAAGAGGGTTCGAAAACGCGGATATAATCGAAATAATCCACCAGCGCCTCTACGGAGCGCTCGGTCACGAACAGATTGAAGCTCTGCGTATCCCAGAGGTAGGAAACGCAGTCCCGGAGCTTTTCCTCTCTGTCTTCTTCGGGAAGCTCGTCCAGCGTTTCGGGATCGAAGGCGTCCTGCATGATCTCGTCGAACAGGTGGTCCAGAATAAAATCGGGTTTCTTCGAGATGTAATACACGTAAACCGTGTTGGCGCGCAGCGCCATCGGTACAAACGCGGGATCGCTGATCTTGTCCTTTAAGGAGTTCAGCTGATCGTTGGTATAATCGTCGTCGTGATACCATCTTACCTTCAGCATGGCGTCCTTCCAGAAATACCTCGTCCGTTTGGAGGCGGTATACATCGCGCGGGCGCTGTGAAGGGATTGCTGCAGATAATCGCTGAAGAACTCGCCGATGTGCTGATCCGTGTTCCGGTAGCGGTTCTTCGTATCGATGCCGAAATAGTATAATTTATCGTCGCTGGAAATGAAGGGATTGGTGCGGTAATCCGCCAGAAGCGCGGCGCCCGGGATGGAGAGATCCGGCACGGCGTTGCCGCCGAGGATCTTTTCTATGGCATTTTCAAAATCAAAGGATTCAAACAGCAGGTCGACCTCGCTGCCGATCAGCATATCGATGAGATAGAACGTATAATACAGCTGATAGTAGTTGTAGCCGTTTTCCCATTCCTTGGGATCCACTTCCCAGATGCCCAGCGCCTCGTTCTCCTCTTTGGTAAGCGGCACGCAGGACGCCAGCTTCGGCATCAGAGGCAGGCAGTCTCTTAAAAGCCAGAGCTGCAGGCCTTCCCGCGCCTTCAGAACCAACTCCAGCACGTTTTCTCCGAAATCTTCGGTGAGTCTGTCCAGGATCGGCGCGTCGGCCCATTTGCCCCACTTGTTTCCGGCGGCGTCGGAATTATCCAGCACGTTCGTGCCTTCGGTTTCGCTCTTCACGTCGCCGCGGATATAATAAAGGAAGTCCGCGATGGAAACCGATACGGAATAGGAGAAGTACAGAGATTTCTCCGCCTGGTCGCCGCCTTTTTCCCAGGTGCCGAAGCCCCAGGTGCCGTCGCTGCGCTGGGAGTCCAGCAGGATCTGCAGAGAATCCTTCAGCAGCTGATAGTTCGTTTCCAGCAGCTCCTCGCTCAGGTGATTCAGTATTTTTTCTCTTTTCGCAAAACACACCAGAGAGGAAAGCGAAAGGACCCACGTCGCCGTATCTGTGGAGCCGTGTTTTTCTTTCGCGGAGAATATCTGCTGCGTTTCCTTTTTGCTTATGATGGGCGCATACAGATATCCGTCCTTTTCCACGGTGCTGCGGATCTCCGGCAGAAGGGCTTCCAGCATTGCCGCGATGCCGTCCTTATCCGCTTCGGTGAATACTCTGCCGTCGTCGTTTCCGCAGAATGCGATCAGCAGCAGCATAACGCCCGTTAAACCGATCGCGTTCGAAAGGATGCCCTTTTCATCCATATTTTCCTTGTCAATGAAAGCGCCTTCACGGGCGTACAGATCCAAAAGGCCCTGCTTTACGGATGCGGCGGCGTCAAAAACCTTGTCAAACACGTTTTTCGGCTGTTTTTTGTCCTGCATATCCATTCCCTCCGATTTTCTTGTTATTTTTTTATATTTTATCTTATTCTGACGTTTTTTGCAATACCCTGCAGCGGATTCTGTTCCGTTCTTTTATACCACGCAGCCGAAACCGAAAATCCGGATAGACGATTCCCTGCAAATGATGTAATAGAAAAATACATCCACACCGCAATAAAAGTACAAACAATTCCACAATGTAGTTAGCGTCG
>JAEEGL011269694.1_pt1 | contig 30362 bp, 28 predicted proteins | sample 9134231 | NCBI WGS metagenome assembly JAEEGL01 (sample SAMN16246548, study PRJNA631951) | gut metagenome | biome: gut microbiome; feature: rumen; material: fiber-attached | host: Bos | place: Iran: Karaj | collected 2018-10 | reverse complement strand
GTTTTTCATATATACCTTCGAAAAGAATATTTACTGAACGCCCATAAGTTCTTTAAGCATTGTCAAGGCGAACTGAAGCTGATCGTCTTCCTCTGTGGAAAGTGTTTCAAATCGTTCGGCTTTGGATTGTTCCATAGTTATAACATAGTTTGGAGCAACACCAACGCCGTTGAATCTCTCTCCGCCGGGTGTAACGTATTCATATGTTGACAGATGAATTGCAGTGCCGTCAGAAAGCGGTATATCACGTTGACCAACACCGATACCTTTTGTTAAGGTTCCGACAACAACAGCTTTTTCGGTATCTCTGAGCGCTGCGGTAAAAACTTCTGCAACATCAGAAGTGTATTCATTCTGTATTACAACAATGGGAAGAGAAATATTTTTGTCATCGGAAAAATACAACTGAAGTCCATCTGAAGATTTTTCTCTTATAGATACCATAATGCCTGAGGGCATTATTCTGTCAAGGACCTCTATGACTGAATCGAAGTTGCCGGATGCATTAAAACGAACATCAATGATAAGCCCCTTGGCTCCTTTATTGGTAAGATCTTCGAATGCAACATTGAAACTGGTAAGTGTGGTTCTGTCGAACTCATTGATAAAAATATATCCGATATTATTCTCAATAAGACGATATTGAACAGTCTCGGGAGCGAAATAATTACGTGTTACATCAAAAGTTAACAGATCACTTTCACCGGCACGAACGACAGTTAGAGCAACAACGGAACCTTCTTCACCGGAAAGTCTTGAAACAGCCTTTTTATAACCGTCTTCTGTCACATTAACGCCGTTGATTTCAATTATTACATCGCCCTTTTGAATTCCAGCAAGACGCGCCGGAGAGCCGTATTTAGCAAAATCTACGGCAATGCCGCCTGTAGCCATATCGTAAGAATAAACGATGCCGATGCCAATATGAGATGCATCCTGTGTTATTGATGCCGACTTATAGTTTTTTTGATTAAGATAATAAGACGAAGAATCACCGAGACCCTTGATATAACCTGAGGCTATACCATCGATTATATTATCGTATCCGTCTACTGCATCTATTGAAAGTATATAGTTTCTGGAAATAACCTGATTGATTATATCAAGTTTTCTGTACATTGTCTGGTTTCTTTCAAGGTCGTTGACAAGCGAACTTACATAGAAATAAGTTGCTATGGCAGTAACAAATGCCGTTACGACAATCAAAAAGAAAACCGTACCTATTCTGACACCTTTTTTTGACTTCATTAAAAACCTCTTATATCAGTTGATAAGATCCATAATATCTTTTTGGGCTTTAGAACCGTCTGGAGTTACATAAAGGGAAGGATCGTATGCTGTGCCATCATAAAGGATTTTAAAATCGAGATGATTACCTGTTGAGTTGCCGGTCGATCCAACATATCCGATAACATCGCCTTTTTTAACATCTACCGATCCTGTTTCTTTAAACTGTTTCTGAAGTTCGGGAACAAAAGCAGACATATGGTTATAATGAGTCATAAGTTTTGAACCATGGTCGATAACACATTTGTTTCCGCCGCCTGTATTCGTCCAGCCGTAATAAATTATAGTTCCGTCTGCGGCAGCGTAGACAGGAGCGCCTTTATCTGCAGGAATATCTATAGCGTAATGATAGTCTTTTTTACCATACAGAGTCCGCCATCCGAAACCTGATGAAATTCTCGAATATTTCGATTCAAGAGGCCACATAAATGTGCCGCCGGCATATTTTTTCTTTTTATCGAGCAATTCGTTGATCTGTTTTTCAAATTCGGCCTCGAGACGTTCAAATTCTTCCTGTTCAGCCTGCAATTTTGCGATATTGGTTTCTATATAATTGATTCGTGATTTCAAATCAACGACCTGAGCAGCCTGTGAAGATTTTTCCTGAGAAAGGAGCTCTAGCATTTCCTGTTGTTCATTGCGGTCAGAGATAATTTCTGATCGGATCGACTCAATAAATGCAATATTTTCGCACATAGTATCAAGAATCTGTTTATCATAGTCCATCATATCCCGTATATAATCATAACGAGTGAGCATATCGGAAAAGTTTTCAGACATTATAATAACTTCGAGATATGTTGTGGAACCCATCTCATAATTTTCGCGAATTCGAGAGACATATTTCTCGTGATATGCTTCATAATCTGCTTGAGCATTATTTAATTCTTCATTTTTTTCTTCGAGACGTGATTCAAGATTATCGATAATCCATTCAATAGTTTCTATTTTACTTACCGTCTCATACATTTGCTGTTCCAGCGTCTGTTTCGCTTTCACCTCAGAGTTTTTTTCGGATGAATATTTTTTTAGGCTGGAAGAAAGCTCGGCTTGTCTTTCATTTATCTGAGACAATCTTGCCTTTGCCTCTTCAAGAGATTCGGCATCTTCCTGTGTAAATTCCTCGCTGTCTGCAACAAGTGGAGCGGAAGCGATGAATGCTGCTGCGGAAAAAGCTATCATAAGAGCAATAGCAAATGAAATAATTCTTTTCATAATTGTCTGTTGCTTTATCTCAGAAAAGCATCCTTTCGTAAATGTTCAGGTTAATTAATGTTGTGTATGTTATGTGTTTATGCTTATACATTAAGATATTTCTTAACCGGGAAGACGGATCCGACGATTCCTATTACTGCGCCGGATATAATATAAAAAACAGCAAATGAAAACAGTTTACCGTTAATTGAAAGAGGAGCAAAAAGTCCGAAATCTTTAATGATCGGCGCGAAAATTTCGTTGTATGCAAAATAAGTGAAAACAAGTGCAAGAATTCCTGCAAAAAAACCGATTATGATACCTTCAATAAAATACGGCATCTGCACAAAGAAATCAGTAGCTCCAACATATTTCATTATGTTAATTTCAATTCTTCTTGAAAATACAGATGTTTTGACTGTATTCGTAATAATAAGAATAGAAATAATAATGAAAATAGCGATAATTGCGATAGCAAGCATCAGAACTATTTTACTGATATCCCGAATTCGCTCAATAATTTCTCTTCTTTCTCTTATTCTGGCAATACCTTCGATTTTCTCAATTTCGAACATTGTCTGTTCGAATTTGGAAAGATCCTTAATGTTAAAAATAAAAGAATTTCTTAATACATCCGACGTGATATCGGAAAAGAGTTCGGCATTTTCGCCCATGGACTCAAGATACTTCTGCATTGCAATTTCTTTTGATTCATAATTAACATTTTTAATGTTTTGTATCTGAAGAAGCTGTTGATGGATTTGATTTATATCATCCACAGAAAGTGTTTCGTCAAGAAAAATAACGACCTGACTTTCATCCCCTACTTTGTCGATAAAAAGATTAACATTTTCGAAAAGCAAAATGGAAGATCCGAGAGTAAGAAGACATATCGTTAAAACAGATATTGAACCAATGGTAAGCAGCCAGTTTTTAAAAATACTTTTAAATGCGCTTTTGACAAGGAAAAGGAAACTGTCAATCATCTTCATTAACCTCCTTACGATAGCGTGCAGAACGTCTTCGAGGTTGATTATCGTTTTCAGCAGACTGACTGTCGCCAATTTCATCGGACCTGTGGCTTTCTTCTTCCGTATCAAATTCAATTTGTCCGGAATTAAGCCTGATTTCACGTTTTTTAAAAGCTTTAACAAGTCTCTGTTCGTGAGTTACGACAAGAACAGTTATTCCGTTCTTATTAATAGAGCTTAAAAGCTTCATTATTTCAATAGACATTTCCGGGTCGACATTACCGGTCGGCTCGTCTGCTATTATTATTTCGGGGCTGTTGACGATCGCGCGAGCGAGCGCAACTCTTTGCTGCTCTCCTCCGGAGAGTTGTTCCGGGAAAACTGAAGATTTGTGAGTTAATCCTACGATCTCAAGAACTGTATTGACCCTTTCTTTAACAACTCTTCCGCCTCTTCCGACAACCCTCATTGCAAAAGCAACATTGTCGTAAACATTCAAATTCGGAATAAGTCTGAAATCCTGAAAAACAACTCCTATTTTTCTTCGGTATTTAGGTATCTGTCTGTGAGAAAGTCTCTTGAGATTTGTTCCCGAAACAGTAAGCTTGCCTTCAGTGGCAAAGTCTTCGCATGTTAGTAAGTGAATTATAGTGCTTTTTCCGGCACCCGAAGGACCAGTAATAAAGACAAATTCACCGTCGTTTATCTGCAGATTTATCCCTTTAAGGGCAACTGTTCCATTCGGATAAATCTTTTTAATATTCTTAAAAACTATCAATTCTGTGCTCGCTTTCAAATGAATACAGTGGGTTTTGCTGTTACATTTTCAAGTTGTGTTTGAGTGTTGAATATGATTAAAGTTTCATTGGGTCGGATGAAAGATATTTTCTTACCATTAATGCAACTTTAAATACAATAGCGTGATCAAATTCCTTTAGATCAAGTCCTGTAAGTCGTCTTATTTTTTCAAGACGGTAAACAAGAGTATTTCTGTGAACAAAGAGTTTTCTAGAAGTTTCCGATACGTTCAGATTATTTTCAAAGAACTTCTGAATTGTAAAAAGCGTTTCATGATCAAGAGAATCAATGGAACCTTTTTTAAATACCTCATCAAGGAAATCTTTACAAAGTGTTGTAGGAAGGTAGTAAATCAATCGTCCGATTCCAAGATTATTATAGCTCATAATAACCTTTTCAACATCAAACACCTTGCCTACCTCTATTGCAACCTGAGCCTCTTTATACGAACGGGGAAGGTCACGGATCGATTCGACAACTGAACCGATACCGACAACGGCACGCGTATAAAATTCGCTGTTCAGAGTATCTACGATCGAATGAGCCAGTTTTTCAAGATCACGGACTTCAATCGAAGGTTTAACCTCTTTGACAAGTGCAATATCGTTTTCACCCACATTAATTATAAAATCCTTTGCTTTTTCAGGGAAAAGACTCTGTATAATATCGTAAGCAAAAATTTCGGTTCTGTCAAGCAATCGAATAAGGATTACAACGCGCGGAACACCGTCAGAGAAGCGAACTTCTTTGCTTTTTGCATATATGTCAGTTTGCAGGATATTTTCAAGCATGACATTTTTTACGAAATTAATTTTATTATATTTTTCATCATTGTATTCTTTCAGAGCGCCGAGAGAAACAGCCAACACTCCGGAAACAGATTCAGCTACCTGATCTGTGCCTTTAACAAAACAAACATGTTCAAGCTTGATTCGTGAACCAACAACGCGGTATGTATATCCGTTCACAGTATTTACATCAGACATTGCCATAAGATCATTGATATTTGATCCGACGGACTGACCTATAAGACTCAGATCAGTGCATGCGATAATGTTTGCCTGATCATCAAGAACACCGATTGTTCTGTCTGTACAATCTTTCATCTGCAAAACTACACTTTGAAACAACCTGCTCGACATAATTACACCCTATCTAATAGTATTAAGGCAGAACCTGTATTTTTAGATAATCTATACTTCTATATTATACATCTTTTTTGTGCAAATTGCAATAGGGCAACCGTTTAATGCCACACTTTTGTCGGAAATAATTGTGTATTTTGCATAATTTTGTGGGCTCAAATTGTATTTTGAATGACAAAAAAGCAATCTCGCTTTATTTGTTCTTTCAGTTGAGACAGATTATCGAATTTTATTTCAGGTCGGATAAAATCCGTTAAATAGATTCTCAATTCACGACCGTATAAATCGCCTGAATAGTCAAAAATATGTGTTTCACAGTCAACATCACTGCTGTCACTATTAACAGTAGGACGGCAGCCTATATTGACAATGCATTTATGTCGTATACCGTCAAAAGATGTGAATCCCGAATAAACACCGTATTTCGGAACGATAAAATCAGGAGGCAGCTTCTGATTTACGGTAGGAAACCCGATTTTAGAGCCTATTTTTTTTCCGTTCAAAACGACAGATGAGAATGAAAAATATCTTCCCATCATATCAGATGCGTTTTTCATATCTCCACATGTTATTGCTTCTCGAATTGATGATGAGCTGAATCGAGAATCAATTTCGACAGTATGAAGCAGCAACCCCACCCTACGGCATTCTGAATCAAGGTTCTCGATCCCATATTTCGCCTGATTCCCGAACCGGAAGTTGTCGCCGCAGACAATATGCTTGCAGTTTAAATTATTTATAAGAAAAGAAACGAATTTACTGCAGTTTAAAGTTGCAAAATCATAGTTAAAATGATGTAAAACAACGTTATCGATTCCAAGCGACATGATAAGATCTTTTTTGTAATCATCATCTGTAATGATTTTTACAGGATGAGAATGATCAAAAAAGTTTCTCGGATGCGGATAAAACGTCAAGGCAACGGATGATAATATTTCCGTTGCCGCAATTTCTGTTGTTTTTGAAAATATAAGTCTGTGTCCTTTATGAACACCGTCAAAATTACCGACAGCTACAACAGACTGTCCGCTAATATTGTTTTTTATTTGTTCCATAAAGATTTAACAAATAACTCCTTATTTGCCCGTGCAAGACCGAGTATGGATCCGTTCTCAGAACAGGCAATATAATCCGAATCCGGTATGATCGGTTCACTTATGCGTTCAAACGAGATCGTTCCGCCATTAAGATAGTATCTTTCACCGTTTTGTGGTATTGTTATTCTTTTTAAATAAGAAAAAGCTTTTTCAAACGGAATCGCAACGCTGTCAAGCATCCCGTTTTCCGCAAGAACAAGAATAGAATCGTAATCATAACAGTTTTCTATAGAGATTCCATTTGATATGATTCTTTGCAAAGAACTCATACACGCTCCGCAACCGAGTTTCTTTCCGATATCGGAACAAATCGTGCGTATATATGTTCCTGTTGAACAGTATATTGTATAATAATATGAATTTGCTTCTTTAGCGATACCATCGTATTTTATATCATATATCGTTATTTTTCTTGGTTCTCTTTCTATTTGCACACCCCTGCGTGCAAGTTTATAAAGAGGAACACCGTTTTTTTTAACAGACGAATACATCGGTGGTATCTGCATAATATCGCCAGAAAAAGAAAATAAAACGGTTTTGAATTCGTTTTCGGTTATGTCAACAGGTTTCTGTGCTAAGATATTACCGGTAATATCTTCGGTATCTGTTTCAATACCGAGACATATTTTGCAAACATATGCCTTGTTTGAAGGGAAAAAATCGGCAAGCTTTGTATAATTATCGGTTAAAACAGGTAAAACGCCCGTGCACATCGGATCAAGTGTTCCGGTATGACCGATTTTGATTTTACCGCCAATTGCACGTCTGATCCCGGCAACAATATCATGTGATGTATAGCCTGACGGCTTATTGACGGGAATTATCATAAATCCTGTCCCACTCCTCCATAACGGCGTCAATTATCTTTTTTTCAGCTTCTTCAACAGAACAATTCATTGATAACCCGGCAGCTCTGACATGACCTCCACCTCCGAATTTTGAAGCAACTGAAGAAACATCAAAATCAGGCAAAGGAGATTCCTGCTGAGAACGCAAGGAAATTTTTATCTCACCGTCACTTTTTTCGCGTATAGTAATGCCGACAACAGTTCCTGCGATTCTTCTTGTTATCGCAGTAAGTCCGCCCAGCTCATTTTCGTTTACGCCAAGCCTTTTGATCTGTGAATAACGGACTGTAACAACTGATATTCTATTGTTTTTAAACTGCTGAACAGAATTCAGCGCTTCGCTTTCAAGCTTTAACTGCGCAAGAGAAGAACTGTCAAAAAGTTTAACGTTGATTGCAGACGCATCAAAAGGGAATTGAAGAAGATCAGCTGCTGCTTTGTGTGTGAAAGAAGATGTGTTGGAATATCTGAAACATCCGGAATCAAAAGATATTGCAATATAAAGCTTTTCTGCAATATATTTATCTATTTCAATTTCTGAACACTTGAATAATTCATACATCAGTTCGCCCGCTGATGATGTGTTTTCAGAAAGAATAGTTTTTTTTGCGTATAGTGTATTAGAAAAATGATGATCAATCGCAAAATCGACACGTTGAGATAAGTAATCATATTTTTCTCCGAAAAGAGTTTCGGATGCGAGGTCAACAGAGACGACTGTTTCAGGCTCAAAGATCATGTCAAGATACTGTATACCGTCACTTATAAATCTAAAATGCTCAGGTATCTCGTCGCTGCAGACGATTTCGGCGTTTTTACCCATTCGTTTAAGGGCATACAAAAGCGCGAACGAAGATCCGATTGTATCTCCGTCCGGCGATTTATGCATTACTATACAAATATTGTCTTTTCCGATAAGTTCGAAAAAATCGGATATCTGATTTTCAGTCAGCATCTTTGTCTATATTCAGACCTTTCAGGATGTTGTTGATTTTTGCACCGTTTTCTATTGAGTGATCAAGAATAAAAATGATTTTGGGCACAGCACGCAAATTAAGTCGTTCGGCAAGTTTTTTACGGACATAGCCGGATGCGGCTTTAAGTCCCTGTTTGACTTCCTTCTCATCATATTCCGAAAAAAAGCTTATATAAATACGCGCTTCTTCAAGATCGCCCGTAACATCAGCCGCAACAATGCTAGGCATAGGTGGAATGCGAGGATCTTTTACGGTGGAAAGAATATCGGCAACTTCTCGCTTTATTCCTTCATTTATCCTGTCTCGTTTATAGTTTGCCATAATTTACCTTTATTGCTTTATTTCTTCATTTACGAACGCCTCAATAATGTCGCCTTCTTTGATATCGCCGAAGCGCTCAAGTCCTATTCCGCATTCATAACCTTGTTTGACTTCTGAAGCATCATCTTTAAATCGTTTAAGAGAATCAATTTTACCTTCATGAACAACTATTCCGTCTCTTATAAGACGAACTTCTGCCGATCTCGTAATACGACCCTCTTTAACATAGCAACCTGCTATCGTACCCACACCTGAAACACGGAATGTTTGACGGACTTCAGCCATACCGAGAGAAACTTCACGGAATTTAGGTGCAAGAAGACCTTTCATTGCTGCTTCAATTTCGTTGATACAATCATAGATTACTCTGTAAAGACGCATATCGACGCCGTCTTTTTCGGCACTGATCTTCGCATTTGGATCAGGACGGACATTAAAGCCCACAATAATTGCATTGGAAGCAGTTGCAAGCATTACATCGCTTTCGGTAATTCCGCCTACTGCACTGTGAATAACGCGGACACGGACCTCATCGTTGGATAGTTTTTCAAGAGAGGACTTCACTGCTTCAGCTGAACCCTGAACGTCTGCCTTGACAATTATATTAAGATCCTTAATATTTCCTTCTTTAATCTGAGAGAAAAGATCGTCAAGTGATACAGCAGTATTGACTTTTGATGCTTCTTCTTTTTTCTCGTGCTTTCTTTCTTCAACGAGTTCTCTTGCCATTCTTTCATCATCAACGACATAGAAAAGATCGCCGGCAGACGGCACATCGGAAAATCCGGTAACTTCAACGGGGATTGAGGGACCGGCAGATGTAATGCGTCTGCCTTTGTCGTCAAGCATATTACGTATACGTCCGACAGAAGTACCAGCAACAACAACATCTCCGGAATGAAGCGTACCGTTTTGAATAAGCACTGTGGCAACAGGGCCGCGTCCTTTATCAAGTTTAGCCTCAATAACAGTTCCTTTGGCTTTTCTGTTCGGATTAGCCTTCAATTCTCTTACATCTGCAACAAGCTGAACCATTTCGAGAAGCTGTTCTATACCCTGTCTTGTGACAGCAGAAACCGGAACGCATATAGTATCGCCGCCCCATTGTTCAGGAACAAGCTCATATTCCGTAAGACTCTGAAGAACGCGATCGTAATTAGACTCGGGTTTATCCATCTTGTTTACTGCAACGATTATGGGAACTCCCGCCGCTTTCGAATGATTTATGGCCTCAACCGTCTGGGGCATTATACCGTCATCACCGGCAACAACAAGAATTACTATATCGGTAACCTGAGCGCCGCGAGCACGCATTGAAGTGAATGCAGCATGACCGGGGGTATCGAGAAAAGTTATGTTTCTGTCGTTTATAGTTACGGTATAAGCACCGATATGCTGAGTTATTCCACCCGCTTCTCCCTGTGTAACATTTGTATGACGTATAGCATCAAGAAGAGATGTTTTACCATGGTCAACATGTCCCATAACAACAACTACGGGACTTCTCGGTTCAAGCTGATCATCGGAATCTTCCGTGTCATCGATCAGTTTGTCTTCAATAGAAACAACAACCTGTTTCGATACTTTCGCACCAAACTCTTCTGCAACAAGAGCTGCAGTATCGTAATCGATAATCTGTGCGGCAGATGCCATAATGCCGAGAAGCATAAGTTTTTTAACAACTTCCGCGTTTGTCATTCTGAGAGCAGCGGCAAGTTCTGAAACAGACATCTGTTCAGGAAGTACGACATTTGCAAGATGTTTTTTTCTGTCTTTTTCATACTGTTCGATACGTCTGAGTTTTGCCGCCTCATCCTCGCGTTTTGTATCATACTGAGACTTTGATTTGTTTTTATTTTTGATCTTATGTTTGCTTTTATCGTAATCTCTGTTTGCTCTGTCGCCGACGATATCGTTCAGACGTTCGTCGTATTTAGATAGATTTATATTTGCGGATGTTCTTGTGTCAACGACTTTAACGTTATCCGACGCAACGACCTTATCAACAACAGTGATTTTTTCATCTGAATCATTGTTTAGTCTGCGAGGAACGATATTATTTTGTTTATCGGAACGGTCTTTTGGCTTTTTACCGTCTTTATTGTCCTTTTTCTGCTGATTTTTAACATCTTCGACAGAAAATCTTTCAAATTTCGCTTTTTTGTCTTTATTACGATCGTCTCTTGCGACCGCTCTGTCTTTTGCGGCTCTTGCAGCGGCAGCTTTTTCTGCTGCAGCTTTTTCTTTTGCTGCCTTTTCAGCTGCTGCTTTTTCGGCGGCTGCCCTTTCTTCTTCAGCTTTACGGGCCGCTGCTTTTTCGGCAGCTGCTTTATCTGCCGCAGCCCTTTCTTCTTCAGCTTTACGAGCAGCAGCTTTTTCTTCAGCCGCTTTCTTCAATTCATATTCTTTACGTTTCTTTTCTTTTTCAACGGCCTTTTGCTGCTTTTCCTGCTCCGAGCGAAGTTTAGCTTCCTCTGCTTTTCTTTCGGCTGCAAGTCTGTCCATTTCAGCAAAATACAACGCAAAATCTTTTACTTTATCATTTTGCGTATAATAATCGAAAATATAATCGAGTTCCTTATCGGTAAGCGCAGTCATATGAGAATTCGCGCTCTCTCCGAATTTTTCAGTAAGCATTGCAAGAATATCATTGCTTTTGAGATTGAAATCTTTGCTGACCTCATGTACTCTGTACTTATTGTGTAAACCCATCAAATAACTCCCCGTGTATCAGATAAGATAAGCTATAAAAGTCTATTGTTCATTAAGTTTAGATTTAAGAAGATTGGCAAATCCGGTATCTGTAACCGCAATAACTGCAGCCCTTTTTATACCGAGAGCAGAACCGACAGCGGCCATCGAGTGTTTGATCAGAACGGTTTCAGCTCTTTTGCCTGCGTTTTTTATTGTTCTTTCAGAAGCATCTGATGAAACAAATATTATTTCTATCGATTCGTTATAATCAGAAATTCTGTCCCAGCCGATAACCAGTTTTGCTGCGCGTTTTGCAAGACCAAGAGTTGTCAAAAAACGATCCTGCTTTGTGCCGTTATCGATTTTATCCGTCTGTTTTTTCATTTGTTACCAATTTGAGTTCATTTATAATAGTTTCAGGTATTTCAGAACGGAGATTTTTTGATAATCTTCCGTTTTTTACTGCCTTTTTCAGACATTCCGCATCATTGCAGATATACGCCCCGCGTCCTCCGGATGACGGTATTCCGTCGATAACAATCTTTCCGTCAGGAGTTTTGGCGATACGGATAAACTCGTTTTTGAGTCCCCTTTTTCCGCATCCTACACATTGGCGCAGAAATGCGCCTTTTTCTTTACTTTTTTTCATTATTCGGCTATGATATCGATCCTGTATCCTGTAAGTCTTGCAGCCAGTCTGACGTTCTGTCCGGTTTTACCAATGGCAAGTGAAAGCTGATCTGCGGGAACTATCACCTTACATGATTTTGTTTCCTGATCTAGCTCATGTATGCGAACATTTGCGGGGGACAGGGCTGCTGCAACAAATTCTATGGGATCCTCGCTATACTTAATCAAATCTATTCGTTCACCGTTAAGATTTGAAACAATTGCATTAATTCTGGCCTGTTTAGGTCCGATACAGGAACCGACGGCATCGACATTGACGTCATTTGAAAACACTGCGACCTTGGAACGGGAACCTGCTTCGCGGGATATGGCCTTTATTTCAACTGTTCCATCAGCTATTTCCGGAACTTCGATTTCAAAAAGACATCTGAGGAATTCTGTATTTGACCGTGAAAGCACTATTTCCTGGCTTTTTGCGCCGCGTTTGACATCAGATACGCATACTTTTATTCTGTCGCCGTCTTTCGGTTTTTCACCGGGGATGAGGTCTTTTTCGAACATCTGCATTTCATAATCTTTAATTTCGATATATATACACTTGCCGCGTTCATCTACTCGTGAAACAACACCGGTAACGATTGTGCCTTTCATTTCTTCGAATTCCTGAAGAAGCGAACCGTTGACAGCTTCGTTAATCGCCTGGATAATAACATTTTTTCCGACTTTTGCGGCTATACGTCCGACAGAAGATGTATCGCAGTCGAATTCGACCGTATCGCCTAAGCTGTATGAAGGATCAATCTGCTGCGCCTGTTCAAGAGATAGTTCGATAGCGGGATATGTAACATCTTCCACAACTGTCTTTTTTGTAAACACACGAACTGTTCTGTTTTTTTCATCGAAAACGACATCAACATTATCCGGAGGAATTTGTTTGTCTCTTCGGATAGATGAAACGATACCTGCTTTGATTTTTTCAAGCATATACGATTTGGGAATGCCTTTCTCTTTCTGGATCAGTTCAAGTGCGTCGTAAAATTCAGATTTCATGATTTCCTCCGTGTCTGATTATTGCGTGAGAATATTTTAAACGAGATCGATTTTAATTTTTGATATTATTTTTCTGTCTACAGTAAAGTTTTCGCCGTTTATTTCAAATATTACAGAATTCTCATTTGCGAATACGATAATGGCGTCAAACTTTTTAGTCCTTACAGGAAAGTCTTCCGGAACCTTAAACAAGCTGACTGAAACATCTTTTCCGGTAAAACGATTTATATGTTCGGTTTTTTTTAATTCTCTGACAAGCCCCGCAGAGAGAACTTCAAAATTGAATGAATGATCGATCAAATCCAATTCGTCAATAATGGGATCCAGTTTCCTGGATACTTCTTCGCAATCACTTACCCAGACACCTTCGGGACGGTCTATTATAATGCGCAGAAAGTATTCTGAACCTTCTTTTTTATATTCAACATCCCAAAGCTCAAGCCCGAGGCTTTGAACGACAGGCTCGGCTGCGATTCTGACTTTTTCAACGATCGACATTCGAAGATTTTCTCCTTATAAACTGTTAAGAGCGGTTTAAACCGCTCTTACATGTCAATTATATCATATTATACTAAAAAAAGCAATAGGTAAAAGAAACATTTTTGTTACAAATAACAGATATTCGAAGGATACAACTGAATAATGATATTATTATAAATTATATAGCCGATTATTAAATCAAAAAAACCGCTCTATACTTTTACAAACTGAAAAGCCTTTTGCCGTTCTCTTCTGTTTTTTCAATTATGAATTCTGTAGAAACATTTCTTATTTCTGCTATTTTTCTGGCTACCCAAATAACATTTTCAGGCTTGTTTCTTGTTCCCCGTAAAGGCTCAGGAGCCAAATAAGGGCTGTCAGTTTCAATCATAATTCTGTCTATAGGAGCATTTGCTGCAACCTCTACGGTTTTTCTTGCATTTTTAAATGTTACCGAACCTGTAAATGAAATATAAAAGCCTATTTTAAGAAGCTCTTCAGCCATTTCCCACGATCCGCTGTAGCAGTGAAAAACTCCTCGTACTCCTGTTTTCTTTACAGCCTCCAGGCATTCGGCATGAGCCTTTCTGTCATGAATAACAACCGGTGCATCAAGCTGTTTGGCAAGGTCAAGTTGTTTATAAAACCATTTACGCTGAGTATCGCGAGCGGAAAAATCGTAATAATAATCAAGTCCTATCTCTCCTATCGCAACGCACTTTTTGTGTTTCCAAAGCGCTTCGATCTGATAAAGAGATTCATCGGTTATTTTATTTGTTTCATGAGGATGAACGCCGACAGCGGCATAAATAAAATCGTATTTTTCCGCCAGAGCTATTCCATTAAGAGACGACTGAATGTCTGAGGAGGCATTGAGAAGATATGTGCCTCCACTTTGAACATAAGATTCGATGACGGATCGTCTGTCATCATCAAATTTAATATCGTCAAGATGTGCATGTGTATCAAACATTATGATTATTTTACCTTATTTTCATTACTTATGAAGATCTACCGTTCCTTTGAAATCAAGAAGACGGATATATAGACCGCCAATGACAGTTCTGTTTTGGAATCCTACCTGATTTGCGGTGACGGTATCGTACCAGTCTGTAAGAGGCACACGACTTTTTGAAAAATTATATGCATTCCAGAGCGGATCAGTAAAACGCTCAAAAACTGTTCTGTTGTTTGCAAGAGCAGCTGTCCATACAAGCCAGTCTGATTTGGTATATTCTTTCCTTGAATCGAGGGGAAGCCCGTAAGGTCGAAGATGGCTTTCGTTTGAAAGAAGCTCAGCATCTATGACCTGTCTCGGGAAAAGATTTGTTCCCCAGAGTTTATCCCAGATCATATTATATTTCATACTGAATGATCCTTGTTGGTCAAAAGCAAGACGGAAACCTCCGTTTTCATCAGCAGCAGTCTCGCACCATTCAAGAGCCATTTCTATTGCCTGCTCGTAATAATAATCGCTTTCCTCTTCTTCACCCAGCATATCAAGTACAGCAGAAAGACCAGTAAGTCCCAATATTGCTTTGAGAGACAGATTGCAATTATGCGCAAGATGCCCTGCAAAATCATCGGTGCAGAGTTGGTTTTGCGGATCTCTGCCAAAATCAAGAAGATATTTTGCCCACTTACGATACAGGTCAATATTATCCTTTGCAAAAGATGCGTCTTTTTCAGCTATACATATATTGGCAAGCATTATAAGCATATTGCCGCATTCTTCAACAGGCATCTGGTTTTTTTCAGAATCAATTCCACCGTAGACCTGTCCGTTTACAAGAGGATATTGACCGCAATCGTGCGGCGCAAAGTCAAAAATCCATTTATCGCTCAGCGCAAACCTGATAATCGGTCGCATCATGCCCTTTACAAGTTCCGGATTGTATAAAAGAAAAAGCGGGATGGAAGGATAGCTGACATCGACTGTTGCCGCGCAGCCGTTTGAAAAACATTCTTTCGATATAAACAGCAATTCGCCGTTTTCGTCTACGGCAAGTTTATGAGCGGATATCGACTGCCTGTAAGCAAGCAAGAGAAGTTCAGCGTATTTTTCTCCGCCAGCCATGACTGCATCCGAAAAAAGATCATCTGAAATAATCTTTGCATCGGCAAAAAGTCCTGTATAATCGCTAAATGCCTCGGGTAGAAGCTGTTCTATTGTTTTTCCGTCTTTATTCCATACAGATTTAAGTTTTTTTCCGAAGTATTCGATCGAATAAATATCATCATATGCAAAGACAAACATGGCGCCGCAACAATCGCAAACATCGCCGCTGACTTCGATAAAAGTCATACCATCTTCATTAGTTTTAACATCTGAAGATGCATTTTCACTGTCTGAAGCGAGATAAACATATCCCCAGTCTATTCGCAAGTCATCACCGCTGCGATTAAGAACATTCTGAACGGTATTGCCCATTTTGGCGCAGACGATCCCGTTTTCGAGCTCAAAAGTTGTTGCCATAACAGCAGACTGACCTTTTTCGTTAAGACAGAGTTCTTCGGATATGGTGACATAGGCTTTAATGTCATGATCTTCACCGTCTATTGATTCATATTGCAAAAATAAATAAGACACGGGACGAGACAAAACTTCAACATCATCAAGAATTCTTGGTGAGAAAAATGTTGCGAAGAGTCGTATTTTCGGAGATTCAAATACATATCTCGTTGTCATTGCCTCTATATCGCATGCTACCTGCAAAAGAGGCTCATAGTCTGTTTTACCCATAAAACCGTATTTTTCACCGTCGATCGCAACAACACCGCGTATAGTATTCGGTTTACCTGTCCAATGTTTTGTATCGTCATCAGTCAGTCTGTCTGTCATTGCCCATACGGAAAAATATGGATCTACCGTAATGAGCGGGTATGCGGGAGCACGAAGTTTCATATAAATACCTCTTTTGATTTTTTATTCGAATAAATTATATCATAATAATTTTTCTTTGTCAACAACAGACTAAAAAAAGAAACAGGATAAAAGTATATCCTGTTTCTGAAAGTCAGTTATTGATTTCAAGTTTATTTTCAGAATCGTTCCAGTAAAGTTTTGTGATTTTATATTCACCTTTTTCGTATCCGTAACCGTCTCCATCATCGTCATAAAGACAGAACTCAGCATCCTTACCCGGGTAAATATCATATTTGATCTCGGCATTTGATGCTTCCGCAGTATTGCGAACAGGGTTTATTCTGGGAATTATGCTGCCTGCTTTAACGAAAAGCGGGATTTTAGAAATATCGGCTTTTACAGTTATCCACTGTCCTCCTGAATACTTATCCTTTGTATAAAAATCAAACCAGTCGTTACCATCGGGAAGGTATACTTTTCTTGTAAAATCCGAATTTTCTATTTTGACTGAATTAATCCCGTAATACATCGGATCAGTAACGGGACATACCATTATGCTTTTACCGAAGAGGAACTGATCTTTGATCTCACAAGCAATCGAATCGTTGCGGTAATCAAAAGCAAGCATACGAAGGATAGTTCCGTCATTAAAATAAACATCTGCGGCAGAAGAATAAATGTACGGCAAAAGTGAATAACGAAGATCAATAGCAGCCTTAATCGAATCATAGAACATGTCGCCTTCTTTTCCGTAATTCCATGGTTCTCTTCGTGCCTCAGTGCCGTGAGCTCTGAAAACGGGAAGGAATGCGCCTAACTGGAACCAACGTGTAAAGAGCTCTCTGTAGCCCATATCCTCGGTCGTTTTATCATAATCTCCATTCCAGAACCAGTTGGGTCCTCTTCTGACAAAAAAGGCACCGATATCGAGAGTCCAGTAAGGGAGTCCGCTAACGCAGAAGTTAAGACCGGCAGGTATTTGTTTTTTTAATATTTCCCAACGAGCGGAAATATCGCCCGACCACAATATAGCGCCGTATTTTTGCCCACCTGTAAAAGAACTGCGCGTTAAATTGCAAACTCTGAACTTATCCGTAACGGAACGTTGTCCGTCATAAATGGTGCGGCTGTGAGCAAGTCCATAAGCATTTGCAAGATCTCTCGGCATGAACTGAGACGCATCACGAAGGAAATTCTGATACATATAGGGCGCAACAGGCTCGTCAAGGCCCCATTCGGGAGTGAAAGGCTCGGAGGAATCGCACCAGAATGCCTTTATACCTTTATCCCATACACCTTCCTTCAACTGCTTCCAGTATAGTTTTCTTGCATCAGGGTTAAATGCGTTATATGTATTGGATGCAGGGAAAAACAGACCTTTTTCGGCGAACTCTTTATAATCTTCCGTGCATTCCGCAGGATTTGCCCAAATCGAAAGCATAAAATGAACATGTTTTTCGTCAAGTTCATTTATCATACCGGGGACATCCGGGAAACATTCCGGATCGAGGCGCTTTTCACCCCAGTGACCCGGTATCCATGAAGACCAATCCTGAACAATACAGTCAATACCGAGCCCGAGTTCCTCGAACTTACTAACAGTATCAAGGATCTCCTTTTGAGACTCATATCTTTCCTGTGACTGAATAAAACCGAAAGCCCATTTGGGAAGCATCGCCGCTTTTCCCGTTAGGAAACGATATCCGGCGATGATATCGTCAAACTCAGGACCGTAAATAAAATAGAAATCCATTTCCGTATCAGCATCGGTAAAAAGATATGAACCGTATGCGTTATCATTGAATATTGCCGTGCCGTCAGTTCCGGATAGAACGCCGTAGCCCTCTGTAGATACGAAAAACGGAATAGCAATCTTCATGTTGGCTTGGTGGAGATACTGTGTTGTTCCCCTGAGATTCAGAACGCCCTCCGTTGCCTGTCCAAGACCGTATATTTTTTCATTTTCTTTAAACTGAAAACTGAGTTTTGTGCTGCACAGGCGTCTGTCAAACACTTTTGTAGCCTGTTTAATCTGCTTTTTGATACCGTCGGGAGTTTCTATTTCTTCCACAACAGTATTTTCATCAGCTACAGTTTGAGTGGTATCATAGTAAGAAAGGTATTTGCTCTGAAAATCTGCTTCTTTCAGAATAAGATTTCCTTCAATACTGTAATAAGAAATCGAAGATGTTTTTTTGTTGACGTGTATTTTAATTACATCGGTAGAAAGAATAACAGAATCGCCGTTTTCTTCATATGTCCATTTATCACAGTTACCATGAAAAGAAATTCCCATTCCGAATTCATCCGATAAGGTGCCGTTTTCACTGTAATTTATTCGAACGATACGCTCATTCTGAGGAGAAAGACGAAGTATGCCTCGTTCAGACGTCATATAAAGCGAAGAACCAATTCGCTCTGTTTTTGTTATCTCATAAGATTTTCTGGGACTTGTATAAAGCATCAATAGACCCCCTGTATTTTTTTGTTTTGTAAATTTTAACATACAGAATTCAGTTTGTCAAGCACTTTACGATTACTGAAAAGGATTTATTCTGGATTTATTGACAAATAATAAAGCATATGATATAATCATAAAGATAATATCGTTTTTGAGGTAATTGATTATGACAAAAAGGGAACTTGTTAAAAGCGCAATAAAACATGAAAACACAGGCAAAGTCCCTTCATGCATTCATCTTGCAGGTGACGGCATAGAAAAATATACCGATCTTCTCTATGAGAGATACAAAACGCCGGTTGCCAAAAAGTTATATGAAAGTGGAAAGCTGAATAAATATGATGCCGTTCGTCTGGCGATCGGGAACGACGTATTTCCGGTCGAGCCTCCATGGTGGGGCTGGTATGGACTGACCGACGCTGACTTTGGATATGAAATCCCATTAAAACTCCCTCGAACCATGGGATACGGTCCGAGCGTAAATGATCTTTCAGAAAGAATGAAAATGATAAAAGAAGAAACCGGGTGCTATATACTAATCCAGATTTTCGGCAGTCATTTTGAAAAAGCGTATTTTTCAAGAGGTATCGAGAATTTTCTTGCAGATATGGCAGGAGAACCGGATTACGCACAAGCATTGCTTGATAAAATAATCGATAAAAATCTCGTAATGATCGAAAATATAATATATCTTCCGGAAATCGACGGAGTATTGCTTGGCAGCGACTGGGGGTCGCAAAAATCACTTCTGATGTCTCCGGAATCATGGCGAAAAATGATCGCTCCCGGAGAAAAGAAAGAATACGACCTTATTCACGATGCGGGAAAAGATGTTTGGGTCCATTCCTGCGGGTGTATAGATGCCATTATTCCCGATCTTACGGAAATGGGACTTGATGTTTTGAATCCCGTCCAGCCTGAATGCATGGATATCGCTTTTTTGAAATCCGAATACGGAGACAGGTTGACTTTCTGGGGCGGGATATCAACTCAGAGAACACTCCCCTACGGAACTCCGAAGGAGGTTGCCGCTGAAACGCATGCAACTATCGAACTTATGTCGAAAAACGGAGGTTATATCACATCTTCCTCTCAGGAGATTCAGGCGGATGTACCATATGAAAACCTTTGCGCTATGATCGACGCTGCACTTGAACATAAATAAAGCAGGGATGAGTTTATGAATAATATATATAAAAAAATAGATACGATCTGTCAGATAAATACAGAAAGAGTTCTTGAGGCATTCAGGATAAACAGAGTATCTGAAGCCATGCTTCACGGAACTACGGGTTATGGCTACGATGACAGAGGCAGAGATACGCTCGACAGTGTTTTTGCTTATGCTTTCGGGGCAGAAGATGCGCTGGTAAGACATACTTTTGTATCAGGAACGCATACTCTCGCAACAGCACTTTTCGGGGTATTACGTCCCGGTGACACCATTCTTTCCGTTACCGGTCAGCCATATGATACATTATGCGAAACATTCGGTATAACCGGATACAGCGGAAACGGTTCGATGAAGGATTTCTCAATCAGTTATAAAGAAATAGAACTTGATTCAAACGGACATCCGCAGCTCGAAATAATGAAAAAAATGATTAAGGATGATCCCTCAATAAAACTTGTTTTTATGCAACGTTCAAGAGGATACACATCAAGAAGAACACTTAGTCTTGAAGATATAAAGGCTGTTGCTGAAGCAGCAAAAAGCGTAAGAGACGTTATTGTATTTGTTGACAACTGCTACGGAGAATTCGTAAGAGAAAAAGAACCCATAGCCGTAGGTGTTGATCTTATGGCAGGATCACTCATCAAAAACCCCGGCGGCGGTATTGCAAGGACCGGCGGATATATTTGCGGCAAGAAGGCGCTTGTTGAACTTTGTGCCTACAGGCTGACTGCCGTCGGAATAGGAAAAGAGTGTGGAGCAACACTTGATGAGCTGCGAAATATGTTTCAGGGCTTTTTTATGGCGCCGCATATAGTTGCACAAGCGCTTAAAACTGCTGTTTATGCGGCAGAAAAGCTCTCAAAAGCAGGTTTTTGCGTCTCCCCCCTTGCAGATGAAAACAGAGAAGATATTATTCAGACTGTTACTTTCGGTAATCCGGATGATCTGCTTGCATTTTGCCGAGGAATTCAGCATGGTTCACCGGTAGATTCATTTGTCACACCCGAACCGTGGGCGATGCCAGGTTATGACTGCGATGTTGTTATGGCTGCGGGAGGATTCATATCAGGTTCATCGATTGAAATTTCTGCAGATGCGCCGCTTAAACCTCCTTATACCGCATATATGCAGGGCGGACTGACATTTGAAAGCGGAAAATACGCTGTTGACACGGCAATAAAATATATAAGTGAGTTAAGATGAAAATACCTATCATAATCAATCATTCAATTCCTTATTTCAAATACAGCGCTGAGAATATTGCTGAAGGAATAAAAAAATCAGGGAATATTCCTGTTATACTGAATAATACCGAGGCAAGGACAAGAACAGATATTGAGTTCTTTGAAAAGTGTGTATTTCTTGATAAAGATATTCCGCTCGGACTCAAAATGGAAATTTCAGGAACGAGGCTTTTTAACAATATTGGTTCTATTGAACTATGCTCGGATAAAAGGCGCATCAACACTTTTTTGAAAAACGATTTTCCGGTTCCGAAAACGATCGATTATCCGCTGACATATTTTCCGAACGAAGTGTTCTTCAATGAATTCACAGAAATGATCGCCGATGAACTCGGTCTGCCCGTTGTGGCAAAACTCGCTTTCGGATCACAGGGACGTGAAGTTTTTCTTCTCAATTCCAAAGTTGAAATCACTGACTTTCAAAGAAAATACTATCTCACACCGCACCTTTACCAGAAGTTTATTGAAACAAGCAAAGGACGAGATCGCAGAGTGTATGTTGTCGGAAAAAAAGCTGTAGCATCAATTATCCGTGAAAACAAAAACGATTTCCGATCAAATATGGCTATAGGAGGATCGGCTACAAAGGCGGAGATACCCGAAGAAATAAATACACTTTGCGTTGATGCAGCAGGTATACTCGGACTTGATTTTTGCGGAATAGACCTTCTTTTTTCAGACGAAGGTCCGCTCATATGTGAAGTTAATTCCAACGCATTGTTTTCTACGCTTAACGAAGTATGCAAAATTGAAACCGGACACCTGATTGCAGAACATGTAGTTTCTGTAAAACGCTGCACATTGTAACTTTTTTGTGAATTTCAAAATTCCGACTTGACATTTGAAAAACAATGTGCTATCATAACTGTACTATGACAGATAGTACAGTTTATTTTTTTAACGGGGTGATTTGTATGGTGAAAGCGGAAAAGCTCACCAAATCGTTCGGAACAACAGATGTGCTGCGAAACCTTTCCTGCGAAATACGTGACGGATCGATATACGGACTTATCGGTGCAAACGGCTCAGGCAAGAGCACATTACTAAGACTGATTGCCGGAATATACTATCCGGACTCTGGAAGTCTCAAAGTAGACGACGAAGAGATTTTTGATAATGTAATAAAGAAAAAAGATATCGTATTTGTTGCAGACGAGTTTTATTTTCCTACAGGATGCACTGTTGAACAGTATGCGCAGATATATTCTGAGTTTTATGATTCTTTTGATTATTCCTTTTTCTGGGAAAAGCTCGGAATGGTCGGTCTTCCTCTCAAAGGCAAAGTTGCGACATTTTCAAAGGGAATGAAAAGACAGCTTGTAATGCTTTGTGCTCTTGCCTGCAAATGCAAACTTGTACTTTTTGACGAAACGTTTGACGGACTTGACCCCGTAGTAAGAAATCTTATGAAAAACATAATTTACGATGAAGTTGCAGAGCGCAATATCACAGTTATTATGACATCTCACAACCTTCGTGAACTTGAGGATATTTGCGATTGTCTGGGAGTTCTTTATCAGGGCGGTATACTTTTTGAAGGTGATGTTGCAAACATAACATCTAATGTATTCAAGGTTCAGATAGCTTTTAAAGAGGATTTCAACGAGAAAAACTTTATAGGAATGAATATAATAAGCTCAAAAAAGCGAGGTTCTGTCGCAGAGCTTATTATAAAAGGCGACAAGGAAGACTGCAGGAAAAAGCTGGAAGCTCTCAATCCAATCTTACTGGACATACTTCCTCTGACGCTTGAAGAAATATTTATTTACGAAATGGAGTTGCTTGGATATGCTTATGAAAAAATCTCTGTTTGATTTCGGATATTTCCGCTATACGCTCCGAAGAATGCTCCCCTACTCGCTCGTTATGCTCCTCATCCTGATTTTATCAAGCTTTCTTGTTTTCGGTATAACGGACGAGGTTTCGTCACTTGCAATCGGAAAAATAAGATACATCGGCGTGGAACTTCTCGGATGCACGTCCACAGCTTTTATGTATATCATTCCGATCGCACTCTGCATCGGGATGTTCGGTTTCATCCATAAGAAAAATTATGCGGATTTTATTCTTTCATCACCGGTAAAAAGATCTTCTGTCTTTTTTACAAATATTATTTCCGCATTAATAATGATATCTGTAATGCTTGTAGTTAACCTCCTTTTTATAGCACTGGTAATTTCGGCAGGAGAAAACTATCAGGCATATGTATCTGCGGGAGATTACTTTCTTTCGTTTTTTTATAATCTTGCGGGTTATATGCTTGTTTTCGCAGCGTCTTCTTTTGCTGCAGTTATCACAGGAACAGCTATTACACAAGCTTACATGACGTTTATAATATTGTTTTTGCCTACATTTATTACCGCATACATTCAATTCCCATTTCTTATACAGTCATACACGTCATTTATGACTTCACAGTATACTATTCCGTTGAATCAGATACTGCTCATCCCGAATATTCCAGCAATGCCTATAACGCAGATCATGCTTACTGCAAGCGGATATCAATACGCTGAATTTTACGGGATCCACTACTTCTTTGAGGCAAAATCCATATGCTACACTTTGCTTGTGGCTGTTTTATATGTTATAGCGGGAATGCTGCTTTTCAGAAAATACAAAGCTGAAAATGCAGGTAAATCATTTGTGAATAAAGGCGTTGGAATTTTCGCGTATGCGGGCTCTTTCGGACCTGTTATGGCGCTTATATTCCTTATTTTTGCGCATGCTGACTATACGGACATGTTCGACAGTCCGCTGTTCTATTTATTTATAATCGTTTCTTTCATTTCATTTATAATAGCAACGCTCATATTCAACAAAGGCTTTACCGAATTCGGAAAACATCTTGTTATTTATCTCGTTCTCATTATTTCAACATCTGTTATTTCCGGTATTATAAATGTTACTGCTGAACGCAGCCTAAAAACAATTGATTTCAGAACTGATGAAATCAAATCTGTTTCCGTTTATATGAAACCTGTAAACGCACAACCGATAACGGATACATATGTAAGCAAGAACTACATTAAGGTTAAAATCGATGATGAAGACATGCTGGATCTCCTTTCAGGCGGAAATGATACTGGAACAGATTATTATTGCGAAATTACTTTGTCAAACGGCAAGCAGGCAACTGTGGTTTCAAGATTGACAGAGGAATTTATAAATGCTCTTTACAATTATATCGATGAAAACGTTGAAATCAAAAAGACACTCCTTTTCTTGCCCGGAGCCGATCACGTTGTCTGCACATCACTGAACATCGAAACGTCTCACGGTTATTCAACATATTCTTCTTCATTTGAAAAAAAGAATGAAATCCAAAAAAAAATTACTGAGAGAGAAAAGGAATACCTTGATATTCCCATTTCAAAACTATATCAGAACAGAAATAGCGTCACAAGATTCGGTTATGTCAGCAATTACGAAGAAGATATGCTGAATTACGGATTCATTAATTCTGACAGCGTTAACTTCTCTTTAGCTGCGCTGAGGAATTATAACGGACAGTATTATGCGTCTAATTATTTCATTGACAACTCCTCGCAGTTTTTTAACGGATTTGCAAAAGAATCACACGAACGAGCAGAGAGAATCCTTAAAAAAATCGACAGCTCAACAACAGTAAGCATAGCAGGAGCATTTGATCTTGGCGAGGAACAGTATATACTTCTTGATGAGATCATTCCGTCTCTTCCCGCTGTAATGCCAGGAGACTTCTCAAATGCGGTAAAAAATGCACTGAATGAACCGATAGGAACTGAAAACATTGTTGCCGTAGCTATTTCATCAGAAAAAGAAACCGCACTTGTATTTATGGATGTTGAAAGAGATATCAAGCCTCTTATCGACATATATCTTGAGCGGGTAACCGAGATGCTTGACAAACGCGCTGATGAATCGGGAAAAGCAGATTCAGCTGAAATTTCGCAATCTTATTATATGGACGGTATGTATACAAAAGGCATGGAAGCATATCTGGCTGTCAACGCTATGTTTGGAGGCGAATTAAGTGAATCAGGTGCTTATTTCGATTTAAAAGCATTCGGAATCAACTGCAAAGATCTGTCTGAACTTATAAAATCCGAAAAAGATTATATAAACAGCATAGTAACAAGAAAATATACGAAAGATACCTTATCTGATGAGTATTACTTTATTTCCGTTATAACTGATTTCAATGACATGAGCGGAAGGCTAAAACCGGCTGTAATACCGATATCTAAAGAGATGCTTTTAACGATATCCGATGAGTTTGAGTATCTTGACAGCAAGGCAGAGTTGTTTGATTCCAACAAAGTACAAAAGGCAATATGCGATCCTGAATACTACACTGATATTACAGGAAGAAAAGATATAGAATATCTCATGTTACTGTTAAAAGATAGTTATTTCAGAAATACAACAGCAGGCATGTTTGATAACTATTCCGGTTATTATGTATATTCAGGCGAACCCGACTTTGCTTTTTATCACTACGGTTCCGTTAATATTGATTATATTTACAATGACGGAACAGTTGAAAGCGCGGAAATACTGGATACTGACCATGTACAAGAAGTATTGATACGGAAAGCGGGCGAGGAATAGAATGTTCACGATTGATATGCAAAGCAGAACACCCGTTTTTGAGCAAATCGTTATACAAACGGAAGAATTCATTCGCGCCGGTATTCTTAATCCGGGAGACAAGCTTCCTTCCGTAAGAGAGCTGACCGGAATGATCGGAGTAAACCCGAACACTATTTCAAAGGCATACGGAGAACTTGAACGACGGGGAATAACTGTTTCGGTATCAGGAAAAGGCTGTTTTATAGCAAAAAACATAACGGATGTTATGAAGATCGCCGCAGAGAAAAAAATACCGGAGTTTGAAAAACTGGCAAAAGAACTTGTTGAATCGGGTATAAGCAAAGATGAACTGATAAAAAAGATAAATTCCCTGAACAGTAATAATATTCAATTATCATGAGAGGTGAATATCATGAAAAACAAAAAAGTATTCATACTTATTATTTTACTAGTTTTGGCGATGTTATATGCTTTTGCCGGATGCAATTATACAGGTTATGAAATACCTGATGAAGACAAAATACTTGTCAATATTCAGCTTGATCTGGATGAAGACATCGGACTCCTCCTAACGGAATGGGATATAAACGGACAAACAGGAGGGAGCGGAGCGTGTAACGCAGATAGATCAATGCTGAAACGTGACAGTTTAAACGAGTGGGAATTTGACAGAGTAATGCTTGAAAAATCGGCAGATACTTATGAAGTGAAATTAAAATTTATTGTTGTAACAGAATATTTCGATCCGAATTACGATTTCGATTATCCTGATGAATATAAAATACCGATGAATGAAATTGCGTTTACCGCAAAATTCGGCGAAGCTTACTATGTTACAATCACCGGAGGACATCAAGAAGGCTATCAGGCAGTTTTACAAAACCAATAATAAGAGCACAAACGCGATAATCCACCCTATTCGGGTGGATTATCTATATCATTTTTTATTTTATAGTTCTATACTTTCAGTAGCGAATGCATTCAGATCAGATGAGGCGATATTGCCTGAACAGTATTCATAATATCCCTGAGTTGCTATCATTGCACCGTTGTCGCCACAGAGCGAGATGTCGGGGATATAAAGCGTAATACTGTTTTTCTCCGCTGCTTCTGAAATCATCTTTCTCAACATTGAATTTGCAGCAACGCCGCCTGCAACAACAAGTTTTTTTTGCGGAAGATCAAAGGAATCAACTGCGAGAACGGCTTTTTCGGTTAAAATCTCACATATCGCCTTTGAGAATGATGCGGCGACATCCGGTTTATTAAGTTCCTTTCCTGTTTGTTTCGCGTTGTGGGCATAATTTATAATTGATGTTTTTACGCCGCTGAAGCTAAAATCAAAGGGGGCATCGTGAAAGTGAACACGAGGGAAAAATATAGCATCTGGATCACCGAGTTTCGCGAGAGCATCCATTTTAGGTCCGCCGGGATAACCAAGGCCCAATACTCTCGCCGCCTTATCAAATGACTCCCCTGCCGCATCGTCTCTTGTTCCACCCAATATTTTATATGATGTATAGTCAGAGACATAAACGAGATGGCTGTGCCCTCCCGAAACTATGAGAGCAATAAAAGGCGGAGTTAGATCGTGATGAGTTAAGTATGCTGCTGCGACATGACCTCTGATATGATGAACGGGAACGAGAGGTTTACCAGACGAAAAAGAAAGGCCTTTTGCGAATCCGACGCCGACAAGCAATGCTCCGATAAGTCCCGGAGCATTTGTGACCGATATAACATCGATATTCTCAATACCACCGACAGGTTCAAGTGCCAGACGGGTAACGGAAGAAATTGCTTCAAGATGAGCACGTGATGCGATTTCAGGAACGACACCGCCATAAAGCTCATGTGTGCTGATTTGAGTTCTTACGATGTTCGATATAATTTTTCTGCCGTCTTCAACCACTGATGCGGCAGTTTCATCACATGATGATTCAATACCTAAAACTTTCATAAAATAATCCGTGTCAGAAATTGCGATTATTCGAATTAGAGATTTTAATACTTGACGAAACAATAAAAAAGGTGTATAATATTAAAATAAAGGTAATTCGTAATTTGAATTATATCATATATGACCTGATTTGTCAATAAGAACGAAAAGAGTCAGAATAATGAATGTATTATTTGTTTGCACGGGAAATACGTGCAGAAGTCCTATGGCGGAAGGATTTTTCAACAGTATTTACGGCTCAGGAGCAAAAAGCGCCGGGATATATGCCGAAAACGGAGCCGCTCCATCCGAGAATGCCGTAAAAGCGATGAAAAAATACGGTATCGATATTTCAGAGCATAAGGCAAAGCAGATAAGTCCAGAAGACATAATGAATGCCGATAAAGTATACGCAATGACTGCACGTCATGCTGCCATACTAAAAGAAATATTTCCTGAAAAATCAGATAGTATTTCCGTTCTCGGAAACGGAATTTCCGATCCGTTCGGAGGAGATGAAGAATTATATTTAAAATGCGCAGAAGAAATAAAAAAATGCGTATCAGAAATCGAAATTAATAAATGATTACGGAGACTCGATATGAACACTGTTCGAAAAGCCGAAAAAAAGGATGTTAAAGGGATAGTAAAAAGAGAAAATGTCTGCTTTTCCACACCTGAAACGGAAGAAAGCATTTATTCATTTTTAAAGAGTAAAACTTTTTTTGTAGATGTTATAGAAGATGAGGGAATCGTAACGGGACACTGTATTTATTTCTTTGTTCCGGATAACGCCGAAATTATTTCACTTGCCGTAACGCCTGAAAAAAGAAGGATGGGATACGGAAGAGATCTTGTATACAATGTAATAGAACGCGCAAAAGAAAATAACTGTAAAGAAGTTTATCTTGAAGTGAGAAAATCAAATGAAACAGCGATCTCGCTTTATACGTCTATTGGTTTTCATCAGGTAGGCGAACGAAAAAATCTTTATTCAAAACCTGAAGAAGACGGTCTGATAATGCAATATCTTATCTGAGAAGTATCGTTCCCTGTTACAAATCTATAATTGAAAGCAGAAAAAGCCCCGGACCTTTCGGTTCGGGGCTGTATGTTTGAAGGCTTGCGCCGTTAAACACTAATTATTTTCTCTTGAATACAGAGATACCACCGATAGCGGAAACAGCAGCGAGAGCGTAGAAGAGAACGCTTACGTCAGCAGTCTTCGGGTTGGTGTTGGTTGTGGTAGTTGTTGTTGTGGGAGCCGGAGTTACGGTTTCGGTAGCAGCCGGTTCTTCAGCAGCTGGTTCTTCAGCTGCGGGTTCTTCTGCTGCAGGTTCTTCAGTAGCAGCAGGTTCTTCAGCTGCGGGTTCTTCTGCTGCAGGAGCTTCCTGTTCGGGAGCTGCTTCAGCGGGAGTAGCGCTCAGCATGTAGTAGTTGAAATATCCCCAGCTCGGGCAGTCAAAGCCACGACCCCAGTTATCAGGGTTGCCGTTTTCGTCAACGTGTCCGTCGCCATCGAGGAAAATGTTACCGATAGAAATGATAGCGCCTGCTTTGCCTTCGAAATCAGTAACAACTTTGTCTGTGCCGGTTCCATAGCAGATTGCATCCCAGGGAATGAAACCTTCGATGCAGTAGGAGTAGCCGCCCTTATCGTTCTTTTCGGTATCCTGCCAAGAAACAGTTTTGATTTCGAACGGATTCTTGGAGTTGCCATAATAGTAATTCATGCTGTCGTCGTTCCAGAAATCGCCTGTTCCAAGAGTATTGGTCCAGAATTCGAGCCATTCATAAGGAACAGCTTCATCATCGGAAGGACGGATCATCGGAGTCCAGCCATCAACACGTCTGGTCTGACCGGTTGTGTCGCCGTTGCCGAGATAGAAAGCGGGGTTGAAGGATGTGGGTGTAGAGTCGGTATCGCAAACTACTGCGAAATAAAGTCCGCCTTCATCCCAGAGCCAATAAACATCCCAGATATTACGATGTTCTGCAGGGATGTCGTCGAGAGATGAAACGCCAACAGGATAGGAGTTGCCCCAAACTGTAGCATCCCAGAAACCTGCAAATTCGGCTTCTTCGTCATCCTGAAGGTTAACACCTGTTTTAAGAGCGCCGAACCATTCGCCGTTAAGGTCAGCTTTACCGTCGATAACGATGGCAGGGTTCTTCGGGTTTACCTTGGGAACGTCAAATTCGAGGCGTTCCTGTGCAAATTCGCCGGTATAGAAAGCTGCTGCACCAACGGAAGCAACCATAGCAACTACGATTGCAACAGCAATCATTGCTATAATTTTTTTCATATTTTTTTCCTCCTGAAATAAAATTGGCATTTTAATTGCCGTGTATAGCATATTATACAACAAATATTAAATGTTGTCAATACCTGATTTATAACTTTACATCAAATTTACATCAAAAAAATGATTTTTTATACTTACAGATTTTATGAAAATACAATTAATTATATTCTGCACATTTTAGCATATAGACCGCCTTTTTCGAACAGTTCTTTGTGAGTTCCCTGTTCAACGACAGATCCTTTTTCAAGGACAATGATATTGTCTGCCTTCATAACAGTTGTAAGACGATGCGCAATAACTAT
>JAEEGL010541108.1_pt1 | contig 30362 bp, 29 predicted proteins | sample 9134231 | NCBI WGS metagenome assembly JAEEGL01 (sample SAMN16246548, study PRJNA631951) | gut metagenome | biome: gut microbiome; feature: rumen; material: fiber-attached | host: Bos | place: Iran: Karaj | collected 2018-10 | reverse complement strand
GCGTTTGCACTCATTCCGAAAAGCAGTGCTGCAACTGCAGCGAAGAAAATCTTTTTCATAATTCTTATTTTTTTTGTTTTTGTTATCAAGTTTGTTTTGTGAACCCGTTTTCTTGCGGCGTTCGAATATAAGAGTCAAAAAACGGGAGAAGGTTAAGTGGAAAGTTAATTATTTATCCTTCGTTAACATAAACATTAACAAATAGCCAATCTTTAAAACTTGCTTAACAAAAAGCAAATCAGCGATAAACATAATCTATCGCTGATTTGCCTTATTAACTTTAGATTGTCAATTTATGAACTTTATTGGAATGAACGTTTGCCGCTTTCAAAACCATCGGAGTGCTTTTTTTGCGGCGTTCATAAATAATAGTGATATAATAAGGTAAAGTTAAAGCTGATGTGATAGTTTTTGACGTCAGGCATAGGAGTGCATTCCGCCAAGCAGGAGGTTTACCCCAAAGTAGGTAATCAGGACAGTAAGGATTGCCAGGATGGCGTATGTGTGGAAGAATCTTGGGCGGTTGAACCTGGACATCACGCTACTGTGCAGCATGGCTGAATAGACCAGCATAGTTATGAGCGCCCAGGTCTCCTTGGGGTCCCATGACCAGTAGCTGCCCCATGAGATGTTTGCCCAGACGGCTCCTATGAAAGTGCCAATGGTGAGTATGAATACCGCAGGATACAGTATGGTCAGGCTTACGTCACGCAGCATGGTCTGAGCATTACTGTCACGTTTGATCAATCCCACAACTCCAATCAGTGCTGTCAGTCCCAACAAGGTGTAGGAAACCATCATGCAAAGCACATGCACACCAAGCAACGGAGAACGGAGCACCGGAACCAGATTGCCCTCCGGACCTGTATGTGAGATTGATGCTACCAGGATTGAGAATCCGGCCAGAACAAAGCCTAAGGGCTGTATGACAGGCATACGCCTGCGCAACATGATCATTGCTACTGTCACCAGCCAGGCCATAAGCATCATTACGGAATATGTGCCTACAAACGGACCGTGCCCGGACCTGTACCAGTTGCGGCCTATCACATAGGTCAGGTAACCCAGCAGTATTATATTCAGGACCAGCATTACTGTCCTTACCGGCTTGGAGAATCCCTGTCCACGAGCCTTCAGCGCAGTACGGAAACCGGAGTTCTTCTGGAAGAAAAATCCAGCCAGAGATATCAGCAGAAGAATATAACCTGTATATGTTACTCCAACTCCCCAAGGATCATGGCTTACTGCCAGAACGCTGCCACGCAGGTCATCGTCATAGCTGGACTGATAGAACCTATATCCGTCATACTTGAGTATGTTGTTCATGGATATGGTGTACTCGGTCTCTGTATCATTACGGCTGTCTTTCAATACGACCTTGCTTATGTAATCGGACGGGTCATTCGATCCCGGGTAATACTCTATGTTGAACTCCTTCAACTGTAATGAGAAAGGCAGGTTCTGCCTGAAACCCTTCTCCGATGACCACTGGCTGGTAACAAGACCGCGACGCAGTTCCATCATGCCGCTCTTACCTGTGAGCATGGTTATGAGTGCGCCCGCCAGAATAAGCACAAACGATATGTGAAGAAAGAATGTGGCGGGTTTACGGATAGTTCCGCGCCGTATCAGTTGCCATACTCCCGATATTGCAGCAACCGCCCATAGAACAATAAATATGGGATTGTGATAGGCAATACTTAAGGCTCTGTCTGTGCCGTACAGCCTTTCAATAACGGTAGCAGCGGCCATCATAAGAATGACGGCTGCCGCAGTACCGATTACTGTATATTTAAGTATCTTGTCTGTTTTCACGCAATAAAGTTAGATAGAATTGATGAATTCCACAACTGCATCACGATCCTCTTTGGATAGGTTGTAGAATTGCTCTGTGCTCCAGTATGCATCGCTTTCCTTGCTGTATCCGTGCCACATTATGGCTTCTATAACGTTACGGGCGCGGTTGTCGTGCAGACGGTCCTCGGCTCCGGTATTGGTGCGTGATAGTCCGCGTCCCCAAAGCGGAGTGGTGCGGCACCAGCTTCCGTGTATGCCGTTAATCATGTAAAGCCGATGCTGTATCATATCGGTATATGGCCAGATGGTCTGCTCCTTGTATTGCGGCAGTTCCTTGTCGGCATAGACTGCCGGTTTCCAGTAATTGTCCTCCTTGGTTTTCCATGAAGGACGGTGGCATGTGGCGCAACCTATGCGGTTAAATACCTCCTTGCCCTTCTGTACCTCTTCACGGTTAAGGTTACGTGCACGAGGAATTGAGAGGCCGCGGTGCCATACCATAAAGTTGTAGTACTGGTCATCACTCATCTCAGGGGTAAAGTTGTGCCACTCATTGTCAAACTGGTTGGTGTTGGGGTCAAGCAGATGAAGCACAGCATCCTTTATACCCTCATCGGTGCCGTCGGCATAATAGGGCGATGCGGGGTCGGCTTTTATTGCCGCTATTACCTGAGCGTTCTCGGACATGGCCTTGGCCCATGCCGCTGTGGTATAGAGCTTGGGGCGGTCGCTACGGCTCACATTGGTTATGTTCCAGATAGCATTGGCACCTGCTCCGTCCTGCAGCGATGCGCGTGTCATAGCGTAAGTAAAGCGCTTGAGCAGTTTGGTTCCTGCTGGCGCAGGTGTGCCGTCGGCAAACTGGCCGTCGGCCAAAGTGTACCAGGCTGTGGCAGCAAAGTCATTGGCTGCCTTGTCCCAGAATGCAGGGTTGAGTTCTGCATGTTGGGCCTCCTGGCGATACTGCTCGCGTATGCTGTCCTGCGGTATGGCATCGAGAAGTCCCGAACCTATAATGCCGATGGTGGATTCCAGACGGAATGCCACAGCGCCGGTCTGATACGGAGTGGGGCTGGTGTTGAATGCGCTCTCGGGGATGGTAAGTTCAGGATAGATAAGACTGTATTCTTCACCATCGGAAAACTTCATGGGTAGCCCGCTCTCCATTGCCGTAACGGGGAGCCATTGGATATCTATCTGCTCCTCATCGATAGGGGGCAGGAACGGATATGTAGCCTTGGTCTGCGGCATACCTGTAACTTCACTTACATACGGACCGTCATCGCTGTTCTGGCCATCTACGGGATGATAGATTACCAGCAGATATCCGTTTCCGAATTCTGCACGGTACTGTGACTGACGCTTGCCATGACCATAGCCCGGATGGCAGTCCAGGCATGATGAACGCACGTATGCCGGCCCCAGTCCTTTAAAGGGAGCCGTAGCAGTTGTGTACTTGCGCTCAAAAGCAGCCTCACCCAGATTGAATGCGGTCATGAGACCTTGACGTTGTACTGAAGGAGTCTCATCCTCATAGCAACCTGCGGTTACATTATCTGTTGTACCCAGTTCGCCTCCGGGATACCACTCGCTTGCACTGAAATTACCTACAGCCTGGCCTACGTACCTGGCATCGGGCTCACGGGTATTGACGTTCTCATTAATACCGCTATTGCCGTCGGTACATCCGACGGCAACGGTCAACCCTAACAATAGGGCGCTTAATCCTTTTATGTTCATATCATTTCATTTTACTGTTTTACAATCCACTCGGCAGCTTTGTTAAGTTCTTCATCGAGTTCGTTGATTACATCCATTGCAGCCTGAACCAGGTTGTCTGTGTAGATATCCACAAATGCTCCCTTGGCCTGACATGCCTTGAGTGCGTCAATTGATGCGGTCAACTTGTTCTGAAGGATATCGGCTCTGTCATATTTGTGGTTCTTGAGCACATTGATTATTGAATTGCTCTCAGCGGCATTGACATTTGCCTTACCGTAAAGCGAGTACTGAATACTGAGTATGTTGTCAATGAAATCCTGGAATGATTTCTTGCTGTAAGGTGACTCAATGTAGTTGACATCCTCGCCGCTGTGAGCGTTACCCATCTTCACGTTGGCAACCTCATTGCAGATGTTTGAGCATCCGGCTTTGAGTATTGACGACAGAGTCTCCTGCCATGTGGCGTATGTGCTTCCGGCCTTTGCAGCCCCAAGCATATTCTCACCGTAAGTCTTGTCCGATCCTGTCATTGAAACCGGAACTTCCAGTTCCTCGCAACGCTCCTGATAAGCCTTTGGGGCATCGGGGTTCCAGGATACGATAAGACGATAGCAGTTGTCACGCAGGTCACCTGCCACTGCGGTGGCATAAATCAGCTCCTGGGCACCTGTTACGGTCTTGCCGCTGAATGCTTCATCATCCTCATTGCCGCGCAGGGCATCTACGGTACGGTTCTGACCGTCACGGAACAGGATGAACTCAATTCCATGGAATCCCAGCAGCTCGGCACCCAGTTTGGCCGATGCATATCCGATGCCATCCTCTCCCTCAAGATTGGATACCTGCTCTGCATTGCTCAATGCTGTAGCAAGAGCCTCAACATCCAGAGGCCATGTGTCAATATGCGGATCGATACCGAAATCTGTTGCTGCACCATACAGGAATGCCTCAGACTCCTCCCAAGACTGGCGAGCCTGCAGGAACTTTGCACAGATGGCGTTGATTTCAGCCTGAGAGAGTGCATTCACGCCTTTTTCTGCAGCATCTGCAAGCAGATTATACAGTTCCTCCGACTCCTTGGCCAGGTCACTGTAAGTGGTATAAATCACGTTTGGAACATACTGCTCAACTGCAGCTTTGGCATCATTCTCAAATGAAGAGAGGCCATCGTTTTTGTTGTCATCAGACTTGTTGCATGCAGTGAGCGCCATAGCGGCTACTGCCACTCCTAAAATGATTTTGTTCTTCATACTTTTTTATGTTTGTTTGTCATTTGAAAAATCCCATGTATGCTATGCCTATCGATACTGACGGCTCATTGTTGTATCGCTCCGCGCGGAAACGCTCCGAAAACTCGGCCTTGACTGCTATCTGCGGTATGGGTAGCCAGTTTATTCCTGCAGCAATCCGGTGAACATCGGTAAATGTATAGTCCTGCTGGTCTGATGCCGGAATGTACGGGTCATAGTATTCATATCGGCCAAACAGGTATAACTTGTCCTGAATCCTCTCGTTAAGCCCTAAGATGTCATAACCGGCCTCTGCGCCGTAAGTTATTGCAGACTGACCTACCGGAGTCTTCTTGTAAGGCGCGTTGTTTGATGTCATGTTACGCTTTATGGTACTGATTGTTACGGCATCATCCACATGACCGTAACCGGTATTGCCGCGAACTATCAGATTCTTTCCCTTGTAGTAGAAATCAAAGCTGGCGATCCAGGTGCTGCCTTTGATGTCCTGGTATCGGGTATCCTTGAGGTCGTTGGGGAATGAGTTGTGCATGCTGTTGCCGTAATAGCCGCTTACGCTAAGGCGTAAGTTCTTAATGGAACGGTTATCTATACGGGCGGCAAAACCGTAATTGTTGGCCACCTTGAATTCGTATGGCGATGCTGAACCGTACTTTATGAAGTTGTCACGGTTGAACATGAATGCGTCCAGTCCGGCTATAACCTGTAGCTCATAGCTCCAGCTTCCGGCATCGCCCCAGAGGCTGATGCCTGTGTCATGCCATGTGGAGGGCAGGATGGTGGACTCTCCCTCGGGGCGATAGACCGTAAAGAAGTTGAGCGGCTCATGGGCGTTGTTCAGAGCTCCTACAGGTACCACAAAATGGCCTATGCGCAGATTGAGCCAAGGCTTGAAGGATTTCTGAAGCCAGAACTGTTCCAGTGCCACCTCGCCGCCTTTTTCTATCTCCTGTTCCCACTCGCCGGCCTCGGTGAACTCTTTCTCCACAGCGCTGCCGGTACCGGTATGCTCGAACTCTATCTCGGTCTGCATGCTCCATCCTTGCCCGAAATCATAGTTCAGATATATTACTGCGTGGGGAATGTCAAAACGTCCGTGACTGGGGTCATCCTTGTATTTTGCAGGGTTGGAATAGCGATACACGTTATCGCTGTAGAAGTTGCGGCTCATGGCCACCTCGCCATAGCCGCCTACACTTAAACCTTGTGCTGCTATTATCGAAAAAGGTGCAATCGCTACAAACAGTGTTGTCAGAATCGTTCTCATTACTGTTTCCGTTAAAGACGATGCAAAGATCCGGATTGGTCATTACAGTCACAATACCAACTTATGGTGAAAAAGACACCTCCGTAAGGCTTTGGCCCCGCAGAGGTGTATTGTCAAGATAATTTTTACCGAAAAAAAGTCACTGCAGTTTTATGTCCGATATATTCACCAGATTGTTCATGATGGCGTATATGGTAAGTCCTGCAGGAGAATGGATCTGCAGTTTTGCGGTGATGTTGCGGCGATGTGTGGTAACGGTGTGGATGGAAAGGAACAGTTTGTCGGCAATCTCCTTGTTTGACATTCCGCGGGCAACGCACCTGATGATATCTTTCTCGCGGTCACTCAGTATGGCAATTGAACCTGAATCGTATTCGGGAGCCTTACCCTGAACAGGTTCTGCGTCTGACGTCACGGTCTTTTCAAGTTTCATAACGGCAGGCACAAACAGGCGCTCCTCTATCTCACTGTGTGATATGAGGTCGTTTTCGCAGTTTATTATGTCATAAAGCGCAGAGTTGAGCTGGTCGTTGTTGGGCTGGCGGTAATGACGTATCACTATATCCTTCAGTTCCTTTAGCTTCTGTGAGCCGTTATCATGCGCTACGGAATATCTGGCTATGTTGAACCTGCCTGTAGGCTGCCCGTGCAGCAGTTTCTCAACATAGGTGAATATCACATCATTCTCATGTTTCATATGGTTCTCCACCTCAACGGTGTAGTCATCATAGAATTTGAGTATAAGGAATGCCACATCATTGACATCGTTGCAGTTCAAGGCCTCAATCAGCTTGCGTCTGATGCCGGGCAAAATGAAATCACTGAAGTAGGTGTGGGCACGTTTAAGATATTCTATCAATGCAGGAAGCGATACGTTGTATCCCATGTAGTTCTTGCCTGCTATGAGATTGGCAACAGCAAGGAACGTGGAACAGTCAACGTCATTATCGCGACAAACCTCACCGATGGTGCTGTCACCGAATCCGAAATGTATTCCGAACCGGCTCAATACCAGCAGAATCAGATTATTGTCATCAATCAGATCCCTCATCTTGTCCTGCAGGGTGTATTCGGTCTTCATTCCTTATTAATTTTAACTGATGCAAAATTACAGGTTTTATCTTTATGGGTTAATACTTAAATGTGGGTATTATGATTAGCGCGAAAAGTCAAAGATTTTATTTATGTTTGCATTATCTTTAAGTAATCAATTCATTCAAGTGCTTTTCATGAAAACCAAAAGACTAACCATTATTCCGGTGTTGAAGGAGTGGGCGAGCGCATCCCGGCCGACCAGATTTGTGACCGTTGGCTGGGATTCTGGAACATACCTATGGGCAGCAACCTGCAGATTATATTCTACCGCAACAAGAGTAATGATGTGATAGTAAAGTTCCTCTATCAGGAGCAGGAAACACGTCTGATAGGACTGGAGCCTTTTGAAGGTCCCTATTACAAATGGGAGACCGTCAAGGCAAATCTGGAGGGTTACAAACGAAACTGACAGGCCGGTTTTTAAGCATTGATCCGGGTCATCTACGCCTGCGTCCACCGGCATACATCTCCAGCATGGACATGTTGGTCCAGCGTGACGGTTTCAGGTTGGAGTCTGTCATAGTGGCATCGAGCGTGGTAATTCGGCCCTGTAGCGTAAGGTCTGCAAACGTGCAGAACAGGTCTATAGAGCCTGACAGCCAGTTGGCCACTTCATGCCCTATGCCGTCAAACCTTATGATCCAGTGGGGTATATCCTGACGGTTCATGGCCTTATCCACCTTTCCGGCTCCGAATATCCTGTCAGATAACGGCATTCCGAAACTCTTGTAGTTGACAATCCTGTCTTTTTTGCCGTGCATAAGCATTGTGGGCGCAGGGTCTGAAGCGTATTTCAGCTCACGCTTATGGCACATGATTCCGCCGGAGTAGGGTATCACGGCTGCAGGTTTCCAGCCTGGCGGCAAGTCCGATGCCTCTTTCATACAGTTGGCCCGGCACCAATCCAGCTGCAGCACGGTGATGGCTCCTGCAGAGCTGCCTGTCAGTATGAGTCTGGAGGGGTCTATGTCCAGCATCCCGGAATTGGCGCACACCCATGCCACAGCTGCGGCGCAATCCTGGACTGCTATGTCTATGCAATACTTGAAAAGTCCCGTAGCTTTGAAGAGGGTGGCGTTCCGGGCCACCATAGCGCTGTCCTTAAGCCCCAGTCTGTAGTCTATGGAAATAACCGTGAATCCGCGCTCCAGCAGTGCTTGTGCGGTTTGTCTCTGCTGGCGGTTGTTGCGCTCTCCCTTAAAGAATCCGCCGCCGAACAGAGTCATCACCGCGGCTTTGTCCTGACGCGGTTTCTCAGGTCTGTAAACGTCCAGATAAAGCGCCGTGTCACGCTGCACGAACATGTAGGTGTCACATTCCGGTAGTCCTGGCCACTGGGCAGCGGCATGGGCGGGCAGCAGAAGGAACAGAATAATGTACGTGAAAGTTTTCTTTATATGGTAAAATACTGTTTTCATCAAATAGAATCCGCTTAGCAGACGTAAAGATACGGGAAAATGCTATTTTTGCATCATTGAAAACCATAAAATATATGAAGAAGGTAATTATGATGCTGGCGGTGGCGCTGGCGGTGACATCGGTCCGGGCCGATGAGGGTATGTGGATGCTTCCGACGCTCAAGAAGATGAACCAGGCCGATATGAAGAAACTGGGCCTGAAGATAAAGGCTGCGGATATTTACAATGAGAAGAAAGCCTCAATAAAGGATGCAGTGGTGCATTTCGGAGGCGGTTGCACGGCCGAGATAATTTCGGAGCGCGGCCTGCTGGTTACCAACCACCATTGCGGATACTCCAGCATCCAGGGGCTGTCAACTCCTGAGCACAACTATCTGGAAGACGGTTATTGGGCTATGAGCCTGGAGGAGGAGATCCCTGTTCCCGGTCTTACGGTTACGTTCCTGCAGAGTATGACGGATATAACCGGTATGAAAAAGGATAAAGCCGATGCATTGCTTGAACAGATACGTAAGGACAATCCCGGCTGTCAGGTGCAGGTGACAGGTTTCTATAATGACAACCAGCGCTATATAATCGTAAATAAGGTGTATCGTGACGTAAGGTTTGTCGGTGCGCCTCCTGCATCGGCAGGTAAATTCGGCGGTGAGACCGACAACTGGATGTGGCCGCGCCATACCTGTGATTTCTCCATGTTCCGTGTTTATACCGACCGCGAAGGCAATCCGGCTGATTACAGCGCTGACAACGTGCCGCTGCGCCCCAAGCGTTTCCTGAGCATATCGCTCAAGGGTATTGACGAGGGCGATTTTGCCATGATTATGGGGTATCCCGGTCGCACGCAGCGTTTCCAGACTGCCGCCCAGCTAGAGCAGCTGATGGAGGTGCAGGATGTACGCATAGCAGCCCGTACCGTACGTCAGGATGTGATGTGGAAGGGTATGCGCTCCAATGACACCATAGGTCTGCAGTATGCCAACAAGTACGCATCGTCGGCCAACGGCTGGAAGAAATGGCAGGGTATGCGTGAGTGTTTTGCCAGTCTTGACGTGATAGGCCGTCAGCGTCAGAAGGAGGCCGATTTCATGGACTGGGTTAATGCCAAACCCAAGCGTCAGGCCAAGTACGGCAATGTGATAGACGTGATAGAGGAAAACGTAAAAAAGAACACTGAATACAACCTGCGCAACGCAGTGTTCAGCGAAAGTCTGGGTAACATAGAGTTGCTGCGCATAGCACAGATGAACAGTCTGGACCGCGAGGCATTCTACCGCAACTACAGCTCTTCATTGGATAAGGAGATAACAAAGGCTATGGTCAGTTTCTATATTCAGAATGCCAGCCCCAAGGATTCACTGGACCTGTCAAAACTGAATGTGGATAACCTGTTCATATACAGCGCGTACACCAGTCCCTCAAGACTGGAATCATTCAGTGGCCAGAATCTCTCGATGGATCCCACAACAGATATCAATGCGCAGTTAAGCAAGGCCCGCAGCCGCATAAACGCATCGTATTCATACGAAGCTGCAGCACTGCGTGATTCTGCCTCTACCGTATTTACTGCCGGACTCATGGAGTGGACCAAGGGTGCCAAATCATATCCCGATGCAAACTCCACCTGCCGTCTCACGTACGGTACTGTACAGGGCTACACCACAAAGGAGGGTAAGCATTATGATTTCTACACAAATATGAAAGGTGTCATGGACAAGGAGGATCCCACTAACTATGAGTTCCGTGTGCCGGCACGTCAGAAAGAATTGTATCAGAAACGTGACTTTGGCCAGTATGCAGGTCCTGACGGTGAGGTGCCCACCTGTTTCATAACCAATCTGGATATAACCGGAGGAAACTCCGGCAGCCCTGTAATGGATGCGGAGGGTAACCTGATAGGCCTTGCATTTGACGGTAACTGGGAGGCCATGAGCGGCGACGTGATATTTGAGCCTGAGTTACAGCGTTGTATCTGCGTGGATATACGCTACGTGCTCTGGATGATGGACAAGTTTGGAGGTGCAAGTTACCTGCTTGATGAGATGAATATCGTAAAATGAAAAAACTTGTAGTATTGAGTGGCTCCGGTATCAGTGCCGAGAGCGGTATAGCAACATTCCGCGGCGGAAACGGACTGTGGGACAATGAGCCTGTAGAGGCTGTGGCCACCATCGACGGTTGGTATCGTGACCCTGCACGTGTGCTGCGTTTCTATAATGAGCGCCGAGCCCAACTGGCAACCGTTGAGCCTAATGAGGCACACACGATTCTGGCTGAACTTGAAAAGGTGTATGATGTTTGCGTCGTCACTCAGAATGTGGACAATCTGCATGAGCGGGCTGGTAGCAGCAATATTATCCATCTGCATGGTGAATTGACCAAGGTGCGCCCTGAGGATACATATACAGATATGGACTATTGGAGTGAGCGTTATGTGCAGGATATAGGCTACAGGGCAATCAATATGGGCGATAAGGGCGGTCCGCACAACACTCAGTTGCGTCCCCATATAGTGTGGTTCGGTGAACAGGTTCCAAATTTGCAGAAAGCTGCCGAGGAAGTCAGTAAGGCCGATATACTGCTTATTGTGGGAACATCAATGCAGGTCTATCCTGCAGCCGGTCTTTATCAGTATGCTCCATCAGAATGCAAGATCTATATGATTGACCCGGACCCGTCGGCAGCCGCACATGTAAGCGGGGTGGTACATATCAAGGATGTTGCCACCGCCGGAATGCGGAAATTCAAAGAACTAATTGAGAATTGAAAATTGAGAATTGAGAATTACACGCACATGCGTAATAAGCCCGCGACATTAAAAAGCCTTCGGATTTCCGAAGGCTTTTTACAATTCTCAATTCTCAATTTTCAATTGTTCTGTTCTTCCAGTGTGTAGAACGAGCTGCCGTCAAAGCAGTGGGTGCAGATGCGCTCCTTAGGCAGGCCGATAGCTTTAACCAATGCTTCTAACGAGCTGAACTTAAGTGTTGTAAGCTGTAAGCGCTTGGCTATTTCCTGGACCATTCTGTTATATTCAGGAGTACCTGTAGTAGAGTATTTCTTAAGTATTTCCTGACTGGGATTCCCACCCTCAAAGTCCTGAATGACCCGGCGTGTTATCAACTCCAGATCATTCTTGCTGGCTGAATAGTTTACAAACGGGCAGCTGTAAGTAAGAGGTGGGCAGGATATACGCATGTGAGCAGCTTTAACGCCTGATTCATAGAAATCATGTGAGTTATCCTTGAGCTGTGTGCCACGGACAATGCTGTCATCGCAGAATACCAGACGCTTGCCGTTAAGGATATCCTTGTTGGAGATAAGCTTCATCTTGGCTACAAGATTACGTCTGTCCTGATCGGTAGGCATGAATGAACGGGGCCAAGTGGGAGTGTATTTTGCCACGGCCCTGACGTATGGGCACTTATGGCCTTCGGCGTAACCTACGGCCATACCTAAACCGCTGTCAGGAATGCCGCAAGCGCCATCAACTTCAACATCGTCCTCACGGCCCATTACGCGACCCAGCTCGTTGCGCACGTCCTCGGCATTGCGACCCTCGTAGCAACTGGTGGGGAATCCGTAATATACCCACAGGAAAGAGCAAATCTGCATTTTCTTGTTGGGCTTGCGTAACTCCTCATACCCGTTTTCAGTAATCCTTATTATCTGACCTGGTCCGATGTACAGTTTGGTATCATATCCAAGGTTTGGAAAAGCTGTGGTTTCAGTCGTGACGGCTATAGCTCCATCCTTGCAACCAAGCGCGATAGGGGTACGTCCCCATGAATCGCGGGCGGCTATTATGCCGTTTTCCGTAAGCAGAAGCATGGAGCATGAGCCCTTTATCGTATTGAAGACATTCTCAATACCCTCAACATAGTTCTTGCCCTTGATAATGAGCAAGGCTACCAGTTCTGTGGGATTTATCTTACCGCTGCTGAACTCACTCAAGTGCATGTTCTCATCCAGCAGATGGTCACATATCTCTTCCTTGTTGTTGATTTTGGCCACTGTAACCAGGGCGAAGCGTCCCAGGTGGCTGTTCATGAGCATTGGTTGGGCATCGGTATCACTGATGACTCCTATACCGCTGTTGCCGCAGAATCTGCCCAGTTCACATTCAAACTTGCTTCTGAAATAGTCGTTTTCAAGGTTGTGTATGCTGCGTTTGAAACCCAGTTCAGGGTGATAGGTTACCATACCTGCGCGGCTTGTTCCAAGATGTGACTGATAATCAGTTCCGTAAAAAAGATCATTGATGCATCTCTCCTTAGAGACGACTCCAAAAAATCCGCCCATTTGCTGTATTGAGAAAATGTGTTTTGCGGAAAGAGTGGGATTCAAACCCACGGTACGGCTAGGCCGTACGCCGGATTTCGAGTCCGGTCCATTCGATCACTCTGGCATCTTTCCTTGATTCGGGTGCAAAGGTATAGAAAAATCGGCTATCTCAAGCGCCCGAAAGATTTTTTATAACTCGGCAATTATCTGGTTTGCCAGTTCGGTGTTATCGGGGCGTATGATTACGCGTGAGAACTCTGATGACGAGTCTGCGAATGCGTACATGTACTCAACAGAGATACCGGCGGCCGACAACTTCTCCATGGCCTCGGCCATAGCTCCAGGTTTATGTGCACACTCCAGATACACTACATGAGTCATAGTTACGGCGTAAGAGTTGGCCTTGATCAGGTTGAATGCGCGCTCTATCTGGTCACGCTCCACTATGATGCGGGCTATACCGAAATCCTGGGTTTCGGATACGGTGAATGCCTTCATGTTTATGCCGTTGTTGCCTAGCAGCCTTGCTATTTCGGCAAACTTGCCCTTTTCATTCTCAAGGAACACTGAAATCTGTCTGATAAGCATATAGGTATATATTAAGGTTATTATTCGAATTTGCGATGGTCAATGGCACGTTTGGCCTTGCCGGTAGAGCGCTCAATGGTTCCGGGCTGAACGATCTTGATGTTAGGCTGGATGCCGATAACGCTCTGGATGCGTGCGGTAAGACGCTGGCGCAGACGTACCAGTTCATTGATCCGGTCGGTGTAGAACTCCGGCTTTACCTCAACCTGGATATCGAACGTATCGGTGTTGTTCACGCGGTCAACCTCAATAAGGAAGTATGGCTCGTACTCGGGGAACTCAAGCAGTATGGATTCAACCTGTGACGGGAATACGTTGACGCCGCGTATGATCATCATATCATCGCTGCGGCCCAGGATCTTGCCCATGCGTACTGCGGTACGGCCGCACTCACACTTATCATAATTAAGGTAGGTGAGGTCACGTGTACGGTAACGTATCATAGGCATTCCCCATTTGTCGAGAGTGGTGAATACAAGTTCTCCCTTCTGGCCCGGTTCAACAGGCTGCAGTGTAACAGGGTCTATGATCTCGGGATAGTAGAGGTCTTCCCACAGGTGGGTGCCGTTCTGGCACTCGCACTCACCGCCTACGCCGGGACCGCTTATCTCGGTCAGTCCGTAGATATCGAATGCGCGGATCTGCAGCTTGTCCTCAAGCTCCTTACGCATAGCCTCTGTCCAAGGCTCGGCTCCGAAAATTCCTACCTTAAGTTTGAAGTTCTTTATGTCAAGGCCTTGCTTGCGTATCTCCTCGGCCATATAAAGTGCGTACGATGGGGTGCAGGCTACTGCGGTGGCTCCGAAATCCTGCATGAGCTGCAGCTGTTTCTGGGTGTTGCCGCTGCTGGTGGGGATAACTGTTCCTCCTATCTTGGTTACTCCGTCATGGGCGCCCAGACCTCCGGTGAAAAGGCCGTATCCGTATGCGATCTGCACCATGTCATTGCTTCCCAGTCCGTAGGCTGAAAGGCAGCGGGCTACAGCGTCGGCCCAGTTGTCCAGATCCTTTGCGGTGTAACCGACAACAATCGGCTTGCCCGTGGTGCCTGATGATGCGTGCAGTCTGAGTATATCTGTCATAGGGACGCACATCATCCCGAACGGGTAGTTGTCACGCAGGTCCTGCTTGACGGTGAAAGGTAGTTTGACAATGTCATCAATGCTCTTGATGTCATCAGGATGAACACCGTGTTCATCAAATCTTTTCTTGTAAAAAGGCGAGTTGTTGTAGGCGTGTGCTACGATTTTCCTGAGTTTCTCACTTTGCAGTTCGCGCATCTGGTCACGCGACATACATTCCAGTTTAGGGTTCCAAATCATGAGGTATATAACGTTAGTATCTTAACAGGTGCAAAATAAGAGAATATTTGTGGTAACTTTGCAGGCCGAAAGCAAAAAAATGGGCTGATGAATAATAATAACGTTTATATACTGGGAATTGAATCATCTTGCGATGATACGTCGGCTGCAGTGATACATAACGGAGAATTGCTGTCAAACGTCGTGGCCAGCCAGAAGGTGCATGAGGAGTACGGTGGGGTGGTGCCGGAACTGGCATCCCGTGCTCACCAGCAGAACATTGTCCCGGTGGTGGATACCGCGTTGAAAAGGGCGGGAATCGATGTCGGACAGCTCAGCGCCGTTGCTTTCACACGCGGTCCTGGTCTTATGGGCTCACTCCTGGTGGGTGTCTCTTTTGCCAAGGGATTTGCACGCTCTTTGGGTATTCCCATGATTGAAGTCAACCATTTGCAGGGACACATTCTGGCTCATTTCATCAAACAGCCGGATGAGGAACTTGAGACGCCGCAGTTCCCGTTTCTGTGTTTGCTGGTTTCGGGCGGTAACTCACAGATTGTCAAGGTGGAATCATATAATAAAATGGAGATTCTGGGCCAGACGATAGATGATGCCGCCGGCGAGGCTATGGACAAGTGTTCAAAGGTGATGGGATTCGGATACCCGGGCGGTCCTATAATTGACCGCTTGGCCCGTCAGGGGAACCCTAAGGCATTTACGTTCAGCAAACCCAATATCCCCGGTTACAACTACAGTTTCAGCGGTCTTAAGACATCGTTCCTGTACAATCTGCGTGACTGGGTTAAGGAAGACCCCGATTTCATCGAGCATCATAAGGAGGATCTGTGCGCATCGTTGGAGCGGACGATAGTGGAAATCCTGATGAAGAAACTGCGTCAGGCAGCAAAAGATACCGGCATAACGCAGATTGCCGTGGCGGGTGGGGTATCGGCCAATACGGGATTGCGTGAAGCCTTCCAGGACCATGCACGCCGCTACCGCTGGAAGGTGTTCATACCGCGTTTTTCATACACCACCGATAACGCTGCCATGATAGCCTGCACAGGCTATTTTAAGTATTTGGACGGCGATTTCTGTTCAATCGATGTGCCAATCTATTCCAACACGCGTCTATAAAAGAAAAAAAGGTGGTTTTGTTTGGAAGAATAAAATAAATCATCTAAATTTGCACCCTGTTTTGAGAACAGTGCTAAAAACGAATAAAAACAGATAGATATGTCAAGAATTTGTCAGATCACCGGAAAGAAGGCAATGGTTGGCAACAATGTCTCTCACTCAAAGCGCAGAACCAAGAGGACATTTGACGTTAACCTGTTCACCAAGAAGTTCTTCTATGTAGAGGAGAATTGCTGGATCAGCCTCAAACTCAGTGCTGCCGGCCTGAGAATCATAAACAAGAAAGGTCTTGATGCCGCCCTTAAGGAGGCAGTTGCCAACGGCTATTGCGACTGGAAGGACATCAGAATCATTGCGTAACACAGTTAAGGAGTTCATACTATGGCAAAGAAAGTAAAAGGCAACAGGGTTCAGGTTATCCTGGAATGCACTGAGCACAAGGACAGCGGTATGCCGGGCACTTCCCGTTACATTACCACCAAGAACAGGAAGAACACTCCTGAGAGACTGGAACTTAAGAAGTATAACCCCATTCTCAAGAGGATGACAGTCCATCGTGAGATCAAGTAATACGTATTAACCATGGCAAAGAAAGTAGTTGCTACCCTGCGTCAGGGTAAGGTCTCAATGGCCAAGGTCATTAAGATGGTCAAGTCACCCAAGACCGGTGCTTACATGTTCACAGAGCAGATCGTTACCGACGAGCAGCTTAAGGACGCTATCAAGTAAATAGGTTTTACCGTCAGAATATAGGAGAGCGATCATAACGGTCGCTCTTCTTTTTGTTTGTAGTTTTGCATTTGTCACCTTATTTATTTAATTTTGCCGTATTCACCGAATAATATGGGACTGTTTTCATTTTTTTCCAAAGATAAGAAAGAGGTACTGGACAAAGGCCTGGAAAAGACCAAGACCAGCGTCTTCTCCAAAATAGCCCGCGCTGTGGCCGGAAAGACCACTGTAGATGACGAGGTGCTTGACAATCTGGAGGAGGTGCTCATAACATCGGACGTAGGTGTGGAGACTACACTTAAGATAATCAAGCGTATCCAGGAGCGTGTGGCACGTGACAAATACATGGGAACTGCCGAATTGAACGGCATTCTGCGTGAGGAGATTTCGGCACTGCTTGTGGAAAACAATCCTGACGATGAAATGGAGCCTTTCTGCATTCCAGCCGGGCGTAAACCATATGTGGTGCTTGTGGTGGGAGTGAACGGAGTAGGCAAGACCACTACCATAGGCAAACTGGCATACCAGTTCAAGAAACGCGGACTGAAGGTGATGCTGGGTGCCGCCGATACGTTCCGTGCCGCTGCCATAGAGCAGCTCCAGGAGTGGGGACGTAGGGTGGATGTTCCGGTGATAAGGCAGGAAATGGGATCGGACCCTGCATCCGTGGCGTATGATACTCTGAGTTCCGCCGTGGCTAATGATGTGGATGTGGTACTGATAGATACCGCCGGACGTCTTCACAACAAGGTGGGACTGATGAACGAACTTACCAAGATACGCAACGTGATGAACAAGGTTGTGGAGGGCGCTCCCGATGATGTCCTGTTGGTATTGGACGGATCCACCGGTCAAAACGCATTTGAGCAGGCACGTCAGTTCACATTGGCCACCAAGGTTACCCAACTGGCCATCACCAAACTGGACGGAACGGCCAAGGGTGGTGTAGTGATTGGCATATCGGACCAGTTCAAAGTTCCTGTAAAATATGTAGGACTGGGCGAAGGCATGGATAATCTGCAGGTGTTCAACAAGACTGAATTTGTGGATTCACTGTTCAAGATGGATTGAATCATGAGACACGGCACAGTGGATATAATTACATTAGGCTGTTCTAAGAATCTTGTTGATTCTGAGAAACTTATGGCTCAATTTAGAGCCAATGGGCTTAGGGTTAGACATGATCCGGAAAAAGTCAGTGCCGAAACTGTGATAATAAACACATGCGGTTTTATAGGCGATGCACAGGAGGAATCAATCAATATGATCCTGGAGTGCGGAGCACTGAAAAAGGCCGGTAAGATTGGCCGGTTGTATGTGATGGGATGCCTGTCGCAGAAATTCCATAAGGAGCTTATGGCCGAGATTCCTGAAGCAGATGGCTGGTACGGCAAGTTCGACTGGAGCGGGATCCTTAAGGAGATGGGACGTGAATGGCATGGCGAGATAGAGAATGACCGTATCATAACCACTCCGTCTCATTATGCCTATCTCAAGATTGCCGAGGGATGCAACCGCGGTTGCGCCTATTGTGCAATTCCGCTCATGACAGGAAAGTACCGGTCACGCAGCCAGGACGATATATTGGACGAAGCACGCAGACTGGTTTCAAAAGGCGTTAAGGAGATACAACTGATAGCCCAGGACCTTACATATTACGGTAAGGACATGGCAGGTAAACCTGTTATTGCTGAACTTGTACAGCGTCTGTCAGATATTCCGGGTGTAGAGTGGTTGCGTCTTCATTATGGCTATCCTAATGATTTCCCGATGGACCTGTTGCCTGTGATGCGTGAGCGTGACAATGTATGCAAGTATATGGATATAGCTCTGCAGCATATAAGTGATCCGGTATTGAAGCGCATGCGCCGCAACATCACCGCTCAGGAGACCCGTGAACTGCTTAACCATATCCGCCAGGAGGTGCCGGGCATACACCTGCGCACCACTTTGATGGTCGGATTCCCGGGTGAAACCGATGATGATTTCAACCGCTTGCTGGATTTTGTAAAGGAACAGCGGTTTGAACGCATGGGTGCTTTTGCATACTCCGAGGTGGAGGGCACGTATTCTGCCATTCACTACAAAGATGACATATCGGATGATGTAAAGCAGGCTCGCCTGTCACGGCTTATGCGTGTACAGCAGGAAATAGCCGAATCCATAAGTGAGGCTAAGGTGGGCAAGACCTACAAGACCATTATTGACCGGTTGGAAGGGGATTATTATGTGGGACGCACAGAGTTTGATTCACCCGAAGTGGATCCGGAGGTGCTCATCAAAGCCGATTGCAGGCTTGCAACGGGTAAATTCCATAATGTGAGGGTTACCCGGGCTGATGCATTTGACTTATACGGTATCATAGACAAATAATTTAACTAACCTATATGAACAACAAGCAGTTTTTGACAGAATTGTCCGACAGATGCCAGATGTCAGCTGAACAGGCTGCCCGGCAGGCACAGAACCTGATTGGGGTAATGGAGAACCTGTGGCAGAACGGTGATTCCGTGAGTCTTTCCGGATTCGGAGTCCTTGAAGTCAAGAAGAAGAATGAGCGTGTGTCAGTCAATCCGACTACCGGCGTGCGTATGCTGGTACCTCCCAAACTTGTCCTTACATACAAGCCCAGTTCATTACTTAAGGAAAAACTCAAATAAGGCAGAGCTATGGATAAGAAGATAAACCTGACACAGCTTGCCGACCTTCTGTCACAAGCGGGCGGAATGTCAAAATCGGCATCAGAGCAGTTCGTAAAGAACTTTTTTGAAATAATTTCCCAGAGTGTCCTTTCTGATGGTCTTGTCAAGGTCAAGGGCTTGGGCACTTTCAAACTGTTGCAGATGGAAGACCGCGAGAGCGTGAACGTGAACACAGGCGAGCGTTTCACCATCGAGGGACATCAGAAAATCTCCTTTACTCCCGACGCTGACCTTAAGGAGGTTATCAACAAACCTTTTGCAGCCTTTGAGACTGTAGAAATCACTTCTGAACAGGCTGATACCCTTGCAAGTATGAATACTGTCAGCCAATTGGAAGAGGAGTCGGATGAATCAACTGATGATGTTGCCAAAGAGGATAAACCTGTACAAGATAAAGAGAAAGCTACGATTGCTGTTGAGGATGTTCCGCTTGAATCGGGTAATGGCAATGACAACGATAATGACGTGAAAGTAGAGCCTACAGTAAAGGAAGTGACGCAGAAGAGAGGTGTCCGTTTCCTTATCAAGTTGCTTATATGGATCCTGGCTATCCTTCTTATTGTTCCGCTTGCGCTATATCTTTTTTGGCCGTTGATAGGTAACAGTGTACTTGAGTATGTGGAACGTGACATTAAAAACAGGAACAAGACTGAATATGTGGCAGATTCGACCGGAAACGTGTCCAAACCTGTCAAAGAAACTGTTCCTGTCAACCCGCAGCCGTCCAAGCCGGTAGATCAACCTCAGGAGAAGCCTTCCCAGGTTACTCCGGCAGAACGACCTGCCCAACCTGAGCCGTCTGTAACTGTACCTGCACAACAGCAGACTCAGGTCCAGACCACTCCTGCACAGCAGCCTTCAAAGCCTGAGCCTGCTGCAACAACTCCTGCCAAACCCGCAGCAAGTAGCGTTACAACCGGACAGGGTACTTCCGGTTATCCCGCAGTGAAGCTCAACAGCGCTGATTCAGCCAAGGACCTTAAGGACTTTACAGAGGCTGATACTGTGAACTTCATTATGGATGGCGATCTGACAGTCCATACGCTTAAGAGCGATGAGACTATTACAAAGCTTGCTCTCAAGTACTACGGAACCAAGAAACTCTGGCCGTACATAGTAAAATACAATAACGTCAAGGATGCCTCCAAACTTCATGAGGGCGCCAAGATAAGGATACCTGTACTTAAGGCAAAATGACGTTTTGGTATAAAAAGTGTAAAAACATTAAAAAACTAACTGAAAGCAATACTATTTAAACCTTTTTAGTCCATAACAGCGTGCAAATAGTGATATATTTGGGCCGTGTCTGAGCAAAAAAGGCTCATGGCACATTTGGACTAACTGTAATTATAGATCTTATGAGTGAAAACGTTGACATTAAGGAGCTGAATGAGCGCATAGAACAACAGAGTGCGTTCGTTACCAACCTGATGGCCGGTATGGATCAGGTTATTGTGGGACAGAAACATCTTGTGGAGTCATTGCTTATAGGACTTCTGTCCGACGGCCATATTTTGCTGGAAGGTGTGCCTGGCCTGGCCAAGACGCTTGCCATCAAGACCCTGGCGTCATTGATAGACGCAAGTTTCAACCGCATACAGTTTACCCCTGACCTTCTGCCAGCCGATGTGGTTGGTACGATGATATACAGTCAGAAAGATGAGACCTTCATACCCAAGAAAGGCCCCGTGTTCGCAAACTTCATCCTTGCCGATGAGATAAACCGTGCTCCTGCCAAGGTACAAAGCGCATTGCTTGAGGCTATGCAGGAGCGTCAGGTTACATTGGGCGGCGATACATTCAAGTTGCCGCGTCCTTTCCTGGTAATGGCCACACAGAACCCGATAGAGCAGGAGGGTACATATCCTCTGCCCGAGGCTCAGGTGGACCGTTTCATGCTAAAGGCAGTGATTGACTACCCCAGGATTGAGGAAGAGAAGAAGATCATACATCAGCAGATTCATCACGAGACAGGTACAGTAAAGCCTGTCATGAACACAGATGACATAATCGAGGCTCGCAAGGTGGTGGATATGGTCTATCTGGATGAGAAGATAGAGCAATATATTGCTGATATCGTGTTTGCCACACGTTATCCCGATAAATATGGTTTGAAGGAGATAAAGGAGCTCATATCATTCGGCGGTTCTCCGCGTGCATCCATAAATTTGGCTCTTGCAGCCCGCTCATACGCATTCATAAAGCGCAGAGGTTATGTCGTGCCTGAGGATGTCCGCGCCATAGCACATGATGTACTGCGTCATCGTATCGGACTCACATATGAGGCCGAGGCTACCAACGTGACTCAGGACGAGCTTGTAAGCCGCATCTTGAACAAGGTTGAAGTACCTTGATTTAACCTTCTATAGATCAGTTTAGTATGGAGACAAGTGAACTGATAGCGAAGGTCCGGAAAATTGAGATCAAGACCCGTGGTCTGTCCAGTAACATTTTTGCCGGTCAGTACCATACTGCGTTCAAGGGACGCGGTATGGCATTCAGCGAGGTGCGTGAGTACCAGTATGGTGACGAGCCGCGCGATATAGACTGGAATGTTACCGCCCGCATGAACAAGCCTTATTCAAAGGTGTTTGAAGAGGAGCGGGAACTTACCGTGATGCTCATGGTTGATGTATCGGACAGCCTTAATTTCGGCACCAAGGTCATGATGAAACGTGAGATGGTGACCGAGATTGCCGCCACGCTGGCATTTGCAGCCATTGAAAACAATGATAAGGTGGGACTGGTGTTCTTCAGTGACAGGATAGAGAAGTTCATACCGCCCAAGAAAGGACGCAGACATATTCTCTACCTGATACGTGAACTGCTTGACTTCCAACCGGAAAGCAATGCCACGGACATTACGGTTCCTCTTGAATTCCTTACGGGAGCGGTCAAGAAGCGTTGCACGGCTTTTCTGCTGAGTGATTTCATTGACCCGCATGATTTCCGCAACGCATTGAGTATTGCAAACCGCAAGCATGATGTCGTGGCAATACGTGTTTACGACCGACGTATGGAGGATCTTCCGGATGTAGGTCTGATGAAACTGCTTGACGCAGAGAGCGGAAAGGAGATGTATATAGACACCTCATCGATGAAAGTCCGTTCGGCGCACAGGAAATGGTTTGATGACAATACGGCCCGTATCCAGGATTATCTGACACGCAGCAGCGTTGACATGGTTTCTGTCAGGACTGACCAGGATTATGTCAAGGCGCTGATGGGGCTGTTTGCAAAGCGGAATTGAGAATTGAGAATTGAGTTTTTAATGAAAAGATTCGTCATATTTCTGTTCTGGTTGAGTCTGTATCCGTTGTCAAAGATATCGGCTCAGAATGTAGTTGTCACCGCTCAAGTGGATTCCATGATGATGTGGGTGGGTCAGCAGACAGGATTGCGTCTGTCTGTCACCTGTGACGCCGGCAATAAGGTGGTCTTCCCTTCATACCGCGATACGATAGTCAGGGGGCTGGAGATAATACCGCCGGTTACTACCGATACCCAGTATGTAAACAACGGCCAGCGTATGACACTGACACGTAATTATGTAGTTACATGCTTTGATTCGGCGCTCATATACATTCCTTACATGCCGGTTCAGGTGGATGGTACTGAATATCAGTCCAACCGTCTGGCTTTAGCATTCATGACATACGATATCCCTGAAGGGCAGGAGACTCAGATATTCGGTCCAAAGGAAAACATGAAGACACCTGTCAGGCTGTATGAGGCCAAGGGACTTCTGTTTTACTGGTTCCTGGCCATTATGGCCATAGGCCTGGGCGTTTATCTGTTCATAAGGTTCAAGGATGACAAACCTATTATCAGGAGAATCAAGATTGAGCCTAAGGTTCCGGCTCATCTCAAGGCATTATCGGAGATTGAGGAGTTAAGGCAGTCTGGAGGACCTCACAGTGAGGATGCCAAGGGCTATTACACACGGCTTACCGACATTCTGCGTGAGTATATTAATGAACGGTTCGGTTTTAACGCAACCGAGATGACGTCTTACGAGATTCTGGAGCATCTGGAGGAGAACCGAGACAAGGAGTCTCTTGCCCAACTGCGCGACCTTCTCTCCACTTCCGATATGGTCAAGTTCGCCAAGTTCAAGCCCATGCTTAACGAGAATGACCGCAACCTGATGAGCGCCATGGAGTTTGTTAACGACACCAGGATTGAGGTATCGGAAGAGGACCTTAAACCCAAAGAGGAAGAGACCATAGTAGAGGTGAAACGGAGCAAAGGGGCGCGCATCATGCTGCTGGTGGCCGGAGTGGTTTTATCTGCGCTAGGCGCGTTGTTCCTTGTGCTTACGGTATTGAAGTTGTATTATCTGTTCTTCTAAAATTAACTGGCCATGACATTTGCAAACAGCGCATATCTTCTGTTGATGCTACTCATCATACCATGCGTTATATGGTATGTGCTCAGGGCTAACAAGAGGCGTGCCAGCATGTCGGTACCTACCACTTCCATGTACGGCGGTATGGGCAAGAGCTGGAAATATTATCTGATTCATTTACCTTTTATTCTTGAGATGGCAGCCCTGGTACTGCTGTCGCTCATACTGGCGCGTCCGCAGACTACTGACCGCTGGCAGGATACCGAGATTGAGGGCATTGACATAATGCTTTGCGTAGATGTATCCACCAGTATGCTGGCCGAGGACCTCAAGCCCAACCGCATAGAGGCCGCCAAGCAGGTTGCTGCGGAGTTCATCAACGGCCGTCCTAACGACAATATAGGCCTTACGATATTTGCCGGAGAGGCATTCACGCAGTGTCCGATGACCGTTGACCATGCGGTGTTGCTAAACATGTTCCAGAATGTGAGCAGCGACATTGCCGCCAAGGGCATAATTGAGGACGGAACTGCAATAGGAATGGGACTGGCCAATGCCATAAGCCGTCTTAAGGACAGCCAGGCCAAGTCAAAGGTCATAATACTGCTTACTGACGGTTCCAACAACCGTGGTGAGGTATCGCCACTGACTGCTGCCGAGATGGCCAAGAGCTTCGGAATCAGGGTTTATACCATAGGCATTGGAACGAACGGTACAGCACCGTATCCGGTTCAGGGTGCGTTCGGCAAGCAGTATATCAACGTAGCCGTTGAGATTGATGAGAATGTTCTCCGTCAGATTGCACAGACTGCCAGTGGACAATATTACCGCGCCACCAGCAACAGCAAGCTTAAGGAGGTATATGAAGAGATTGACAAACTGGAGCGGACCAAGCTGCAGGTCAAGGAGTTCAGCAAGAACCAGGAGGAGTACCAGCCGTATGCGCTGGCGCTGCTGCTGTGTCTGTTGCTGTCCATTCTGCTCAAGCAGACTGTTCTGCGTACAATACCATAAACAAGGAGTTACACTATGTTCAAGTTCGCAAATCCCGAATATCTGTATCTGCTGGCACTGGTACCGGTTCTGGTGGTACTCCATGTGTTCTCCAACATTCGCCGCAAGAGAAAACTGGCAGAATATGGCGATGAGGACCTGTTATCACAGCTCATGCCTGATGCATCGGTGAGCAGGCCCAATATTAAGTTCTGGTTGCTCTTTGCAGCATATACGCTCTGCTGCTTCCTGCTGGCAAGACCGCAGTTCGGCTCCAGGCAGGAGACTGTGACCCGTAAGGGTATAGAGACTGTCATAGCATTGGACATTTCAAACTCCATGCTGGCCGATGATGTGGCTCCCAGCCGTCTGGAGAAGTCAAAACGTATCATTTCAAACCTGGTTGACCAGTTCAAGGATGACAAGATAGGCCTTATTGTCTTTGCCGGCGATGCTTTTGTGCAGCTGCCTATAACGAGTGATTTCATATCGGCCAAGGTGTTCCTTAACACCATCAGTCCGGCACTGATTACACGCCAGGGAACCGATATCAAGACTGCCATTGAACTTGCTACCCGCAGTTTTACACCGAATGAAGGTGTAGGAAAGGCCATAATAGTGATTACGGACGGTGAGAACCATGAGGGTGGGGCCGAGGAGGCTGCAAAGGCTGCGGCAGAGAAAGGTTATATGGTATATGTGCTTGGAGTCGGTCTGCCGTCAGGTTCACCGATACCGGGTGAGCGCAGCGGAGAGTTCCGTAAGGACCGTGAAGGCAATGTGGTGGTGACACGCCTGGATGAGGATATGTGCCGCAGGATTGCCGCAGCAGGCAATGGCGTATATTTCTATGTGGATAACTCAAATGCCGCCGAGAAAGCTTTGCAGAAGGAGATTGACAAACTGGCCAAGGCCGATGTGGAGAGCACAATTTATACAGAATATGATGAACAGTTCCAGATAATTGCCTGGATGATCCTGGTTGTGCTGATGATTGAGCTTTTCATTTGCGAGAGCCGCAACCCGAAACTCCGTAATTTCACTCTGTTCAAAACCGATGAGGAGAAAGTAAAATGAAAAAGATATTGTTGTTTTGCCTTTTGATTGCGTCTGTGGCGGGTGCTTACGCACAACGCTCAGACCGTTCATTTGTGCGTAAGGGCAACCGGATGTTTCAGGACAGCCTGTTCATCAAAGCTGAGGAGAATTACCTCAAGGCCATAGACATGAACCCTGCACTGTATGAAGGAAACTTTAACCTGGGTAACGCCTATACCGCTCAGCAGAAACCCAATGAAGCTGTTGAACAGTATCGCAAAACCGCAAATGCATTGGAGTCGCGCAAGAAAGAGCTGATGGAGAATCCGGCATCCAATCCTAAGGAACTGGAAAGCTGCAAGCAGAATCTTGCCAAGACATATCATAATACAGGCGTGGTATATCACATGTGTGAGCAGTATGATAAGGCTGTTGAGGCTTACAAACAGGCGCTACGCAACAATCCGCAGGATGACGAGACACGCTACAACATGATTCTTGCACAGCGTATGCTGGATCAGCAGCAGAATCAGCAACAGAACCAGCAGGAACAGCAGCAAGAACAGCAGCAAGAACAGCAGCAGGACCAGCAACAGGATCAGCAGGAACAACAGCAAGACCAGCAGGATCAGCAGCAACAAGAGCAGCAGGAGCAGGAGATGTCGCAGGAGAATGCCGAACAGATACTGGAGGCTGCCATGCAGGATGAGAAAGACGTTCAGGAACGCGTTCAGGAACAGCTCCTGAAGGTTCAACCCAAGAAACCTTTAGAAAAAGATTGGTAATATGATTATAACACACAAGACAAAAAGATTACTGTTCTCGGTTATGCTTGTGATGCTGGCCACGGTAAGAGTCCTTGCCGATGATGTCAGTTTTACCGCACAAGCTCCTCAGGCCGTAGTGCAGGGTGAACGTTTCAGAATCACATACAAGGTCAATACCAACAATGTCAAGGAGTTCCGTGCCCCTGACATGAAAAATATCAACATACTGTCAGGTCCCACTACGTCAACGTCATCAAGCATGTCGGTGGTAAATGGCAAAGTAACAAGCTCATATACACTGACATATACTTATATTGCAGTAGCTACGGAGGAGGGTAATGTGGAACTTGACGGTGCCACCATCAAGGCTGACGGCAAGCAGATTACTTCAAACAAACTGACCATCAAGGTACTGCCTCCCGATCAGACTGCACAGCAGCAAACCACACAAGGGCAGGGGAGCGCCCAGTCCGGACGGCAAAGGCCTACAGGGCAGAGTGCAGCGGCTGCCTCAGGTGAAGACTTGTTCATGCTGGCCACTGTGGATAAGACCACTGTATATGAACAGGAGGCACTGTTGCTTACATTCAAGATATACAAGTTGCCGGCTGTTGACCTCAGGACCATGAGCAACAAGATGCCTGACCTCAAGAACTGTCATGTCCAGGAAGTGGAGCTTCCGCAGCAGAAGGAATTCAACCTGGAACATTACAACGGCCGTAACTATCAGACAATGGTCTGGAGCCAGTACCTGCTGTTCCCGCAGCATTCAGGTGAGCTGGAGATTCCGGCAACACCGTTTGAAGGCGTGGTGACACAACGCGTTGAGAACAGGAGCGATGACATTTTTGACATGTTCTTCAATTCCTCCCGTTACGTTGAGGTCAAGAAAGACCTTACCACGCGAAGCATAAAGATCAATGTAAAGCCTCTGCCACAGGGTAAGACAGGTGCTTTCTATGGTGGAGTGGGTGATTTCAGCATCAGTTCAACCATCAGTTCAACCGATGTCACGGCTAATGATGCCGTGACTCTCAGGGTAATCCTGTCAGGTACAGGAAACCTGAAACTTGTCAAGACACCGGAGATAAAGTTCCCTCAGGACTTTGATATATATGACCCTAAGGTTGAGAACAAATACACTATCAAGGGTGGCCGTCAGACCGGAAACAAGGTATATGAGTATCTGGTCATTCCGCGTCATGCAGGCAAATATACCATTCCATCACTCGATTTCCAGTTCTTTGACCCCAAAAGCGGCACTTATAAGACTGTAAGCACTGAGGAATATACCCTTAATGTAGCCAAAGGGCAGGGCGGGGGCGAGTCACAGACATCGGTATCGTACGTGAGCAAGGAGGATCTCAAGTTCGTGGGACAGGATGTACGGTTCCATGCCACACCTGCTACGCTCAAGTCCGATAACTCACAGTTCTTCGGGTCATTGCTATTCTGGCTTTGCCTGATTTTGCCACTGCTTATTCTTATAGTTGTAGCAGCCATCTCCAGAAAACGTATTGCAGACAGTGCTAACGTGGCCAAGGTTCGTGTCAAGAAGGCCAGTTCAGTAGCTACCAAACGCCTTAAGGTGGCCCATAAGCTGATGAAGGAAAACCGTAAGAACGAGTTCTATGATGAGATGATGCGTGCCCTCCTGGGTTATTTCGGTGACAAGCTCTCAATTCCCAACGCAGAGCTTTCCAAGGACAGGATAGGTGAGACTCTAGGCAGCCGTAACGTATCGGAAGAGTCGGTAAGACAGGTGATAGGCTTGCTTGATGACTGTGAATATGCCCGTTATGCTCCGGGCGATGACACGGGCCGTATGGACCGTCTGTATGAGCAGGCAGTCGGTGTAATAGGGCAGATTGAAAACTCAATCAAGTAATTTAAAGTTGAAAAGATTTATGAAAAAGATATTTGCTCTCATATTGGCATTGATCCCGGTTCTGGCTATTGCACAGGACGATAACGGAATGACTCGTCTGGTTGCCGATTCCACAAATACAGCCGCAGTTCCCACTCTTGCCCAGGCTGACAGCGCTTATATTCAAGGCGATTATCTCACCGCTATAAGTATGTATGAGTGGATTGTTGATAATCAAGGAGTTAACGCAACGCTCTATATGAATCTGGGTAACTGTTGGCTAAAGCGGGACGAGGTTGCCAAAGCCATTCTTTACTATGAGCGTGCATACCTTATGGATCCGTCCGATCCGGATATCAGATTCAATCTGGAACTGGCGCGTACCAAGACAGTAGATAAGGTAAATACTGTGAACCAGCTCTTTATAGTAGTATGGTTCAAGAAGCTCCTGGCTGTGCTTGACGTGAACGGTTGGGCAGTCCTTACGGTGATTATGTTTGCCGTTACCATACTTCTTGCCGGAGTGTTGCTGTTCTCCAAGAAAACAGGCTTAAGAAAATTATCTTTCTCTTTTAGCGTGTTTTTCTTGCTTTTATCCATTTTATCATTTATCTTCGCTACAACGCAGATGAGGAATATCCGTGAGCGTGATACGGCCATAATAATGTCACCGAGCGTCACAGTCAAGAGTACTCCTACAAGCGCAGGCACAGACCTGTTCATCATTCATGAAGGTCATAAGGTCAGGATACTGGACTCATCTATGAAAGAGTGGGTGGAGATAAGGCTTGAAGACGGTAATACAGGTTGGGTGCCGGTTAACGTAATGGAAATCATTTAACGCATTATGGAATGACTGAATTACAGGGTCTCATAGAGACAGACAGATTGGCCACGCTGTCAGTTAACGGTAGCGACTCCCTTTTTTGGGACGGTGTGGCCAACCTATATACTTCAGTCATAATCTGGATTCCTCTTGCTGTAACTGCTATTTTCCTGATAATAAGGAATATAGAATCAAAAAAGCTGCTTCTGGTGTTGCTCATGGCAGCTCTTGTAGTTTTGGCTTGCGACCAGCTTTCATCATCTGTGTTCAAGCCGCTTTTCCATAGACTCAGACCTACAAGGGATCCATTCATTCTGGATATGGTAGATACCGTAAACGGCTATCGCGGAGGACTATACGGTTTCTTTTCCGGTCATGCAGCCAACTCTTTCGGTCTGGCAGTGTTGTTCATGTGGCTTGTAAAGGACAAACTCTTCAGTATTTCGGTTATCATTTGGGCTTTGATAAACTCATTGATAAGAACATATTTAGGAGTACATTTTGTGGGTGACATACTTGCAGGTGCCGTTGCAGGATGTCTTATAGGCAGTCTTATGTATTGGATATACAGCCTTTTAACAAAGAATGACAGAATACACAGGAATCAGCGTGTTTCAAGCCTGCTTTATACCAGGTCAGGATTCATGCGTAATGATGTTTTCGCGTTCATGTGCGTGCTGTTCGGTACATATTCAGTGATAATGATTGGGGCGTGTATAACACAGGGACTTGCTTAAATTGAGAATTGAAAATTGAGAACTAATTAAGATAACTATCAAATTTTAATGCTTATGACCAGATTAATCACATTCAATGAACTGCGTCAGATCAAGGCGCAACTTCCGGAGGGCAGTATGCACAGAATTGCCGATGAGCTGAATCTTGATGTTGAGACCGTAAGGAATTTCTTTGGCGGTACAGATTACAAGAAAGGTTCAGCTGTAGGTTTTCATATTGAGCCAGGTCCCAATGGCGGTTGTGTATTTCTGGATGATACGACAGTTCTTGACAGAGCGCTGGAAATTCTTGCAGAAAGCAAAAAGTAAAGTAAAATCAAATTAGGGGCGTTAAAATTAACGCCCTTGATTTTTGTCGTAACTATACGATATTCAAGTAAACATATTGAGCCAGGTCCCAATGGCGGTTGTGTATTTCTGGATGATACGACAGTTCTTGACAGAGCGCTGGAAATTCTTGCAGAAAGCAAAAAGTAAAGTAAAATCAAATTAGGGG
>JAEEGL016585646.1_pt1 | contig 30364 bp, 25 predicted proteins | sample 9134231 | NCBI WGS metagenome assembly JAEEGL01 (sample SAMN16246548, study PRJNA631951) | gut metagenome | biome: gut microbiome; feature: rumen; material: fiber-attached | host: Bos | place: Iran: Karaj | collected 2018-10 | reverse complement strand
ATCACCTTTTTCAAGTAATGCTCTATATACAGCCATATTAGCAGAACTTCCACTATGTGGTTGAACATTAGCATATTTACAATTAAATAATTTACATACATATTCAATTGCCTTATTTTCAAAGATATCTATATTTTCACATCCACCATAATATCTTTTAGCTGGATAACCTTCAGCATATTTATTAGTAAGAATACTACCCTGTAATTTTAATACAGCCTTACTAACATAATTTTCACTTGCTATTAACTCAATGTTATTTTGTTGTCTTTTTTTCTCTTTTTTAAGAGCCTTCTCTAATTCAATATCCATAATATTACTCACCTCATAATTATTATATCAAAAAAAAGATATTTCTAAAAAGAAATATCTTATATATTACTAACAAAATTTGATGGGTTTACACTTCCTACAGCAGCATTGAAATTTGCTATATCTTGTGCAACACCTGATATCATAGCATAAGAAGCATTATCTTGTGCTGCTAATCCTTTTAATTTTGCTAAATATCTTTTTAATTCTCTAATAATTCTTTCATATGCAGCTATTTCAGCATCAGTACCATTTCTTTTAGAAGTTGTAACATATGTACCACTTTGTTCATCCCACTCAGTATAAGTAGTATATGACTTTAACCATTCTAATATTGCTTCTGCTTCTGCTAATTTTGCTTCTATTTCAGGAACTAAACTATCATCTAGTACTGAATAATCTTCCATATAATTTAACATAGAATTATTAGCAGCTTGTATATTATTAGCTAGTATTTCACATAATTTAGCTTGTTTATTATAAGCATCTTCATATATGCTCATTTTAGTTCTAACCATATCATAACCATCACCTTTTAAAGTAGATGGTGATTCACTTCTAAACTTAGATATAGAACCATCCATAGAGCTAGATAAACTGCCTACTTTAGAAATATTACCAAATAATGATGAGGATTGAACAGCAGTTAAATCACTTGCAACTACTTTTGTCACTTTTCATCATCCTCCTCATCGTCATCTTCATTGTATTTTTTATATGCATATATACCAGCACCTGCTACAGTACCTGCTGCTAATATAGCACCTAATACTAACTTAGAATTATCACTCTTTTGAGGTTCACTATCTTCAATAATAACATTTTCAGAATCTCTACCATCATCAATAATGTTATCTATTACTACTTCCTCAGGTAATGATTCATTATAATCATCTATTTGAATAGTTTCATTATCATCAATGATTGGTTCTATATAAGGTTCTGGACCAGTTGTAGGTTCTGTAACTTTAGGTTCCTCATAATAGCTTGGACTAGGTGTATATGATGGTCCTGGTGTATAAGTAGGTTTATCTTCAGATTTAACTGGAGTTGGTGTCTCTACAGGAATAGTTACTGGTTCTGTAATAACCTCTACTGGACTAGTTGGAACTATTATTTCATCTTCTTGAGGAGTTGTCTCTATTACTGGCTCTGTTTCAATAATAATTGGTTCTGTTTCAGGTTCAGTAAGTACAATAGTCTCATCTTCAGGAGGAGTTGTTTCTATAACAGGATCTGTTATAACAACAGTTGGCTCTGTTACTGGAGTTGTAGGAGTTACAGGTGTATCCACAGGATCAACACGAGGTGGTGTTGAATCAGACGGTGGAGTCACAGTTGGTCCACTGCTTGGTGGTGTACTTGTAACTGGTGGTGTCGATGTATCAGTTATTTTTCCAGTTGTTGTATCAGTTGGATTTGGAATTGTTTCATCAGTAGTTGATGATGATGTATCATCAATTTTAATAATATCTCCAAGTCCAGCAGGCCCTAATTCTGCTCCTTTTTGAACTAATACTTTACCATTACTCTTATATGATGTTCCACTTAAAGATGTAGAAACTAAAGAAACTTTTATACCATTCATAATTGCGGTATCTTTATTATAATTTTCAAATTGATATTTATTTCCCTTAGGACTAATATGAACTTCTGACCATCCATTATATCCATTTGATCTAAATCCAGTATAAAAGTTATTTCTTACTCCGCCTTCTAAGGCATCCATAACTACACCTTTCAATGTATCATAATCTGTTCCATAAGCTGCTAATGCTTTATTAACTTTGTCTATTCCAACAACAGATGGCATATATGCTTCATATGCTTTAACACTACTATTGGAACTAGATGGATGTCTTATAGTTGAATATTGACTTCCATTATTTGCAAACATCTGATCAAAAGGATTAGTACCATTTTGATAATAACTATTCCAGTTACTATTTTGACATCTATTTAGTGCAACAGTAGTAACACCTAAAGTATCATCTAGTGATTTATCACTCTCAGCTATTATTACTCCAATAAATGCCTCTAATGCTTGTTCTGCAGTATAACCATATTTACCTCTTAGTTGTGAATTAGAAAAATCAACTAATGAATATCTTAGTTTTGAAATCCATAATTCAAATCCAATACTAGGATTTTGTTTATATTTATCTAAATCTATATTACCTGCATAATTAGCAATTAATTCTTTATTTAATTTTTCATATTCTTCTAAAATTGCATCTAAAGAAGATGAAGAATAACTCTTCAACTCTACTTTGTCTACTAATTTAGAATTTATTTCAAAATCTAATTTACCTGTGTTATCTTTGAGCAAATTATCCATAGAAACAAATCCATCTCCAACACTGTTAATAGCACTTATTTCTTTACCAAATTTGCTTGATAAGCTATTACAAGCAGAGATTAGACTATTAATAATATCAGGTTCCTTATTTGGTACTTTTGCTGAACTAGACATACCAATACTACCACCAGATACTTTAGTACCACCCAAGGTAGATTGTAATGAACTCATATTAGAACCTAAATAACTGACATTATGTTCTACTGTTTGTACTTCGCTCATACTAACCTCCTTTTTATTCTATTGTTGTTTAGAATTATTATCACCAAAATCTACAATTTCCTCAACCGAATTAGTATTAATAAATTTAGGTGCTCTCTTTTCAGGAGTAATTGTTTTAGCAGCTTCTACTATTGCAACTTTAGCTTTTTCTTCTTCTTCCAATTTATATTCAAATGTACTTTCACTTAATGTATTATTACTAGATTCTTGAGCTACCTCAGGAGGTATTTCTTCTTCAACTTCAAAAGCATCTAGTTTATCTTCAATACTTGGATCATAATCTACATGAATAGGTCCAGCATTCTTTAATTCTTCTCTTTTCTTTTTAATAACTTTAATAATTACTACAAGTAATAATATTGCTGCTGCTCCTACAGCTCCTATGCAACTATATACTCTAGTTAAATTAAGTAATGTAAATGAAAAAGTAATATCAGAATCTTCTCCCCTATTTAATGTCCAAGTTAATACTTTTCCATTTTTACTTACCTCATTAGCATTATTTTGAATAGTACCATAAGGTACTTCTAATACAAATTTATAGAACATTTCACCATCTAAACTAATCATTTTATCAGATGTTAATTCTACATCATCCCCACCATTAGCATTAATTTCACTTCTAAGTCTATATTTATATGTAGCAAAATAAGTATTTCTAAAGAAAGATTTCTTAACTTTAAATAATACTTTATCATCCATATTTCCTTTTAATAAATCAGATATAATTACTTCTTCACCTTTAATACTTGATACTCTATCTATGTTAGAAAACCTTTTAGTAACCTTAACACCAGAATAATTATCTTCATCTACAGTACTAATGTTATATCCATTAGCTACTAATTTATCTTGTGCTATTTTATCTAAAATACTAGCATTTTCTATTTCTTTAGATACTAAAAAAGTAGTATCAAAATTTATTGATTTAGTTGAATTTATTTTCATAGTGGTTGTTGATTTAACACAACCATTTAAAAATAATAATATAAAAAACAATGCAAATAATTTCTTTTTCATATGTTCTCCTTATTTATATTACTTATAAAAAGTATATCATTTTTATTATGTTTTTTAAAGAGTATAATTATCCTCTATTTCATCTAATAATGTTTCACTTCTAGTTTGCCATCCAGTATTTAATAATGAAGTAATTACATCACTACTTGATTTAACAAAACCTATATCTTTTCCATATAAATACCAATACTTTTCTTCTCCATTTATTATTTCAAAGAATGTAATCATATTTTTACCATTATATAGATTAAACTCTTTATATTTAACACACAACACTTCTTTAAATAATCTATTTATAAAATTTTTGCCTTCAAAGAATCCTTTAAACTTTGGTATTATAGTGTTTACTTTATTACTTTTAATATCTAGAATTTCTTCAAATGATTTATTACTAAAATCAATTCTGCCAAGTTCACTTCTTAAATCATTTATTTTTTTATCAGTATATTCACCATTTTTTAATAATCCCATCTTTTCATCCATTTCTCTACATTCACTTAAAGAAATAATATCATAATCAACATCAGGACTACTAGAAAAGCCAAATTCTTTTGTTTGGCATCCACTTTGTATTAAATATAAATCTAAAGTTAAATCAAGAATATATTTTTCATTACCAATAATTACTTCATTGGCTCTATGTTTTTCTTCAAACCTTCCTCTATTTACCCCTTCTCTTTCAATGACATTACATTTAATACCTGGATCAATATGATTAAGGAGCATACTTAAAATTTCAGATACACCAAAACATGTCTGATAACTATTTATATATCCTTCTTTAAGATCTACCCTAGGAACTGAATCTCCATCTAAAATAGTATAATCATAGCTAAATAATTCACCTGCTTTGATATATATCCATCTTACTTTTTCTAATAGAGTTAGATTATCTGGCACACTTAAAGTTAAAATATGTAATTCATCAAAAATATTATCTCCTACCATATTTACTCCATTTTATAAATAAATTATAACATAAATAATGTAAAAATTATAAAAATTTTGTCATTAATATAGTATAATTATAGTGGTGATAAAAATGTACGAAAACAAAAAAATATTTATTCTTGGGATGGCTAGAAGTGGTTACCATGCAGCTAAAATACTATCTGGTTTAAATAATGAAATAGTATTAAGTGATATTAACAAGAATCAAGATGAAGAACATATAAAAGAATTAGAAAGTCTTGGTGTTAAATTAGTACTAGGATCTGATGATGATAGTATATTTGATGAATCATTTGATTTAATGGTTAAAAACCCAGGAGTAAAATTTGACAATAAATATGTAAAATTTGCTAATGAACATAATATAAAAATAATAAATGAAATAGAAATGGCTTATCATTTACTTCCAAAAGGAGTAAAACTAATAGCTATAACTGGTACCAATGGAAAAACAACTACTACTTCTCTAACATATGAAATAGTAGCAAGAGCTTTCCCAGGAAGAACACACCTAGCAGGTAATATTGGTTTCCCATTATGTGAAGTATTACCAAATATAAAAGAAAATGACTATTTAGTAATGGAAATAGGAGTACCTCAATTACATGATTTTTATGATTTTAATCCAGATATAGGAGTTCTTACTAATATTTTTGAAGCTCACTTAGATATGTTTGGTACAAGAGAAAATTATAATAATAATAAAATAAGATTATTTCAAAATCATACTAAAAAGAATATTGCTATTATAAACCACGATAATGAAGATGCATTTAGAATCACAAAAAATATAAAAAGTACTAAAAAATATTTCTCAAGTAATGAGAAAATTGATGGATGTTATTTAGAAAATGATGCTTTATACTACTATGGAGAAAAAATAATAGATACTAAAGATATTAAACTACAAGGTAAACACAATTATGAAAATACTATGTGTGCTATTATGATAGCTAAAGAACTAGGAATATCTAATGATATAATGGTTGAAGTTATAAAAGAATTTAGTGGTGTAGAGCATAGAATTGAATATGTAAGAACATTAAATGGAATTGAATTCTATAATGATTCAAAAGCTACTAATGTTACTTCTACTCAAATAGCTCTATCAGCATTTAAAAAACCAACTATACTATTACTAGGTGGTTTAGATAGAGGACATTCATTTGATGGATTAAAAGACTATATGACTAATGTTAAATTAGTAGTATCCTTAGGTCAAACAAATCAAAGAATTAAACAGTGGTGTGATAACAATAATATACCTTGTAATGTATTTGAAACATTAAAAGAAGCAACAAATAATGCTTATGAGAATGCTAATAGCGGAGATGTAGTTTTATTAAGCCCTGCTTGTGCTTCTTGGGATCAATATAAATGCTTTGAAGATAGAGGAACTGAATTTAAAAATATTGTAAAAGGCTTAGGTGAATAAATATGATAATAACATGTGAACACTGTGGTACTGCTATTGATGTAGATAAAAAATCAAGATGTCCTAATTGTGGAGCATCATATGCAAGAAATAAAGAATATTTAGAACAACATAAAATAAATAAAGATTTTGATAATAGAGACAGAGATGCTACTATTAAACAAAAAGAAGTAACAAATGAAATACTTACTAAAAATCAAGAACAAGCGGAAAAACAATTTAAATTTGCTAGTAAAATTTTTGCTGTAAGTTGCATAATATTTGCTGTTATATTTATTATAGCAATAGCATTCATATTCTTTACTATTACAAAATTTATGAATAATTAGGAGTTTATATGAAAATAGAATGTGAACATTGCGGTGCTTTCATAGATGTAACTAGAGATAAAAAATGTAAAAATTGTGGAGCACCATATAATAAAAATAAAGAATATTTAAAAAAATTAGAAGAAGGAGGTCCTACAGGGGATAGGCCTACTCCAAAAGACAAATTAGAAGATTTAAAAATTGTATTCTATATTATTATGTTAATACTTCTAATAATAGCAAATTTTTTATTCAGATAATAAAAAGAGGATTACTCCTCTTTTATTTTAGTCCAACTCCTTCATTATATCTATGAGTTCTCTCAAATAATAAGAATTCCCCATCTTTATATATAGGTTCATAAACATAGTCTAAAGAACCAAAATTTAATAAAGAAGAATATAATCTAAAATTTTTTCTTATATAATTAGATAATACTTTCTTATTTTTATCTTCATCTAATTTATTTTTGATAAGATACTCATATACTTTTTTTCTTATCTCACTTTGATTATTTAGTAAAAATTTAATATCTGTATAAGACGGAGTACTCTTAGCTATCCTAGAAATTTCTCTAATCATCTCTTTGCTAAATTTATTACAAAAATATGCGAAATGATCCAATATAAAGTTACAACAAGCTTTTACATATGTTGCATTTATAATATGATCGACTGAATCATTATAAGTCGATAGTCCTTTTTTATCTCTTTGATACTGATTATTTCCACCATGACTTACCCCAAAATATACATTATTATCAACCGGATCAATTACTTGTCCAGCAGCAGCAATTGGAGAACCAATATATTGTTTAAACACTGGGTATTCTAATAATATTTCCTCCAATATTTCTATATGCTGGGCAAAATATTTATTTCTTGAATAAAAAATTGTTCCATCCAATTTATTTTCATCACTAGTAAATGACCCAAATAATTTCATGTCAAAAGGAATTGCTCTATCGATGCATTTTTGAACAAAAACAAGGGCTAGATTAAATGTCATAGGAGATGTTTTAGGCAAATTCATATAAATTCTCTTAGTATATCTATAATTGGGGTAACCATATGGCATCTCTCCTTCTTCCAAATCACTCCCATAATAATAAAACATATTACTATTAAAATGTTCGCTGCCCATATCATTCCCAAATCCTAAATACACTATACTTTCTGAAGGAATTTTACGATCTTTATATAATTTTAATAGTTCTTCTGCACTTCTATCATTTATGTATTTCAAGTCTTTTCCAGTCAATTTTTCATTAAATATTTCTGGAAAGAATTGCTTTAAAGGTTTATTAATATCTCGAGTTCCTAATTTTTTTAAATAAGTTTCAGCAAAGTACTTAATAGCCTTTATAACATATAATTCTCCCATTTCCTCTTGCTCTTTCAACGAACTAAATGTATTTGTTTCTTTAGGAAATCTTGTTCCTGGTAAAATTAACTCTCTTGAGTGTGATACATTATTTCCTTTACCCTTCAAACAGCTTTCTAATAAATAATCAGAATAATATTCTAATGATGGGTCTGCAATTTGCATTTAATCATCTCCTTATTAATCAAAATTCGCATCATCACTTAACATATATTCAGGTTCACATGTTAAATTGATTTTTAAACTTTTTATAGTTTTCTTATCACCATTATCCACTATATATGTAGCATGTGCTTCACATCCATTTAATTTCTTTAAATTAGACAATGCTTTTTCAATAATAGGATTTGTAGTAGAACAAATAGATAATGCTGTTAATATTTCTGGTAGATTTAATCTATTTCCACTATTTAATTCACCTTTTAATTTCAACATTGGATCTAATACATTAGGACTTAATAAATTAATTTTATCAGGTATTTTAGTTAATTCTTTAATAGCATTTAATATTAATGCCCCCGCAGGTGTAAGAATATCAGTTTGTTTACCAGTAAGTATCTTTTTACCTACTTTCATAGATATAACAGGTACTCCTTCTTTTTCACTTTTAGCTAGTGCTGGTTCAATAACATCTAAATAATTTTCATCAATATCAAGTTCATTCATAAGTAACTTGATTTTTTTAAATGCTTCTTCATCGCCAGTACCAAGTTTATATTCATTAGTAGCTTGATAATATCTTCTTACTATTTCTTTTTTAGCAGCTTCTTGTACAATATCACCATCTATAATACAAGAACCTATAACATTAACACCCATATCAGTTGGTGAAAAATAAATATCTTTTCCAGTAACTTTATTTAATATGGTTTTTAATACTGGAAATACTTCAATATCTCTATTATAATTAACTGCTGTTTTCTTATACTTTTCTAAATGGAATGGATCTATCATATTTACATCTTTTAAATCAGCAGTTGCTGCTTCATATGCAAGATTAACAGGGTGTTTTAATGGTAAATCCCATACTGGAAATGTTTCAAACTTAGCATAGCCTGCATTAACACCTCTTTTATGTTCATGATAAATTTGTGATAAACTAGTTGCTAATTTACCACTTCCTGGGCCTGGTGCATTAACAAGAATTAATGGTTTAGTTGTTTCAATATATGGATTAGCTCCATATCCTTCATCACTAACTATTGTATCTACATCAGTTGGATATCCTTTAGTAAAAGTATGTATATATGTTTTAATATTATTTCTATTCAATTTATTTATAAATTTATCTACACTAGGCTGATTATTATATAAAGTAATAACAACACTATTAACACTAAACCCCATTTTCATAGATTTATTAATTAACTTAATAATCTCTGTGTCATATGTAATTCCATATTCAGCCCTAGTTTTATTTTTTTCAATATCACCAGCATTAATACAATAAATGATTTCTAAATCATCTTTTAGTTCTTTAAACATATTGATTTTAGCATCACTTTCAAATCCTGGCAAAACCCTCGCAGCATGCGAGTCATCAAATAATTTACCACCTATTTCTAAATACAATTTGTCAAATAATTTAAACCTTTCCCTGATTTTTTCGCTTTGTACTTTTACGTACTTCTTATTATCAAATCCCTTCTTCATAAAAATATTCCTCACCTATTATAATTATTATATAAAAACAAAAAAATATTTAAAAGCAAACAATTATTATTTTTTTATAAAATAAAAAAAGTTTTACATTTTTATGTAAAACTATTTTAATCGATAATTATTCCTTAAAATTATAAGTTACACTTTCGTCATGTGCTTTATAAGTTTGTTCTAAAGACTCTAATGTCTTTTTAAATTTATCAACGAAATTTAATAAATCTTCAACTGATCCTTGTAATTCTTTTGCTGCAGATACAAATGCTGCTTCACTAGCTGTACCTTTTATTGCAGCTGCTATTTTTTTGCTATTAGCACTAATATCAGTTTTTGATTTTACATCGCTTTTATATGCATCTAAAGCTTCTGTAATTTTATTTATACCAGTTACATCAATACCTATAGTATTTGCTGGTGCGGCTGTTGTTGCCATATATATATCCTCCTTTAATTATTAAAATAATTCTGCGTTTTTATTTTGCATTGCGTCGAAATTTTTATTATCGTTATCTAATGCAGTTGTTACAGCTGTAACATATTTAGTACAACTTTTTCCAGCAGCATCTGCTTTTGCCTTTAACTCTTTAACAAACTTATCAGCATCAGCACCTGCCCAATATTTTTTAACTAAGTTATTAATATTTGTCAATTGTCCGAAAGCAGATTTTGCATTATTTAAATCCTTTGTTATATCTGCAATAAGTTGCTTTCTTCCTGTTGCATCACGACCATAAGTCATTTGATCAATATTAACTGCCATAAATAGCCTCCTTCCAACTACCTTTGTTATTTTAATTATTTCATATACGAGACAAATTGTAAATATTTTTATTTTTTATTTACATTTGTATACATTATCTAGTAACAATTATCTTAGTTCCATTTCTAATAGTAGTATTTGCTAATAAAACATCATATTCATAACATTCACCATTATCTGAATTATATAAATATTTAACTTCAATATCTTCACCAGCTATTTCACTAATTGCTTGTTTTATTAGCTGAATTATACTTCCAATCTTTTTATTAATTGGTAAATACATATCAAAATTTTGACTTATTTCTGGAATAATAAGATTTACTAATACTTTGTTATTCATAGTTCATCATCACTTCCCCCTATTCCTTTAATAATAATATATTTATCTTCTTTCATTACATATACTACATCTTCCATCTTTTCTTCTAAGTCATAGTTAGTAATGTTAGATATATCAAATATATTTTGTGAATCAATATATTTACCATCCCAAATATAATTCTTATTAATATTTGCAAACCATGGTTCACTTGTAATCTTATTAAATCTATCATTATTATCAAATATTATAAACATTTGATTAGTTAGATTATTAACATTAGACATTATCTTATTAAACATTTCTTTTTCATCATCACTGAATATATCATACATATTACCTATACCAATAATAATATTTACTGTGAATTCAGTTGCTTGATTTTTTAATAATTCTTCAAATGGTTCTAAGAAACTAATGTTATAATAAGCTGCTTTACCATCTGTTTGAACACAAGTAATAAAGTCAAATATGTTAATCTTAATATCTTTAATTGAATCAATTAAATCTATAATAGAACACATAAATCCAATATCTGTAGTAACAGTATTACCTATGATATTAGTAACTTTATTTGTAAGGAAATCTTCGTAATATAATTCAACACTATCTCTTGTATATCCAAGAGGTATTTTATTAATTTGTTTAGCATACTTAAACATACTATTTAAAGTTATTTTTTGTGGCATTAGTTTAATTGCATCAACTTTATATTTATAGTAATCCATTAAACTCTTACCAACTGTTTTAACTGTTTCATTAAATTTAGCATCATCTACTATGATAGCACTTTGGAATTCGCAAGCTTCTTCTTCAATATTAGTAATACCTCTACCAAATGCCTTAGATGGAACCATTCCATTAGGAGCACCTAATACATAATGATAATCAAATGGTTCATTACATTGAAGAATTGCTTTATTTGTATAGTATTCTAAAACTGTACTTCTTATTGAGTTAGTTGTTACAGCTGTAGTAACAAATACAATTCCATATTTATTTCCTTCTCTTAATATACTTGTTAATTGTTCATCATAATCAAAACAATTTTCCATGAATGATTCATAAGAGTTTAATATTGTAACAATTAATGGAACTGATTTACCGCTATTCTTACAATATGCTTCATGGCTACCACCAAATTCAGAGAATAATTCTTTTCTCTTACGAATTTCTTTTTCTAAATAATCAAATTCACCAGCTATTTTTTCCTTAGAAACAGCTGTAATATAATCTCCTACATGAGGGAATTTAATATATGGATTCAATGATTCAGATCCAAAATCTAATATGTAGAAATTAACCTCAGCAGGTGTATGGAATAAACAAGTTGTATAAATAATATTTGATATAAAGTTTTCTTTACCTGAATTAGGAGTACCAAATACAACTGTATTTTTACTATTAAGATTTAATTCATATAAACCTTGTGCTTGCTTAGAAGGTTTATCATACTCACCAATAACTGCAGTTATTTCATTTTTAACTGCTTTAAAGTTATATTTCTTTATTATATTAGCTATATATATAATCTTTGGTAAACTAGGTAACCATAATGAAGAGAATCCAATATTTTCTTTAATAGCTAAATCATATAAATATTTAACTATATTAACTAATTGTTCTCCACTAACTTGTTCACTATCATCAATCTTTTCAGGTTCATTAATTGATTTGATAACAGAACCATCATTACTTAAGAAATCTAATGAATCATCTACTTTATTTCTTAAATGTTCTACAGGAGTATATTTAGCACCACTCCATGCTGATTGACCATATTCAAATAATTCATTGTTTCCAACTTGTAGATAGAATCTACCAGTTTCTTTAATCATAGCGGCATCATTTCGTTTGATCATTTCAATACTATCACTTTCAGTTTGCACTTTTAAACAAACTTTAAATCTAGCATTTGACCAAATTTGATCATCAACAACACCACTAGGTTTTTGAGTAGCAAGAATTAAGTGAACACCTAAAGAACGACCAATTCTTGATGTAGAAATAAGTTCAAACATGAAATCAGGTTGTTGTTGTTTTAACTCTGCGAACTCATCACAAATAACAAATAGATGTGACATAGGTTCTTTAATCTTACCTTCTCTATACATCTTTTGATATTTATAAATATCTATAGTTCCTTCACCAAGAATTTCTCTCGCTTCATTGAATTTAGCTTGCCTTCTCTTTAATTCAGATTGAATAGATACTAAAGTTCTATTCATTTCACTTGTATCTAAGTTTGTAATCGTTCCTACTAAGTGTGGTATTTTAATACCTTTGCTTCTATTTTCAAAGGCACCTGCAAGTCCGCCACCCTTGTAGTCAATTAGTATAAATTGAACTTCTTTTGGACTATAATTAATTGCCATTGATAATATATATGTAATAATAAATTCTGATTTACCACTACCTGTAGAACCTGCTATTAAACCATGAGGTCCATGTACTTTTTCATGCAAATCTAATCCAATTAATTTACCATTATCTTTTATACCAATTGGTGCAAATAAACTAGTTGTTGGATTATTTTCAATCCATTTTTTAGTTATATTTAAGTGAGATATTTTACCAGCATGATATAATTCCATAAAATTAAGACTTGTTGGTAAATTATAACCTGCTACTTTGCTATCTATTGGTATATTAGATATTCTTTTAGAAAATTCTTCTATTTTAATATTTTGAATATATTCTGATTTAAATTGACACTTATTATTATTTTTCAAATTCTTAGAATATACACCACATATATTATTTTGAATATCAACGAATTTATCTAATTTACTTGGTAAATTCTTAATATCATTACCAAATACTAATAATGAAAATCCTATATTTAAATTACTATTTAATATTCTATCTACTATTGGAATATTTTTAACTTCTTTAAAGTTATCAGTTATTATTAAATAATATTCAGAATAGTTTTTATATAAATCTTTCTTTTCAATAGATACTACTTTTTCTTTTTCAGTAGCTCCTTCAGTATCTTTAACTCTTCTTTCATATATTTGATCTAAATAACTTGATAATAGAATTGATTCATTATCATTTTCAGCATAAAATCTTTTATCTCTTTTAACACTCCATATATGAGGTAAGTATTTAGCATATTCCCATTTTTTAGAATTTTCTTCAGTTGTAAATATTACAATCTTTAAATCAACAGGACTATAATAATACATTATTTGTAGCATAATACTATCAATATAATCTTGTTTATAAGAAGCATTCATTATAAATGAAACTATCTTATTTTTAGCCATTGAAATTGTAATAGGTACATTAGTTAATAATTTTTTAGATGTAGATAATTCATATGCTTTATCTCTTAAATCATCATCATACAAGAAAAATTGTTCTTGAGGTGCTTCTACATTAATAGCTGCATTTAATTCACCTATACCAAGTCTAACATCTAGGAAATCATCATCTTGAATTTCTCTTATCCATATGTTATTTCCACCATTTAGAATTCTTTTTTGAATTTCTTCAAGTGATAAGTTATTATCTAGTAATATTTCTTCTTGTTTTTTAATAATCTTATCTATCATTTCTTTTTTATTATCAATATATTTTGTATATTTATCTTTTCTTAATTTAATTACACTTTTATCTTGTTTCTTTTGCCAATAATTAGTAAGAATTGGTATTAACATACTTACTGCTAACATGGCAACACTAATTGCTAATTCTATTGACACACTTACTTTATCTGGATTAGTACTCATACTTCTTATGGTATTAATACCAGTTGCACAAGAAGTTAAACATAATATTGAAGATGATCCTAAAGTTAAAAATAAAGGTAATCTTTGATTCTTAACTTCTTCAGGGGGTGCATCTAATCTAATTGTTTCTTCTTCAATAGATGCTATCATTCTAGGAGTATGGAAAAACACTTGGCTTTCTGAAAATAGTTTCAAGTTTCTTTCATATTCACTAGGAGGTGTAAATGTTTCATTTATAGCTTTAACTACATAATTTGTTAAACCAGTAACAGCAATATTACCTCCAAATCTACTAATTCTAATATGATCTTTCATCCATATTAGTTTAAGGCCTTTTATAAATATAGTATCTCCCATAGATAATAATTGTTCAGTTACAGCATAACCATCTATATATATTACTTCATTTTCATTTGAAGCTTTTAATGTATAATCATTTTCTTTTTTGATAATTTGAGCATATTCAATATTTTCATCAATGCCTTTTATAATAATATTTGAATCAGCACTACTACCTATTTTAATTGTTTCAAGATTTCCTAATGAAATATCTACATATTCTTCTAAGAATGGTAAAAAATATAATGTTACTTTTTTATCCAAACTAAGAAAATGAATACTAGCTTTATCATATTCACTATAAAATTCTTTATTGTTACCAACTATTTCAACATTTACTGTTTGCTCAATAGACCAAGAATTATCATTAAGGCGTTTTAAACTGATAGTTTCATAAATGTCACTATTATCATAATAGTAATCTATTATTAAACTATCTTCAGCACTATTAGTTAATGTATAAGTTTTAATTTTTTTATCGTCACATAATAATAGTTTCACCTTATTCAACTCCATCTTATTCTATATGCATTATATCAAAAAATATACCAAAATAAAAGAAAAAGAATTCAAAATTGAGTTCTTTTTCATTCATAATATTTTTTAATATTTTCTTCAGCATATACACTTTTTTCACTTAATGGACATTCTAATGCTTTTTTATAATAAATATATGCTTTATCTTTATCTTTTTCTACTGTTCTATAATACTCTCCAACTTTATTTAAAGCCCAGCTATTTCCCATATCTGCACTTATTTTATAATTCTTAATAGCTTCTTCTATATTATTTTCTTCTTCATATAATTTACCTATATTATTAAATGCAAATACATAACCAAGTTCACTAGATAAATTAAAATAATATTTAGTTTTTTCTAGATTTACTTCTTTTTCAGGAGTAATTCCTCTTTTATAACATAATCCAAGTGTATTGTATCCTGCTGCACTACCTAATTCTATTGATTTATTTAAATATTTCCACATAATGTCAAAATCTTTATCTACTTTATTATTTAATATTAAATTAGCTATCATCCAACATCCTTTAGGATGATTTTTATTAGCTGCTTTTAAATAATAATCATATGATTTTTCATAATTAGGTTTACCACTAACAATACCGTCATATTCTAAACTACCTAATTCAGCACAAGCATACATATTATTTTTATTAGCAAGTTCAATTAAATCACTTATATGACTATGTCCCATATATAATTTAATTTTCATATAATCTTCTAATTCATTTTTATTAATTTTAATGTTCAAATCTTGTTTATATATTGGTTGTTTATTTTCAATAATTGCATAATATAACATCTCTATAAATGTATGATAATTATCTTCTTTTATAAATCTATCTTTTTCAATATGAGGATCATTAGAAATAATTGTTAATAACTCGTCTATAACCATTTCTAACTTTTTACTATTGTTAATATCTTCATCATATATTTTATCTTCTAAAATATTAACAATAGATTTTATATTATCTAATAATTCATCTTTTTCATATTTATTTTTAAAAGCTTCTTTATATTCTAAACCAATAGCTCTTATACCAATACAATAATTATTTACTGTAGTTACTCCTACATTATTAACACCAAAAATACTGCAAAATATTTCCATTTGCATTGCATTCTTATTATTGGAAACTTTCTTAATAACATTAATAATATTACCAAGAGATAAATAATTACCATCATTCATTTTAATATAATTTTTTTTCATATTTTAACTCTCTATCTTTTTCATATACTTGTTCACATTTAGAAATAACATCTCCATAAATAAAATCTTCAAAATCTAAATATTCATTAATTCTATATGCTTTAATTAAATAATCAAATTTTATATCATTTGATTCAATAGAATATTCTTCCACACTAACAATTCTATCAAATTTTCTAAAATCATAATAATATCCTATACCAGCAAAAATATTTAATAAATCATCTGGTATATCATAAATGCATATATAATAGTCTTTTTGAAGATTTAAATACACTATATCATCAAAATTACTAAAAAAATGCATATACTTTTTACCTTTCATATAATAATGTGTATTAAAATTACTATTTGACATTTCACTGCCTACTATAGAGCAGTTTTTAGTTTTCATTATTATACTATATTCTTTTTTATTACAAACCCTATATACCTGCATAAAATCCCCTTATAGATATTATATACTATTATTATTTTTAATCAATATGTGGATTTATTGTGGAGTATGAAGTATAGACATTTATAAAATTATAACGAATAATTATTATCAGGAGGGATAAAATGAAAAAGTTTATCAAAAATTACAAATCAACTTTAATATTACTTTGTTCTATTATAGTTGGTACAATCGTAGGACTAATATTTGGAGAAAAAACTAAAGTATTAAGTCCATTTGGAGATTTATTCTTAAATCTATTGTTAGTCATCATTATTCCATTGATATTTTTAACAATATCAACATCAATTGGAAAAATGCAACAACCTAAAAGAATTGGAAAAATTCTTGCTGTAATACTTGGTGTATTTTTAGTAACATCAGTAATCAGTTGTTTAGTAGGTATAGGTACTACTAAAATGTTTAACTTAGTAAAACTAAGTGATAGTAATGCTATTAAAGAAGTATTACAAACAGAAGTAGAAGCTTCTAGTGAAAAAGTTAATTTCCTAGAAAGAACAGTTGAAGCAATAAGTGTTAATGACTTTTCTAAAGTATTAACAAGAGATAATATGATAGCTTGTATTGTATTCTCTATACTTATTGGTATTAGTATTAATCTAACTAAAGGAAAATCAGATAAATTCCTAGAAGTATTAGAAAGTGCTAATCATGTAGTACAAGGATTTATTAAAGTAATAATGTATTATGCCCCTATAGGACTTGGATGTTATTTTGCTACATTAGTTGGAACTTTTGGAGGAGAAATAGCTTTAGGTTATGGTAAAACATTTATAATTTATACAGTAGTTGCAGTATTATTCTACTTTATATTCTATTCACTATATGCATATATTGCAGCTGGAAAAAGAGGATTCCAAGCATATTGGAGAAATATATTACCTGCTACATTAACTTCAATAGCAACTTGCTCATCAGCAGCATCTATTCCAGTTAATACTTCATGTGCTAAAAATATAGGAGTACCTGAAGAAATAGCAGATACAACTATTCCACTAGGAACTAGTTTCCATAAAGATGGTTCTATTATAGGTAGTGTATTTAAAATAATGTTCTTAGTTAATTTATTTAATGCAAATGTAAGCACATTCAAAGTTTTAGGAATTGCATTACTTGCAACACTTCTAGTAACAGCTGTTCCTATTGGTGGAGGAACAATTTCAGAAGCACTAATTATTTCAATGTTAGGTTTCCCTGCATCTTGTATAGGTATGCTTACAATAATTGCAACTATTATAGATCCACCTGCTACTATGTTAAATGTTGTTGGTGACTCTGCTTCATCAATGTTAGTAACTAGAATAGTAGATGGAAAAGATTGGTTAAAAGAAAAAGTTAGAACTAAAAAGAAGTAATAAATTACTTCTTTTTTTTTATAAACTCATAAGAACTCTATAATAATCACTCTTAAATTCATCTTTTTCTATACCAATTTTATCATAGAATACATCTATATATTCTTCGCCATAATTTCTAGCTATTGATATTTCACAAATAACTAAATCAAAATATATATCACCTATTCCAGCATTTCCCACATCAATAAGACCACTAAAATGTCCATTTAATGCAAATATATTTGGTAAAGACATATCTCCATGTGTAAATCCTATTATTTGTTTTGGTTTATTACCTTTTATATATTTAAGAATATTCTCTTTAGTATGAAATCTTTTTAAATATTTTTCATTAATTTCTTCATTTTTAATAGATGAAAATCTGTTTTCTATTTCTTTAATCTTAGTATCTAATGTTTCGTCAATTATACAATCTGAATAATCTATATTATATAATGCATTAAATGCTTCAACTATAATATCTATTCCTTCTAAAGGATGATCAGAATAATAATCATTACATAGCATTTCACCCTTAACTTCTTTAGTTAAAATATATGATTTACCATTATATTTTTCATAAAATAACTTTTCAGGTACACTTATTTTCCCTTGGAGATAATCAAGTGCTATTGATTCTTTACTTAAATGATTAGCTTCTTTTAAGTAGAAAACTTTACTCTTCTTTCTAATTTTATATACTTTAGAATTACATCCAATAGTTATTTCTTCTATTTTAGTAGCATCTTTTATAAATTCTTTAACTCTATTACTACCATTAATAGTTACTTTCTTTTCTTCTTGTTTAATTGGTTCTTTAATTTGAATATTTTTAATATCATCATAGTTACCATCATAAGTAACTAGTTTTTTATTTTCAATTCTAACTATTTTAGTAGCTATTTTATTTATAAAATATCTATCATGTGAAACAAATAAAATAGTGCCATCATAATCTAATAATGATTCTTCTAATATTTCTTTAGTATCTATATCAATATGATTAGTTGGTTCATCAAGAATTAAGAAATTAGATTTCTTTAATATTAGTTCTAATAATTTAATTCTTACTTTTTCTCCACCACTAATATTTTTTAACTTTTTATTTATTGAATCATCACTAAAATAAAATCTATGTAATTTACTTCTTAGTTCACTTTCATTACCTACAAAGAATGTTCTAACATATTCATATATTGTCAAATCTTCATTATCAAATCTAATTTCTTGAGGTAAGTAACCTATTAAAGTATTTACACCTATTTTTATTTCTTCATGTGTATTATTTAATATATTTTTAATTAAAGTTGTCTTCCCAGTACCATTTTTACCCATTAGACAAACTCTATCTTTATAACAAACTTCCATATTTGACTTTACAAGTAATTCTTTACTGTCAATTTTCAAATCTAAGTTATTTATAGTTAAAACATGATTAGCACTTCTTCCTGAAGAGGTTAAATCTAAATTAAGATCTAATTTTACTTTAGGTTTTTCTAATTTATCCATTCGTTCAAGTCTTTTTTCTAAAGCATGTGCTCTTCTAAAAAACATAGGATTATCAGATTTAGCACCCCATTCTTTATATCTTATTATTGCTTCTTTAATAGCTTTTATTTCTTTTTGTTGATTATTGTAGTTTTTAAACTCTAACATTAATCTTTTTTCAGATTCTTTCATATAATATGAATAATTTCCAAAGTAAATATCTTCTTTACCATGTTCTAAACATATTATTTTATCTATTACTCTATCTAAAAAGTATCTATCATGGCTAACTATTACTACACTACCTTTATAATTTTTTAAATAATCTTCAAACCATTCTAAAGTATCTACATCTAAATGATTAGTAGGCTCATCAAGTAATAATATATCAGGATTAGATAATATAAGTGATGCTAAATTTACTATAGTCTTTTCTCCACCACTTAAACTATTATAATTAGTATTTAATATTTCATTAGTTAATTTAAATCCATATTTAATTTTTTCTATTCTTTCATTTAGATTATATCCACCTAATATTCTATATTCTTCTTGCATTTTATCTAATGACTTTAAATCTTTCTCACTTGTAGACATTTTTTCAGTAAAATCTTTAATTTTATTATCTAATTCTATTAAATGATTAATTCCTCTTAAATATACTTCATTAGCAGTAATATTTTCTTTTTCTAAACTAGGAATTTGAGTTAAATATCCCATAGTAGAACCTTTTCTTATATTAATTGTTCCACTATCAGGTTGTTCAATACCCATAATTAAACGAAGTGTAGTTGTTTTCCCACACCCATTACTACCTATTAAAGCTACTTTTTCATTTGTTTTTATATCAAAAGATAATTCTTTAAGAACATCATTATAACCATAGTTCTTTTTTATCTTGTTTAAACTTATTTCTATCATAATAATTCTCCTTTAAATTTTTCAGCATGCAAAAAAATTCACACTTGTTATATCTTTTAAAGGATCTAAGCAAGTGTGATACTATTTGTATAAATAATTACTGTTTGCTTATATATACACATAATATCACCTTTCGCACATATTATAGCATAATTTCCTATATTAGTAAATTAAAAAACTATAGTTCATACTATAGTTATTTTAATGATTCATAAATTATTTTATATTCTTCATTTGATAAGTTTTCCATTTTTTTATTTAATGTATCTTTATCAATTTTGTAACTTTCTACTACTGCTTTACTTTCTTTTTTAGTAAGTTTTTGGCCATGTGCTTTAGCAAATTCTATTAAAGCTTCCATTAAATTATTCTTTAATTTTCTATCTCTTTTAAAGAACATTTCTCTAAATACATATTTTTTAAAATTATTTTTAATTTCACTTCTTAACATAGGAGTTAATATTATCATTGAAGACATTACCCTAGGTTTAGGATCAAAAGCATCTGGTTCAATATCAAATACTTTTTTAACTTTAAAAAATGAATTAGTAAGTAATGATAATTTTTCTATTTTATTTTCAACTACTGCATCTGCAAATCTTTTTCCTACTATTAAAGCAGCTTCATCAAAATTACATCTAAGTAATTTTTCAATAAAAGGTTCAGTAATAGAATATGGTAATGCTGAAACTATTTTATTACAATCTGGAATAAATACATTTAATGCATTTCCATAAATAACATCTACATTACTATGCCTATCTTTCAAAACATTAATAAAGTGTTCTAAATTTCTATCGATTTCTATGCAAGTTAAGTGTCCAACTCTTCTAGCAATAGTATCACTTAAATCACCTTTACCAGGCCCTATTTCGACTACTTCATCATTAATACCAAAATTACATGCATCAATAAAAGCATTTATTACACTTTTATCAATAATGAAATGTTGATCTAAATAATTAGTATCATTTACAAATTCTTCTTCCATTTTTCCAACTCCTATTTAAACTTTATAAATGGCTCTCTATCTGGTAAATCTAATTCAAATACTAAATGCTCTTTAGTAGTAGGATGTTCAAACTCTAATCTCTTAGCAAATAAAGCTAATTGTTCGCCTACTTTAGCATTTTTATTATATTTTTGATCACCATATAATGGATTACCATTATGTGCCATTTGTACCCTTATTTGATGAGATCTTCCAGTCTCCAATTTTATTTCTATTAAAGACATATTATCTTTATAATCTAATCTTTTATAATTTAAAATACATAATTTACCTTTTTCATTAACACTAACTATATTTCTTTTAGTATCTTTTAATAGATAATCTTCTAATCTACCTTTTTTATCTATTTTATTCATTACTACAGCATTATATATTTTAACAAATTTATTTTCTCTTACTTGATTAGATAATCTAGATGCTGCTTTACTAGTTTTAGCAAATACCATTATACCTGATACAGGTCTATCAAGTCTATGGACTAGACCCAAGTATACATTTCCAGGTTTATTATATTCTTCTTTTATATATTCTTTTAATATTGTAAGTAAATCTTTATCTTTACTACTATCCTCTTGAACAGGAATATTTATTGGTTTTTCTACGACTAATAAATGATTATCTTCATATAATATATTAATTTTCATCTGTTTTATTTTCTTGAGCATCTTCAACCTCTAAAGTTTCATTCTCTTCAAGTGTTTCATTTTCCTCATTTATTAGTTTTTTATTACATTTTAGTCCATGATCTAATAATGAACTAATTTTAATATTTCCACTATTTAATTCATCCATAAATGGAGTAATAGTACCATCTTCCCATTCTAAATATACCAGATGTTTCTTATTACATTCAAAATAATAAATATATGTATCATCTTTATAAAATTCTTCATATCCACCTTCACAAGATTCAATTTTATCTAAGATTTCATAATTCATTTTCTTAAATGGATTTTTAGATATTATTGGTATTGTCGAAATACCATCTAAATCAGCAAAATATATATAAACTAATCCACCAGCAAGTAAAATAAGTATACATATAAATAATAATTCAAATTTTTCTTTTGATTTCATTTGCTTTCCCACCTTCCATATACTCCACAAGGAAGAATCATATTAGATTTGGTAATTTTTAAACCTATTTCATCAGTAGTAATAATACCATCTTTTAATTTATTACCAATACTTGTATTTAATACATTCTTTAATATTTCAGGTGTTATTCCTTTAGTATAAGAGTTAATAAGTAAAAATAATGGTTTATCACTTAATATTTCTAAACATGACTCTATTAGTATATTTAAGCTATCTTCAAATTTCCATAACTCTTTAGATGGACCCCTTCCATATGTAGGCGGATCCATTATAATCGCATCATATTTATTACCTCTTCTTATTTCTCTTTGTACAAATTTTAAACAATCATCACATATATATCTAATTTTATTATTTTCTAATCCTGATAATTTTGCATTTTCTTTAGCCCACTCATTCATACCTTGTGAAGCATCTACATGAACTACTTCATAAGCCCCAGCATAAGAAGATGCTATTGTTGCTCCTCCTGTATATGCAAATAAATTTAATACTTTAATTGGCCTATTAGCATTTTTAATTTTATCTATAATAAAATCCCAATTAGCAGCTTGTTCTGGGAATAAACCAGTATGTTTAAATCCAGTTGGACTAACTTTAAACTTTAATTCTTTATAATTAATAGTCCAAAACTCAGGAAACTTTCTTTTATTTTCCCAAAATCCACCACCTTTATCATTTCTATGATAAATAGCATGGTATTCATTCCAATAATTTTCATCTTTATGAGTCCATAATGCCCAAGGATCTGGTCTTCTTAAAATAACATCTTTCCATCTTTCAAGTTTTTCACCATTTCCAGCATCAATACACTCATAATCTTTCCAACTGTTACTTACTAGCATATTTCCTCCATACTATGTATATTATATCAAATTTTAAATAATAAAAAAATAACTATATAAGTTATTCTTTATCTAATTTAATACTCTCAAAAGCCCCCATATCATATACATCATATCCAAGATTTGTTAATTTATTATAAGCTATATTACTTCTTTTACCACTTTTACAATAAACCATTATTTTTTTAGATTTATCTAATTCAATATTCTCATCTATTGAATCATATGGAATGTTAATAGCATCTTTTATATGTGATTGATTATATTCATCAGGAGTTCTAACATCTAATAATATATAATTATTATCTTCTATGATTTTATTAATTTCTTTATCTTTACTACTTGTACATCCTACTAATAATATAGTAATTATTACTAAAAATATCTTCTTCATATTTACACACCCTATACTAATTTTATCATAAAATTTATTAATTAAAAAAATAAAATGATATAATTATAACATAGGTGATATTATGAGCGATAATGAAAAATTAGAAGCTTTACTAAAAGAATTATCAATAGTATTTCATTTAAATGAAGAATTTATTTCATTGATTAGAGAAAATATTATATTAAGATCAGAATATTATAAAGGAACTGAAATAAATTTTGATAATGAAACAACTTATATTAATAATAGTTCTACTACTATGGATTTCTTTATAAATAGACTTATTCATAATGTTAGACACTATGAATATAAAAATGTATATAATCCTAATACTATTGAAGAAGAAGATTATAGTTATGAAACTCAAACTCTTAATTTATCAAGTTTAAAATCAGTTGGAGAAGTTGCTTTAAAAAAATTACAAAATAGAATGAATGATGTAACACCAGAAGAAGCTCAAAGAATTAATAGAAAAATAATATCACATGAATTTGGGCATATATTTCAAACTTGTTTTAATGGAATAATTGGTGCTAACGATAATAAATATAAAGAATTAGTTACTAATTTAAATACTAAATATCCTGAAACATTTATTATTCCATATTATGAGCAAAAATTAGTTTTAGAACAAAATGGTCTTATACCAACTCAATGTGAAGATGGAAAAAATGGTATAAGAGAATATTATGCTAGAAAAGAAAGAATTGTATTATTGGATGATATATTTGATGAAGATGAATCACTTCAAATATTCAAAATAGATAAAGTTCAAAGCAAATATGATTTAGGAAATGATTGTTATAAAAACATATATAACTATGAATCAATTAACTTTAAAATAACTACATATGCTAGAATGATGAAATTAATTCTTGGTGCTAATAAATCATTTAGAGTAATGTATCAAAATGGTATAGAATTTTATGAATTTTTTGATCAATTTGAAAAAGATGCTACAGAAGTATTTAAAAATGGTGTTGAATCTAAAAAACCTGTAGTTTCTTGCATATTAGATGCACTAGAAAGAATTAAAAAAACTAATTCATTAAGAGATGCATTAAACTTAGATTTATTTTTCTCTAAATGTTTAGAAAATAGAGTTAAATTCTTATTAAGTAATAATGTGTCTGATAAAGAAATGAATGAAATAAAAATGGCAGTTAATGACTTTATTACATTAACTACCAGATGTACTTCAGGTAAACTAGATCATCAGTATGAAATAGATAAAATTAAGAAATTAATAGATAATCATTTAAAAAACTCTTAGTTAAACTAAGAGTTTTTATTAGTTAATTGTATCTGTTGGAGGATTCAATGGTTGTTCTTGTGCTTCAGGTGCCATAACAGGTGGCTCTAAAGCATCAGTTTGACTCATTGGTTCCAATTCTGAAGGCATAGCTGGTACAGGTTCTGGTTCTACTGGTGCTGGTTCCATAACTGGTGCCATAGGTGCTCCTTCAACTGGAGTTTCTGTAACCACTGGTCCTTCAAAAGTTGATTCAGCTGGTGTTTCAGCAACTGTTTCAATTGAATCTACTACTTCTTCATTAGTAGTTCCCATAATTGGAGTTTCTCCATCAGGTGTATCATTTACTACTGTTGGTGTAAAATTATCTTCTTTTTTCTTTTTATTTTTTGAAATAACAATTATAACTACTACAATTATAGCTATTAATGCCACTACAGCACCACATATAATATATATATTAGTCATATTATATAATTCAAATTCAAAATTAATTTCACTATCTCCTTCAGTACTTAAATTCCATTTCAATGTTTTACCATCATTTTCTACACTACTTGCATTATTTGATAATGCTGCAGATGGTAAATTAACTGTATAAGTATATTCCATTTCTGCTGCTAGAGTCATTAAATCAGCTAATCCTTCAAAAGCTTCTGTTGAGTTTTCATCTTCTGTTCCTGTTGTTAAAACATCTTCTGCATTAGTAGTTGTAGCTTCTTCTTTTTCAGATGCTCCTGATTCTTCATCAATAGCATTACCTTCAATGTCTTCTCCAAAATTTAAATCATCCTCATTTAAATCTCCTGTAACATCAGAAGAACTAAATTTAAAATTAGCAGTATACTTATTTTTTAAAAATCCTTTTTTTAATGTAAATATTTTACTATTATCAAAATCATCACTAAATATTTCTGATATTTCTACTTCGTCTCCACTATTTTTTGCTAAATCATCAATGTTCTTATATTCTTTTGATACCTTATATCCAGAATATCCATTGTTTCCTTTAACAGCTTCTACTTTGTAGCCTTTCTTTTCATAATCTTTTATTTGAGTTTCATTCATCGCACCAATACTATCATTTAAGGATGCAGCCATTAAAAATTCACTCTCATAAACCATACTTTTATCATTTTTAATTGTCATTGTACTATGTACTTTTAGACAACCAGTTAATGATAAAACGCATACTAATAGTAATACTATTTTACTTAATTTCTTCATAAACAACTCCTCTATTCTAAATTCATTATAACATATAACTTTTTCAATTAAAACAATTTTTATTACACAAAAAAACTAGTATAAATACTAGTTGTATACATATGGAGCGGTAGTCGAATGTTCTTTCAACTACTACAAGATTAGATTGATGAATCAATCTCTTGAGTACATTATAACAAATTATTGAAGTTTTGTTAACCACTATCAATAAAATAATATAATTTATATGTTATAATAGATAGTGATGGAGGTTTTCTAAATGATAAAAAAAGAAAATTTAAAGGATTTATTAAAAAAATTACATTTCACTAATGATGATAATAATAACTATGTAAAATTCTATAACGATGCAGATAGCATAATAATAGATGTTAAAAATGAAAATATTATATGGCCAAATGATCTTATTGTTAATGATAAAACAACATCTAACTTTGATCATAATGAAAATTTTGTTGTACTAGAATGTGTTGATAGATTGTTGAGTAAAGGATATTTTGCAAGAAACATGGAACTAGAGCCAAGATGGAATCTTGGTCATGATGCTAAAGGTGGAAAAGCAGATATTCTTATAAAAGATAATAACGGAAATGCTTTTCTTATTATTGAATGCAAAACTTTTGGTGAAAAATTTGATGAAGAATGGCAAAATACATTGAATGACGGCGGACAATTATTTAGTTATGCACAACAAATACGAGCAACTCAATATTTGTGTTTATATGCATCTGATTTTGACGGAGATAAAATTGTCTATAATAATAAAATAATGACATTAAAAGATAATGAAGATTTTCTAAAAACATTGAAATTAGCTAAAAGGCTAAGATATAAGGATGCATCAGATGTAAAAGAGTTATTTAAGGTTTGGAATGATGTATATAACAAAGAATATGAGGAAACTGGAATATTTGAGGATAATATTAGTCCATATGAAATAAATAAAAACTATAGTATTAAAGATTTGAAAACTATCAGTTTCGAAGATACTCAAAGGAAATATAATGAATTTGCAACAATATTGAGACAACATAATGTATCTGGACATGAAAATGCTTTTGATAAGCTAGTAAATATCTTTTTAGCTAAAATAGTAGATGAAATTGAACATCCAGATGATTTAAAATTCAATTGGAAAGGTATTGCTTTTGATGATTATTATCAATTACAAGATAGATTACAAAAATTATATAAGGATGGTATGAGAAAATTCCTTAATGAAGATGTAACATACATTGAAAACAAACAACTTAATGATGCATTTAAACTGTTTAAAAATGATCCTGATGCAACTAAAGATAAAGTTCAAGAATTATTTAGGCAATTGAAATTCTATACTAATAATGATTTTGCTTTTATTGATGTTCATAATGAAGATTTATTTAAGCAAAATTCTGAAGTTCTTTTAAAGGTTGTTAAAATGTTTCAGGATGTTAAATTAAAAACTGATGAACAAAATCAATTTTTAGGTGATTTATTTGAAGGTTTCTTAGATGACGGAGTTAAACAAAGCGAAGGACAATATTTCACTCCACTTCCAATAACAAGATTTATGATATCTTCACTTCCTTTAAAAGATATAATTGAAACAAGCGATGATTATCCATATGTAATAGATTACGCTTGTGGTGCCGGACATTTTTTAAATGAGTATGCAGATCAAATCAAGAAATACATAAATGATGAAGAAAAATTGCAAAATTGTTTTTCCCACATTTATGGAATAGAAAAAGAATATAGATTATCAAAAGTTTCTAAAGTATCAGCTTTCATGTATGGTCAAGATAATATTAACATTATATATGGGGATGCATTGGTAAATAACAAAAATATAATAGATAATACTTACTCTGTTTTAATTGCAAATCCTCCTTATTCAGTAAAAGGCTTTTTAGAAACAATTGATGAAGATAATCTAAAAAATTATAATTTAACAAAAAAAGTTAATAAAAATTCATATTCATCTTTTGATTGTATAGAATCTTTCTTTGTTGAAAGAGCTTCACAATTATTAATGCCAGATGGTGTTGCTGCAATTATTCTTCCATCACCATTATTAACAAATGTTGCGGGTTCTACAGATAGAGAAACAAGAAATATTTTATTAGAAAAGTTTGATATTATTTCTATAGTGTCCCTACCTCCATCAACTTTTGGTAAAACAGGAACAAAAACAATTGCACTATTTTTAAGAAAAAAATCTGATAATCCAGATTTAGCATCACATTATAAAAACAGAGTAAACGATTGGTTTAAAAATGATTTTACAAAAGACAAATTATTCGATGATAGAGAGTTATTCTTGAAATATTTAGAATACCAAGATATTAATGAAGATGATTATATTGAATTTATTAAAGGTAATATAACAGATACTATTAAGGAAAGCGAAGTATTTGATTCCTATTTAGATTGTAAAAAGCCAAAATCTTATGATGATATAGTTAAAATTGAAAAAGAAAAAATGTATTATTTCTTATTGGCGAATTCTCAAGAAAACGATGTTTTAATAGTTAATAGTCCAAACAAAAACAGTGAAGAAATAAAATCATTCTTAGGATATGAATGGTCTGATAAAAAAGGAAAAGAAGGAATTAAATATATAAACCAACAAAGTACCGAAGTATTAAATAAAAATAAAGGTATAAGTAGTATTTCTACTCCATTATTTAATCCTAATAACTTATTTGATGATGAAAAAATTAATAGTATAATTAGGAACAATTATAATGGTATCGTTTCTAATAAGTTGCCAAAAAATACTAGTTATGTAAGTTTAGTTGATATGATAGATTTCAAACATTCTGAATTTGACTTAAAAATAGATGTTAAAGTTGAGTCAAGATTTAAGTTATCAACTAATTACGAATCTAAAAAGCTTATTAAATTAGCAAAAATATCTGGAGGTTCTGGATTCCCTAAAGAATATCAAGGAAATAAAGATGATAGTTTAATTCCGTTCTATAAAGTTAGAGATATGAATTCTGAAGGTAATGAAAAATATATGAACAAATCTAACAATTATGTTTCTGAGGATACCTTAAGAAATACTCTAAAAGCAAATATATTTGAAAAAGATACAATAATATTCCCTAAAATTGGTATGGCTATAAATACAGATAAGAAAAGATTATTATCTCGTAAATCAGCAGTTGATAATAATACTATGACTCTCACTGTTATAGATGATTCTATCCTTTCACCTATGTATCTATATTATTATATGGTTGGTGTAATAAGATTAGAATATTTTGCTTCTCCTTCAAATCCACCAACCATCTCTGCATCTAGTATTGGAAGAATGCCTATTCCACTTCCAGAAAAAGAAATGCAAGAAAAACTAGTAAATGAATGCAAAAAATTGGAAAAGAATTTTGAAAATTCAAATATGTCACAAGCAAATTATATTAAATCAATAGAAGATAAATTCTATGAATTAGGTATTATGAATAAAATAGACGATTAGAGTTATAACTCATAATCGTCTTTTTCTTTTTCTATAAACTTTTGAGGTTTTTGTAGTTTTTTTATTTCTTTTTCATTTTGAATATTAACCATTGCCTTATCAATTTCGTTTGAATCATTATATGTTAGAATTCCATGCCCAAACATGTCTCCAGTAAATTCTTTATATTTTTCTTTAGTTTTAGAATTAAGAAGTCTTTCAGCAATAAACTTTATAAACTTATCAAACTTTGCTTTTAAGTTATAGTATAAAGAAGCAAACTTATCCATTTGTTCCTTAAAGTGATCAGCTAGTTTATCTAATTCTTTTATTTGTTTTTTCTGT